>JADHEF010000956.1_pt1 | contig 22305 bp, 32 predicted proteins | sample 8952391 | NCBI WGS metagenome assembly JADHEF01 (sample SAMN16124439, study PRJNA663245) | bioreactor sludge metagenome | isolation source: sludge (nitrite) | place: India:Bengaluru | collected 2019-02-28 | reverse complement strand
GCGGCGGCTGCTGGATGCCGGCTGTGATGGCCACCACCGAGAGCCGGGCCGGGCAATCGATACGCGCCGGCACGCCCACCACAGAGAGCCGCGCTGGGCACGACGCGCGGTAGGCCGGATTGATGACAGTAAGCCGTGCCGGGCAGACGATGCGCGGCGACTCCACGATGATGAGTGTGGATGGGCAGGCAATGCGCTGCGGCGGCGTGGGGCCGTAGGTGTAAACCGAGCCCTGGTTGCTGTTGGCCCCCTCCCACGCGGGGGCACCGATGACGAGGGTGTAGCCATCGCCGCTCAGCGCGACGCTGCCGAACTGGTCCCCTGTGGCCGCATCGGCTGCGGTAATGGTTTCGTCCAGCACCCAGGCGCTGCCCGAGCGGGTGTAGATGATCGCTTCGCCAGTGAAGCTGGCCACGCCGATTGCGCCAATGGCCAGGATTTCACCGTCTGCTGTGAGCGCCAGGTGATCGCCGAAACGGTCGCCGGTGGCGGCCCCTGTGCGGGTGAGCACGCTGCCGCGCTGCACGTAGACCGTGCCGCTCCAGTCAAACGTGTAGACACCGCCCTGATCGGTGGTGGGCCCCTCCCATTGATGCGCGCCCACGCAGAGCACCGCACCATCTGCCGAGAGCGCCACGCCATACCCGAAATAGTCGTTGTTGGCCTGGTCAGCAGGCTGCAATGACTGGCGCAGCACCCATGACGAGCCATTCCATACGCGGATCTCGATGAGGCCACGGTTGGAGGTGGCCCCCGGCTTGCCGACGGCAATGATAAGGCCATCTGCCGAGAGCGCGACGCTCTGCCCGAAAAACTGGAACGTGCCGGTGAGCTGCGCGGTGAACGAACCACGATGGGTATAGGTGCCACCCACCAGGTCGAAAATCTTGACGATGCCCACGCTCGTCGAGTTGTTCGGCGCGCCCACTGCGAGCACCGTGCCGTCGGCGCTCAACGCAACCGAGGTGCCGAATCGATCCTGCGCCGCCCCGCCGGGGTTGGTGACCAGCTGCCAGAACGACCATGCGCCTGACACCCACTGATACAGGGCCACGGCACCGATGTTGGTACCGCCCGTTGAGTACCCGGACATGCCGACGGCCATGACGAGGCCATCGGCAGAGAGCGCCGTGCCGGAACCGAAATTGGGGCCAGAAACCGGGCTGGGCCCAGTGAGAGGCCCGGTGCGGTAGGGATAGCTCATGCTTCCTCGGCCTCGATCGCCCAGATGGACTGATCCGGGCTGCGGGCATCGAATGTGATCTGCGGCGGGCTGGCCAGCACGGTGAGGATGGGCCAGTAGATCACCTGGTAGGCATCTGCACCTGCGGTGAGGGCCACGGTGGCGGTATTGCCAGCCACGGAGACGGACACGCGCACCACGCGGCCCCGCACGATGGCGTAGCCCGCAGGCGTCCAGTCAGTGCGGCGGGTAGACGGGATCGTGATCACGTTGCTGGCGCTGGTGATGGCGCGCGGCGCAGCACAGGCGATCTGCATGGGCACGCTGTAATCCAGTCCATCCAGCCCCGGCGGGTAGCGCCCGCGCCCGCTGATGCGGGTGCGCAGCTTTTGCCAGTGCGTCTGTTTGATGCCGGTGCCATCGAGCATGCGCAGCACGCTGCTTCCGCTGATGGTTTCGTAATCCTGGGTGAGCCCGTACGCCGCATCCAATCCGATGCGCAGGCCGCCGATGATGATGTCGTGAGGGTTCAACGGCGTCTCCCGTATTGCAGCGCGGCCTGCGAGATGTCAACAGACTGGCGGCCATCCGATGTGGTGCTGATACCCTGCCCCGGTGCCGGCAGGCTCACCACCGGCACGCGCAACGGGTTGGCTTCCAGCTCCCTGCGCGCTGCGCTCACGGCCGATTTGATCTGCGTGACGATATCGCTGGCATCGACATCAACCTTAATGGTTGTGGCGTCCCGGTTGATCTGTGCGAGCTGCGCATCGATGGCTGCGCGCATCTTCTGCGCGGTGCTCTCGCTGGCATCGACCATCTGGGTTTCCAGCCGCTCCATCTCACGCAGCAGGTAGCTTTTTTCGAAACTGGCCGTGCCTTCCTGCGCGGCCACGGTGGAGAACAGGGATTTGGCCTGCTCTGCCGCCAGCTTCGCTGCCTCGAAATCGCCGCTCTCAAGCGCGAACCGGCCCCGTCCAATGGCCGCGTTCACGTCGAGCGAGGTGGCAGGCGTGAGCGCGCTGCCGGAGAATTGCGCGCGCAGGGCATCGTATTCGGCTGCGATCTGTTTGCGTTTGTCCGCGAAACTTTTAACGAAATCTTCCAGAGGCTTGTCGCTGAATGCCTTGTTGAGCGCGGCTTGCAGTTCGGCACCGAGGCGGTTGGTGTCGTCTACCGCTGCCTGCGTTTGAGCTTTTGCATTGCTCGACACCGTGTTTTTAGGCGGCGTCTGGCCATCCCTGTCTGTCTGCTCAATCAGGGCGGCTCGCAGTTTTTTCTGCCGGTCCAGTTCGGCCTGGAGCGGCGCGATCGAGCCATCCAGCCCGCCCGAGTTGCGGCGCAGGCGTTCGATATCGGCCGACAGGTCGGTGATGCTTTTCTGCACGCGAGCGAGGCTGGCCGTGGTGTCGGCACTCACCCGGCCGACGAGGATGTCAATGATCGACGCGCCAGCATTCGAGAGTTCTCCAATTTTCTGGAATCGGTCAAACACACGGTTGACGGCCTCTACCAGAGGCAGCAGGCCGACCGTGGCAGCAGTTTTGGCTTTTTGCCCCAGCGCATCCAGCGCATCGTTGAACCGTGCAGACTCTTTTGCGAATCCCTCCATGGATTCGGCGTAGCTGCCGGATTCGTCCGCCATGCGCCGCAGCTCGTCGCCGCCCTGCTGCAACAGCGGCAGCAACTCGGAATAGCTTTTGCCCAGCACCTGATTGAGCAGAACAGCGCGGCGGGCAGGATCGTTGATGCGTTCCACGCCGTCTGCGAGCTGCAGGAAGGCTTCGCGCGGGTCGCGCGCGGTGACGCCCAGCTCGGACAGCGCAGCGGCAATGCCCTTGTTGCCGCGCTCGGCTTCGCCAATGCTGCGGGTGAGCTTGGCCACGCCCGCCCCTACCGAATCGAGGCTGGTGTCTGCCAGCTTGGCCGCCAGCTCGAACGCGGCCAGGTCGCGCACGGCCACGCCTGTGCGGTCGGATAAATCGTTGAGGGCATCAGCTGCGTCTATGCCGGATTTCGCAAACGCGACGACGCTGGATACGCCAACGACCGCGCTGAGCGCGGCAAACCCCTTGCCGATGCCGGATGAGATGGCATTGGCACGCGCGCCGAACCCGTCGAGCGTGCTGGTAGCACGCTTGATCTCTGACTCGAACTGCGCGATCCGCGCGTTGAGGTCTACAGTGATTGCGGCGTTTGCCATTTACTTTTTCATCCTGCGGTTGAATGCTGCGACGGAAGCCTTGACGAATTCGGCGTTGAACACCGCCACCGCAGCCGCGCGCTGCGTGCGGTAGGCGTTGCCCAGGTAGTTTTTGCCGGGGACGAATCGCACGCCGGAAGCGGCAAGGGATTCACTCCGGCGGCGGGCCCCGCCGCGAACCTTGGTGCGGCCGACTGCGTGGAACCCGGCTTCCTGGAACTTGTGATAGAAGGGGTCGCCGAAGTTCGGCCCCTGCACACGCGCTTTTCTGGCCCGGCCTTGCAGGCGCTTGATGCCCGGGGGCTTGATGGCCGTGATGAACACGCCATACTGGCCTGATGCGCCGCGATACAAACGGCTGCGCCGCACGCCCAGCGTGCGCTTCAGCAGGCCGGGAATCACCCGCTTCGTGGCCTGTTTGGCTACGGGCGCGTTGGCCCTCGCCGCCCGCACGATGGGCTGCGCGGCCTTGCGCAACATGCTGTAGAGGGTTTTTTTGGCAAGGTCAGCAGGCAGTTCGGCAAGTGCGCGCCTCACTTCTGCCAGACCTTCCACCCTGACCGTTTCAGCCACTGTTTTTCTCCACGTGAAACGCCTTGAGCGCCGCGCCTTCCATGGCGCGCAGGTCATCGAACAGTGCCGGCCAGCGCCCGGGCTCCACTGCCATCAGTCGCAGCACGGGTTCGATGGCGGTGTAGTCCAGCCCCACCAGCCGCCCCGGCACGACGCGCCATTGCGTTTGCAGGTTGAGAAAAACCAGGAAGGGCTCGGCATTGCACGCCCACACGCTCACCTCGGTGTCGTCGTCGAAGTCGTCTGCGGTGAAACCGCAGCGGACTGCCTCTTCCATGTCTACCGCCGGCGGCCGCGTGTAGAGCGCCGCAGCCGCCGCTTTCAGTTTCCCAGGCGCGCCCCCACCAGCTCGCGCGCGTAGGTTTCCAGCATGGCCATGCCGGCCTGCGGGTAGTTCGAGAGCAGGTCGCGCAGGGCCTCATGGCTGAATGGCGCGTCGGCATTGCGCCAGCCCGTTACAACATCGGCCAGCGCTTCGGCCGGATCGCGCCCGCCAATCGATCCGAACCATGCTGCCGCCGCCTCTTTGCCCTGGTGGCGGAACTCGACTTCCAGCGGCTGCGTGCCCTTGCCCGGAACGGGCACAGGCACGCTGGCAAAGAATTTTTCGTCAGGCGTGAGTTTGAAGACGAATGCCATGATCAGCTCGCGTAGCGGGTGGATTTGCCGTTCAGCGTGAGCGACAGCAACGAGCTGATGGGATCGTCTTTCGTGAGGCTGGGCTCGCTGGCGAGCGAAGGCTTGGTCGAGAACACCATGATCTGGCCGTTCTTGAACTGGAAAAAGCAGCCGTAGTTGCTGGATGCAGACTGCGTGGCGGTGCGCAGGAACTGATAACCTGCGGACGTGATGTCGTCGTACAGATTGATGTCGTACTTGACCGCAGTGAATCCGGTTGACTCGCTGAATTCGATATCCGAATCGAGCGTGCTCCATGTGATGTTTTTGGGTTCGCCGCCCGACTTGGCCGAGTCCTTGATCTGGGTGACGAGGGTTTGCGTGCCCACCTTTTTCACTGACCCGTTATTGCCAGCACCGGCCGGGAATACAAACGTGTCCGTGGTGTCGGTGTCTTCGAGCGTGACCAGGTAGGGACCACTGCCAGATACGGAACTGACGCGCTTGATTGTGGCGTTGAGTTCCTGCCAGCCGCTGGTCACCTCGACGTAATCGTTGGCTGCGAGCGTGGGGTTGGCGGCAAAAGACAGCACGCACTCGCTGGCGTTGCTGGCCGTGGTGAAGCTGGCGGCTGTGCCAAGCGGTGCCAGCAGCACCTTCATGTTGTTGGGCAGGGTAAAGGCCATGATGGAGTCCTCTCTGATGCCCGCGTGCGGGCGAAAAAAAACCGCCAGTCGGCGGGCGAAAAAAAAGCCGCCTCACGGCGGCGGGTATTGGGCGTGTCAGCTCAATCGAGCAGGGTCTCGGGGTCGCCTTCGCGTGTGGCGTAGGTGATGCTCCACACGAGGTCCAGGCTCACGTATCCGGATTCGTCGGTCTCCTCGTTGACCTCGACCGATTGCAGCAAACCGAGCTTGACCTGCGGCAGCGCGGCCTGGATGGCCTCAAGCGTGACGGCGCGTTCGATGTCGACGGCAGCTGCAATCGAGGCGGCGGCGGTGTCTTCCGGGTTGGGCAGGGCTTTGGACACCCACAGCAGGGACACGCTGAGCGTGCGCCACTGCACAGGCAGGTCGAGCAGGCCGGCGTTGGGCACTTCGCCCACCTGCTCGCCCTGGCCGCGCACCAGCACGCAGGGCAGCGCCGGCGCGCCGGGCAGGATCGCGGAGACGTAAACACCGCGCCAGCTTTGCGCGCCGGCCGATTCGAGCAACTGGCGCACCAGGTTGAGGATCTGTTGTCTGGCGTGCATGATCAGAAGCGCATGATGCGGTATGGCACGAGCAGCTCTTTGGCTGCGTTGGGGATGCTGCTCGGGTACAGGCCGGATTCAAGGCCTGGCTGCGCGCGCCATGCCTGGCTGACGATGAGCGTGATTGCGTTGAGCATGTCGGGCGGGATGCCGTCCGGGTCGTGACCGGCGATGTAGCGCACGCGCACGGACGCAGGGCCGGTGCGCACAGCCGGCCAGGACGCGCCGTGCGCCAGCATCACGCAGGGTTCGATGCCGTAGTCATAGAGGACGTACTCGCCAGGCGCAACGGTCTGCTCGGTACCGTCTGGGTCGGTGTATTTGACCGAGACGATGGACTGCACGGGCGCGCCGGGGAGCATGATGGACTGCGCAAAACAATCGAGCGCGAGTTCGAGCGTGCTGGTGACCACGGTGCGGCCGGTGTAGTGCTCTACCCAGGCCGTTGCGGAGCGGATCAGCGAATCGAGTGATTCGGGCGAGAGGTTGCCCAAATTGAGACCGATTCTGTCGGCCAGCACATCGATACCGAGTGCGAGCTGGCTGGGCGGGGTGATGATTTTTACTGGCATGTTCAGCGCTCCCGGCACAGGACGGTCAGCGTGCGCTCGTCGGCGTCGCCGTTGGTGGTGGTGATGTGGCAGACGCAGGGGTAGTCGGTGCCCGCGCTGCCGCCAGAGAGGCGCACCATGGCCACGGTTCCCGTGGCATAGCTGCGGCCATCTTCGTCCACGGGAGAGGCATTGACGCCCTGGCTCACGAGGGTAAGGCCAGCCGGCACCGTCCAGGCCACCGAGGCGAGGGTGTCGCCCTGGGTGAGGTTGTTGCCCCAAAAAAATCCATAGGTGCGAACAGCGTCGGGGTCTTTGAGAACAGGGGCAAGCGTTTTCAATTCAGCTCCGGAAAATATGGCGTTCTGCCCGAACGATTTTGATGAACTGCTCCGCAATCACGATACGGATTTCATCCGGCAACCCCAGCGTGCTGCTGCCACCAGATGACATCGCGAGCACATCGGAGGCGTGCGCGTGCATGGATTCGAGGATGGCAAGGGTGGCGGCGTACCCCAGCCCTGTGCCGTCGGCCAGGTGCGCGTGCACGGCATCGGCAACAGCCAGCAGCGCGTGGCTACTGAGTGCAGGCGTGTCGCTGGCATGGCTGTGCGCAGTGTCTGCCACGCCCAGCGTGGGCTGATCCGTGAGGCCAATGGCATCGACGGCGTGGCCGTGCAGGCTGGCGCTGATGGCCAGATACAGCGCGGCACCGAGGCTGGCGCTGTCTGCCGTGTGGGCATGCAGCGCATCGGCCACGGCCAGCAGCGAGGCCGTGGTGAGCGCGATGGCATCTGCGCTGTGGGCATGGCTGGATTCTGCGATGGCGAGGGTGGCGGCACCCGACGCGCTGAGAGAGAGCGCATCGGCCAGGTGAGCGTGGCCGGCATCGGCTACGGCCAGCGCAGACTGGGTGGCGAGCGCCAGTACATCGGCAGCATGGCCATGCAGCGCATCGGCCACGGCCAGCACATGCGCGGTGCTGAGTGCCACGCCGTCGGCCATGTGCGCGTGGGCGGAATGGGCAACGGACAGCGCGAGCTGCGCACTCAGGCCGGGTGCATCGGCCATGTGGCCGTGAGTAGCATCCTGCACCAATAGGCTGGCAACACCGCCGCCGCCCGCATCGAAATAGAGCACGCTGCGCCGGGGCCGGAAAATCTGCCACGGCGCGGCGTTGAACTCGAACGCCTCGGCATCATCCAGCCCGCGGAACCACATGCAGGCCAGCGAAAACCACGCCGTCTCGGCCAATGTGCCTGCCGAAAAATTATGCTGAACTGCGCGCCCAAGGCCGACCTGTGCGCTCGCAACCACCACGTTCCGCGTCGTCGTGTTGGTGGTTTTCCTTCGGCCAACGATCAGCGCATGGTCAGTGGTCGAGTTGGAACGACAGACGTAAGCGCGATCAGTGTTGACCAGCGAACTGTGGGCATCGGTGTCGGTAACAATCACGCCAGAATCAAGGTCGATGCGGTATTCCGGGTACGCGTTACCAATGAACCCCGTACCCACCGCAGCGACAGCCGACCCCACAGACCCGCCTGTGAATGAGCCAAAAATCGGCCCGTTGCCGTTGGGGCGCGCCCCGGCGATCACGCCGATGGACAGGGGCAGGGCAGTCGGCGCGTTGAGTGAGTCCAGCATGTACGCCGACCCTGTGCCGGCTGTTGCCTGGGCATCGGGGCGCGCCTCCGACCCCATGCGCCCTGTCAGCGTGCCGGTGTGCTGCCCGGTTACGCGGTTGACGTGATACCCGTCGCCGCCAACGTAGCAGTGCGCGAGGCCGCGCGTCAGCTCGTTGCGCCAGTCAAGCTCGAACTGGCCGGATGGCTGTTGCTGCCATCTGCGCGGGAGGATGATGCTCGCCATGTGTTACGGCGCGGGTGCGTAGCTGCGCGGCGTGATTTTGAGCGTCCAGCCCGCGCTGACGGTCTGGCCTGTGGCGTTGTTGTGCAGGTAATACTCCGCCAGCTTCGGCACGTCGAACGCCACGGCGCGGATATATTGCATGGCCGTCTGGTTGATGACCGGGAACGATCCGATGTAGCGGCGTTTGTAGGTGGTGGTGGGGGCCACGGCATCGTTGGTGCCGTCGATGTCCAGCTCTCTGGCGTACAGGTCGAGCGTGGTGTTTACAGTCGGAGCAGTGCCGTAGGACACCGCCAGCACCAGGCTGGCGTCGGGGAACCCGCCGCCGTCCGTGGTGCGGTCGTAGGTGGCGGCACTCGCCGCGCTCATGGTGTTGTTGGCCAGGCTGGCCCCGCTGGATACCAGCGTTTTGGTCGTGCCGTTTACGATAATCGCTTCGCCGCTCATAGCTTGCTGCTCCCGTCTTCGTTGCGCACGGCGCTGGCCACGTCGCTGGGCGTCACGTCGCGCGGCGCAGTGGCCAGCGCGGTGAGCGTTGCCCGCTCCGCCGGGCTGAACATGCCGGCGGATTGCAGCGCGTCGAGCATGGGCGCGTAGGCCACGGTATCGAACGTCTCGCTCATGCTGCCGCGCAACAGGTCGAGCGCGGCCAGTGCAATGCTGCGCAGCGGATGCCCCACCACGGTCGATGCATCCTGCAACTGCGCGCGCAGGCCGTTTGTCGCCGCCCATGCAGCCAGCCGGTTGATGGGCACGGGCACGGTATCGGTGAGCAGTTGCGAAAGGCGCGCGGCGGCGATCACTTCGTCGCCTACGTTGAGCGCGGCGGCCAGGGTTGGGTCAGCGGTATGCGCCTTGACTTCATCGGTGGTGAGCATTATGTCGGGTCCGCGATTTCACGATCCCACGCGGGGAAGTTGACGGTGTTGCTGCCGTTTGCCGTGAGCGCCAGCGCGGTGCATTCGGTGACGGCAAGGAGCTTGCTGTTGGTCACATCGAGCTGGGCGATGTGTGTGGCGGTGCCCGATGTGGTGATCAGCACGCTGCTCTTGGCAGCCGTGGTGACTTTGCGACCACTCACATCGCCGTTGGCAACGGTGAAGTCTGCGCTTGCCATGGTGACGCTTGCGAGTGCGTACGTAGCATTGGCCTCGGTGTAGGTGGTGGGCGCTGCGGAACAGGCAACCTGCCGGGTGCAGGTGTTTTTGATGATGTTGAGCGCGCCGTCGAGCACGTCGTCGTGGATGGTTTTGGCCATGGCGGATATCCTTAAATGGTGAGACTGGCGTGGCCGCTGGCCACGTTGTGGATATTGAGCGTGGAATCACCCTGGGCTGCAGGTGAGGTTTCAACCTGCCCGGCAAGGTCACGGGCCCAGCCGTTTTCGCAAAAACGCGCGCCGGCTTCGTCTGGCACGGTCACATGGTCGTCAGTGTGGTAGGCGTTTACGCCATCGAGAAATTCAGTGAGGCAGTGGATACGCATGATGACTCCTGGTTGATGGATCTTCCCGTTTAGAAATTCAGCCGCGCGGCTCACCGAACCACTTGACTGCGCGCACCATCAGTGCGCGCCGCCATGCGGGTACACCTTCGGCTTTCATGGCCTCGCCGAAAATATCTGCCGCGCGGCTCCAGGTGATCTTGCCGACCGGATACCACTCGCGGCAGAGGTAATCGTGCACCACGGCGCTGGCGTGAGCCGTGTCGCCGGTGAGCCAGTAGGCCAGCGGCAGACGCGGTACGCTGGCAAAGTCGGTCTCGAATCCATCGGGCACGGTGATAATGCGGACGGTTTCTGATTCGTACGCCAGCGGCGCGGTCAAGCGCCATGTGGCGCGGCCATGGCTTGCGCCTTCGGCAACTTTTTCGACTTCGAGATGGGTGAGAAACATGGTCTAGGCCTCGTTGCTGCTGGATGCCGCGCCGCCACTGGCCAGCACCGGCAGCGGCCCGCCGAGCGGGAACCCGGGCGCACGGCGATACCCGACCACGCGGGCGCGGTCGAATGGCGCGATGCTGACGGCATCGCCCTGGTTGCCCCCCAGTATCATGAGCCGGCCGCGCGGGTCTTCGCCGACGCAGAATCCGACGTGGCCTCCGCCGCTGCGGCTGAACACCGCCACGCAGCCATACTCCGGGGAGTCGATGCGGATGCCCCAATTGAGGTAGGCGCGGCTGGAATCGCTGCGCGCACTGCGGACGCCGCATGATTCGAGCATGGCACCCACAAACCCGGCGCACCACGGCACCTCGTCGTTCTTGATGCCGGCCAGCCGGGCAAGCTTCCAGAATCCGACGATGACGGGGTTGTGGGCATGGCCCTTGATCTCTCGCACCCCAACGTGCGTGCGCGCGGCGGCGATCCATGGTGCCTCGTTTGCCGGGGTGTTCATTGGGGGCGGGCCTCGGGTTGCGCGCAAAGTTTTGCCCAGCCGTCGGCCTTGCTGGTTTCGGCAGCGTAGGCACGCCGCCATGCGCCGACGCTGATACCGTTGCACAGGGTCCATTCGGCTGTCTCGCGCGCTTCGTCCGCCGCTTTGGCGCTGCGCTGCGCGGCGACAGCCTGTGCGGCGTCCCATGTGGCACAGCCGGTGAGTAAGGCTATTGCGATGAGGGCCAGCAGGGTTTTCATGTGCCGTTTCTCCGTTTGTTGCTTGCGTAATCAGACGCGCAGACGGCGTCGCAAAATATCTGACTGCTGCGCGGCAGTTCGGCACCGCACCAGTGGCACGCGCCGCATGGTTCGAGTTCGCGCGTTTCGAGCGCGCGCCTGGCGGCGGCGATGCCGTCGTCGTTGTAGGCGGCGGCGATTTCGTTTGCGCGATCTATCTGGTCGGTCATCGTTCGCTCACGCGTTTGAAATGCGCGGCGTATACGTCACCGATCCGGTACTCCCGCGCTGCGCGCGCGTGGATGATGAGTTTGATCTCGCCGTGCACTTCGCTGCGGTTGTTGATGGACAGGGTGAGTTCAACTTTTCAGCCGCAGTCAAACGGCTGTGAAATACCGGAGATCATGGCGTGGATACGCGGCTCGCCTTCGGGCCAGAAACAGTTCACTTGAGGGCGGCTCCGAGAATGGTGAGGGCGCAGAAAGCGAGGCACGACAGCGCGGCGCAGGCAACGAGCACGGGATGCGCGCCCATCAGTCCTGCGGGCTCTTTTCCGCGATTCTCAACGCGAGTCGAATGGTCTGCCGCAGCCCCAGGTGCGCCACTGCGCCGCTGATGCCCACCAGCCCCAGCGACGGGATGCTGACGCCGAATGCCACCGGCAGCACTGAATACAGGATCAGGAACGTGGTGATGGTGACGAACAGTGCAGTCGCGCCTTCCACTGCGCCAACAATCAGGCGTTCCGCCGGCCCGCGCTTCGCGTAACCACGCAGGCCATTCACCACGCCAGCCAGCGCCCCAACCATGAGCAGTGTCACCCATTCCAGTGTGCCAGGTGGTTCGATGTTCATTTTTCACCATGCGTATCTCCGCTGAGTGCTGCAGCTGCAACGGCTTCTGGATTCGTATCGACAAGACCGTCGCTCTGCATGACGATGGCGACGGCCGCATCCAGTTCTGCGATGCTGTTGCATGGAAGGAACACGCCGTCCGCCATGGGGACATCGACCAGCACGCGCGCCTTGATGCGGGCAGCAGACTTTTTTCGGGTGGCCATTTCAGATATGTGTTGATGATTCTGAGGCCAGCCCACGCTGACGCATGGGCTGGGTCAATACCATCAAGATCAGGTGGCGCTGTTCTGGTAATACTTGATAGCAGCGCTGTCGAGCAGGTTCCCGCCGGCGCGCGCCCACATGAGGAAGCCGACCTGGCCGAGCTTGGCGTAGGCCGAGTCGGTGAAGCGGAACAGCGTGGCCTGCATCACGTCACGGATGACGTATTTTTTGAAGTCGCCGAACAGGATGGAGCGGGCGTTGGCTGCCATAGCCGCGACATCCTGGTTGATGGTGACGGGGTATCCCAGGATGTTGTCTGGCATGGGGCCGCCGAGTCCGTCGTAACCGGGGATGAAGACGGGGCGACCCGTGCTGTCCTTGATCTTGCGAATGACCTTGAGCGAGGCATCGTTGAGCATGAAGCCGACGCCGGGGCTGGCACGGTAAGCGGGATCAACGCTGTGAACCAGGTCGACCAGGTCGTCGAAGATGACGCTGGTGGTTTGACCTGTGATGCCAACCTTGCCGGAGGTTGCGCCTACGGCTACGCCGCGCGGCTGGGCGGTGCCGGTGCCCGTGGTGAACATCGCGTTGGTGGCTCGACCAATCCGGGTGACGAGACGGGTGTTGACGAACGATTCGATATCGATCTGGCTGTCCTGGATGAGTTCGAACGGCACGGCCACGATCCTGGAACCGAACTTGTAGGCATTGACGGCGACGGTGCCGAATGTGGGATCAGCAGCGGTGGCGGGGGTGTTCTCGGCGATCAGCTCGCCGACTTCTGCGGTGCCGTCTGAGGTGGGAAAGGAAAGCGGGTTTCCCATTTCGGTTTGAAGCACTTCGGCAACGGCGCGCATTCCGCCGAATGCCTTGAGGCCATCAACCAGCATCTGCGCGACTTCGGACTGTACCGAGAAGCCGCCTTCCGAGCCGGTGGTGGTGGACATCGTGGCGCGAATCCCCGCCCACTCTTCTGCGGTCAGTGCGCTGTCGCCGCCGCGAAGCCATTTGGCATAGAGATGCCGGCCGCCGGTTTTGTCGGCGTCGTGAATCTTGCGCGCGCGGGCATCATGGATCTGGCCGTCCAGCGCTTCTTCGGCAACCTTGTCGAGCAGGGCCTGATGGCGCTTGATCTCGCCATCCAGCGATTCGATCTCGGCCATGCCCTGATCGTAGCTGGCCTGGAGTCCGGTGTTCCATTTGTCGCCGGGGTGATCGTTGAGCAGGGCGTGCAGTTCCTGGGCGCGGGTGCTGCGTTGCTCCCGCAGGGCTTGAATGCTTTTCATGTCGTGTCCTTTTATGGGTGACGGTAAATAAAAAAGCCGCCTTTCGGCGGCTGGGTTCGGCTTGGCGCGGGAGCGTCAGGCTGATGCGGTGGCGGCATCCTTCTCGACCATGTCGAGACGGCGACGCAGGTGTTGGGTGTGGCAGGCGGACGGCAATGGATTCGGCAGCGGTTCGGGTTCGGGATCGGCAACCGCTGGCGCATTGCGGTAGGCGGAGAGGTTCCAGGCAGCGCGAGCCTGTGCTTTTGGGATGGCCGGCGCGACGCTGTCGGCAAACCCGGACGCTACGGCCTCCTGTGCGTTGAACCAGGTCTCGGCATCCATCCAGTCGATGATCTGCTTCATGTCGGCACCCGTGCGCTGGGCGTAGCCTTCGGCCAGGGTGGCATCAACTTTTTCCAGCAGGGCGGCCACATCGAGCAGGTCATGCTTGTTGCCCATGGCCAGCGTCCAGGCGTTGTGAATCATGTACATGGCACCAGGTGCCATGATCACTTCGTCGGCTGCGATGGCGACTTCGGTGGCGGCGCTGGCGGCGTAGCCATCGATGTGTGCAACGACGCGTGCGGGGTGCTCGCGCAGGGCCTGTGCCATGGCCTGCGCGCCGAACACGTCACCGCCTGGCGAGTTGATGCGCAGGTGGATGACGGGGGCATCGATGCCGCGCAGGGCACGGGAGAATGTGAGCGGGTCGACGCCCCCCCAGTATTCGGCCGTGGCGGCGTCGGAGACGATGGCATCGTAGAGGTAGAGCGTGGCCTCTTCTGCGGTGGATTCGGCGCGGAACTCGCCGATGCGGCGATTCTCAGCCAGCAGTTTGAGCAGGGGCTTCATGGGGGGTTCCTTTTGAGAGGTCATCGCCGCCTTCGACGGGGGGCAGGTTTTCGATTTTGCGAACTTCGTTGACGGTCATCCAGCCGGGTTCGCCGGCTCGGCCAAGCGCTATGCGGTATCCTTCGTTGCGCGTTTTGTAGTCGCCGCGCTCAAGTCCTGCGGTGTTGAATTCCGCAAAGTAGCGCGGGGTGCGCGGCCATATTTTGCGATTGAGTTCCTGTTCGAATTTGACCAGGTGACGCTGGAGCGTGTACTTGACAAAACCGATGGACATCTGCTCTATGCCCGTGCCCCAGCTGGTTGCGGCGGTGGTGTGGCCAATGAGGTGTGGCGGCACGCCGAAGATGCGCGCGATGTCTTCAACCTGGAACCGGCGGGTGTCGATGAGCTGGGCGTCTTCGGCGTTCATGGTGATCTCGCGCACCTTGGCACCGCCGACCAGCAGCGCGGGCAGGTGCGCGTTATCTATGCCGCTGTGGCGGTTTGCCCAGGTACGACGGATGACATCCTGCTGATCCGTGCTGAGGTTTCCTTCGACTTCGATGGCGAAGTCTGGCCGTGCGCCGTTTTTGAAAAAGCGCCCGCTGTATTCGTCCGCCGCGAGGGCGATGCCGGCGGAATTGCGCAGGGCATGGCGAATCTGGCTCATGCCGCTGATGCCGTCGAAGCCGGGCCCGGGGATGTGCAAAACATCATCCTGAGACAGCGCAGTGATGCTGTTGTCGTCTTCGCGGTAGGCGTAGACAAGCTGGGGGCCGTGCTTGGTGACGACCAGACGGGATTTGTGCAGGGGCTCGAATCCGATGATGCGGTCGGAAAAATTGCTGGCGCGAATGATGCGCGCGTAGGCATCGCCAAGCAGCAGCTTGGACGCGGTGAGGTACTCCCAGAAAGACGACGCGGTCCATGCAGGGTGCGGCTGTTCGTTGAGCAGCCACCAGACATCATGGTCGGCTCGCTTGCGACCGTCGAGCGTGCGCTCGTAGATGGGCAGCGGCAGGCTGGCGATTGCGCCGCCGATGAGGTTGATGCTGGCATAGACGGCAGATACGCGCATGGCGGTCTGCTCGGTGACGGCGAGACCAGACGACGACATGCCGCCTGCCATCCATTCAAACAGTTCGCTGCCGCTGCGCACATCGGGCAGCGAGACGTATTCGCCCGCTCCGTTGATGCGCCGCTCGGCATGGCGCTGGGCAACCCACCGATTCAGGATCGGGCTGCCTGGCTGCGCTGCACGCTCGCGGATTTTGTCCCAGGATTGCGTCATGTCAAAGGATGATGATGCCCGGCTCCGGTTCGTCGCCACGGCTGGCAACGGCTCTGTTCAATGCGATGATGACCGCGACGATGGGGTCGATGCGGCCTTTGGGTTTGCTGCGTTTTTTGTCGGGTCTAAAATTCTCGTTGCTGTCGTAGAGCAGAGAGACGTTGCCTGCTGCCCAGCGTAATACGGGATTGCCGCCATGGCGCAGGCGGCCGGCATACACCAGCTCTTCGAGTTTTCGGCTACCGGGGTACATGCCGCCGGTGTTCTGGGGCACTTCAACCATGGGTACGCCATCTTCCATCAGCTGGTTGATGGTTTCCTGAGCGTTCCATTTGTCGAATCCGATTTCCTGCACGTCGTAGCTGCGGCACGCCGCAGCTACGGCTTCCCGCACGGGTGCGTAGTCTGTGACGTTGCCATCCGTTGCGACGATCCAGCCGTCTGATTGCCAGCGCGAATACGGAGCGGCGTCGTCGGCCTGGTCTTTGATCTTGGCCTGGTTGCACCAGGTCTGCACCAGCACATACCAGTCTCCACCGGCTTCAGCCGGAGGGAAGACCAGCGCGAACGCAGTCAGGTCGCGCGTGCTGGCGAGGTCAAGCCCGCCATAGCATTCGCGTCCAGCCAGCAGTTCTAGGCAGAATTTTTTGCCGTTGCGATCCCACACCGCGAGGTCAAGCCAGCCCTCCGCGTCATTGCACCAGACGTTGAGATCTTTGGTTTTGAAATTGGCGAGCGCGCTTGGAAGCGCACGCGCTTTGCGCGCCATCCCTCGCATGTAGTCAATAGTCTTGGCACTTCCGAGGCTGGGGTTTGCCTTGCGCCAGACGCGTTCGTCGAACACATCGTCACCCGGATCGATGGTGTAGATGTAGCCAAACAGATCATCGTCATTGCGGACGCCTTCGAGCACCGAGATGAGGTAACCGCGAATCTCGGTACAGATGCCGTCCATGATGAACCCGGCGGTGGTGATGGCAGACAGCAACGGTTGCTTCCTGGCACCGAAGCCGGATTCAAGCACATCCCACTGTTCGCGCGAACGCTGCGCATGAAGCTCATCAAACAAAATCGCGGACGGGTTGAAACCGTCCTGCGCATCGGCGTTTGATGCAATGGGCTTGAACATCGAAGCGCCTGATTCTATGCGCTCCTGGTTCAGGCCCTCGAACACGCGGAAGCTGCGCGCGATTCCGTTCGATTTTTTCGACCAGCGTTTGAAATTCTCGAATGCCGGCTTGAATACGGTCATGGCCTGCTCGCGCGTGCTGGCAACCGCGTATACCTCGGCACCTGCCTCGCCGTCCATCATGAACAGGTACGCACCCTGCGGCGCCTTCCAGGTGCTCTTACCATTCTTCCGCGCGACTTCCTCATACGCACGCGAGAACCTGCGAAGGCCATTTGCCTTGCGCCAGCCGTAGAGCACGGCTGTCCAGAATTTTTGCCACGGGTCGAGCAGGATCGGCCTGCCTGCCATGTCGCCCTTGATGTGTACGAAGTATCTCTCAATGAACTGAATAACATGCCACGCGTGAACATGGCTGAAGTACAAGCCGCGCACGGCGGCGTCTTGCAGGTCGCGGTAGTGGCGCTCAACCGCGAGACGCACGTATTTGCCCTCAACTATCTCGCCACGCAGCACTGGCACGCCGTATTCGGCATCCCATTCATGCCAGTCAGACTCTGGCGGGATCAGCCCTGTGATGCGCTTGGCTTTGCTACGGCGTGATTCACGAGGTCGGCGAACAGATCGTCCTGCCCGCTCACCACGCCCAGGTCTTTCTTCACCCTGGTGAGCGACGGTATCGTGAGACATGCTTTCGGTAACCACTGGCCCAGTTCGGATTTGAGGCGGCGTTCATCCGCTGCCCAGGGTGTTTCACTGCTCCAGCCATTGCCGCTCACCTGGTATCGGCCACGATCCTCGCACTCCGCCAGAGCGGCGATCCATCCAGAGTAGGTGCGCACGATGACCGCAATCGGCAGTCCCGCCGTAATGTGCTCAAGGTTCGTTGCGGCCAGGCTGTCGCAGATGTATTTCCACACCCGGCGCTCACTCGTGCTGAGATCGATCAGCGGCGGCGGCAAAGGCGATGCCACCGCGTCATGCGCAGTCTTCGCACCCGCGCCATGGATCACAGTGAACGGAATCGAATCTGTCGGCATGGCTGGATTAACTATTTCATTTCGAGATTTTTCTCAAAATCAGTGAAAAAAACACGCGAGAGGGATTCTCATGTCGAACCCCAGGGGGGTAGTTATCACACCCCATAAAAATACAGTTAGGGCGCGGTCTAGTGCGGTGAGAGGCTGGGCTTTTAACCCCCCCCCACCAACCAACCTACCTACCGGCCGAAGCCGCCGTCTTCGCGAGCTGTCTTTGCGTCGTGGCACTTCTTGCACAAAGGCTGCCAGTTGTTTCGATCCCAAAAAAGAGACTGATCTCCCTTGTGGGGGATGATGTGATCTACAACTGTGGCTGCAACTACCTGACCACGCTTGGAGTGATCAGCGCACAACGGGTGCGACTTAAGAAATCCATCACGCGCTTTTTGCCACTTGTATCCATAACCCCGAGCGTTTGAGCTGCCTCGCTGCTTATCAGCCGCAGCGCGTGATGCACGTTTGTGCTCATCGCACCGACTCCCACCCCCGTGAACCAGGACGCCACACCCCGGGTAACTGCATGGCTTTGGGGCTGCAACAGGCATAAAAAAACCCGCTTGCGCGGGTTGTTGGGTGACAGCTAATCTCAGCTTAGCTGGTTTATACGGAAAGTGTCGGAGAGTGTCAATAGCTATTCATCGCCGACCTGCAAATAATCCATGATCCTCACATGCGCCATGTGCAGCCTTGCGTAGAGCGTATCCCGGCAAATGCGCAGGTCTTTCGCGTGCGATTCGGCGGTTCCGGCGCGCAGGTAAAACTGCTCGACGACATCACGCAGCGGGCGATCCAGCCTGCACACACCACGATCAATCTCACACGCCTCGGTGTTGATGATCGGAGAATGCCATCCAGATGCCGAAGGCGTGAGCCTGGAGAACGCGCACTGGCTTGGGTATCCCAGCCCATGCACACGGCGGCCCGAGGATACCCATTCGGCCCAGAGGTTCAGCTTGTCATTGATGTGCCGGATCATGTTTCCCCCATTGATTGCAACCAGCGATATCGATTCAATTCCCTATCCATTTTCCATTTCCCTCAATCCGTCCAAGGTGTCCTAGTTACGCCCGCGCGCGGGCGCGCGTAGGAGGCAGCACGTGCCGTTTTTGGCACGTGCTACAAAATCTCCAGCCGGTCTTGGATGGCCGTTTCAGCTAGGACACCTAGGACGGATTGCGCAAACCCCGCATGAAATGCCGCTTTTCCGCCGCCGGGCGAACCGGCCACGATCCCTGCGGATCAAATCAAAACGGGACGCCATCAACGTCTCCTGTTTCCGTTTGCAAATCCCGACGCCATACCCACTGACGCGCGCCGAACGTTTCCCGCTCTTTGTGGAACCCAAGCCCGTGCAGGATTTGCCCGACACGCTGCGCCTCGCTGCCCTGCGGGTTGATGCGCGACAGATCGATCTTGAGCACGTCGTGCATCACCTCGCGCACCGTCACTGCGCGCGTGAGGCTGCTGACGTACTCAGCCACGATGTCCTGCCACGGATGCACGATCAGGCGCTTGTCCTGCTCGGGCTTGAACAGCGTGCGCTCCTGTTCCGGCGTGGGGTAGGCGCGCTCGCCCTGGCGGTACAGCGCAACAGCCTCAGCCCACAGTTGATCGCGCGCCCGGGCCAGCCCGTCGAGATCGATTCGATCGCCCACAGCCAGCGGCCAGAATCTCGTATTGCCAGTCCAGTCCTTGAGGTACTCGACCGCGTTGGTGGTGGCAGCGAACGTTGTCTGGCGCTTGTGCTTCACGGGGGTGCGCTCGTATGGCGCACGGAAATTATCCTCGGTGGAACTGATGAATGCCTTGACTGCGGTGGCTTCAGAGCGCGAGAACGAATCCATCTCGCTGACCTCGTAGCACAGCACGCCTTGCAACATCTGGTAGCTGTCCTTGTCGCCGATACGCAGCATCGTGTCGGAATACCATGGGTGCGTCAGCGTCCACAGCGCGCGGCTCTTGCCCTTGTTTTGTGCGCCCTCGAACACCGGCACGCTGCGCATCACGCAGCCCGGCTCGTAGATTCGCCGCACGATATTGATGAGGAAAAACATGCCGACCATGCGGCTGTATGGCGTATCGGCGCACCCCATGAAGTCAACCACCCAGCGATCAACACGCGCCCGCCCATCCCACACCTGGGCATCGAAATACTCGCGCACCGGATGCGCTTGCTGAATCAACGACACATGCCGCACCGCCTGGGCGATGGTATCGAGCGAACGCACCGGCAGGTATTCCTGCTCCACCAGCCACAGCGCCAGACTGGAATCATCATCAGCCGTCCACTCGTCTCCTGGCTTGTGCCCAAGCGGAGAAGCCCGCTTGCACACGATGCGCTTGGCAAAAACATCCACCGCCAGCGCGCCAGACCACTCGGGGTGATCGCGCAAAATATAGATCACGTTCTCCCGGCAATCACGCAGACCCTGCTTGCCTGATATCAACTGCCTGCGCCAGCCCTCGTGGGGTGCAGAGGCACTTCCCCCACCGACTGGCTGCGCGGGCTTGCCACTTTGCGCGGGCAGACGCTGGGTGCGGATGAACGCCAGCAGATCATCCTGGCTCATGCCATCGGCAATCGCGTCCGCCACATCCCACCCGCCCGGCTTCTCGCCCGGCGGCGGCAGCTTGACGATGCGCACCTCGCATCCCAGCCGCATCAGTTCGGCGGCGATGCATTCCGCAGCCACCGTGCCAGGCTGCTTTTCAATCGGCAGAAGCGCGCCGCTCTTGTCCGCCTGCGCATCAGCATCCGGCCAGATCACCACCTGGCGCGCCGCAATCCATGACCAGTCCGCCTTGCTCCATGCCTTCGACCCGCCCGGCCAGCTCACCACATCGTAGTGACTCGACACCATATCGACCGCATGAGCGGCATCGGCGCACTTCTCGCCTTCCACCACCAGCACCGGCTTGACGGTCTCGCCACCCGTGCCCAGCTCGCCAGCAGGCAGGTACAGCGGGCGCGGCAGCGCAAACGCCAGCCAGCGCCACTCCTCGCCGCCCGTATCGGCGTTCTTCGCCCACACCAGCGGCAGCACTTCCTTGCCGCCGTCGCTGGTGCGGAATCGGTACACCCATCCCAGCGTCGCGCCGTCGCGGCGGTACTGCCATCGAGATTCCGGCTTGCCGCGAACCGAATGCGCCACAGGCGGCGCGGGTGCATCGGCGGGCGCTTGCGGCAACGCCTGCCACGGCGTGCGGCGCTTGTCGGGTGCCGTTTGTTCCGGTTTCTGGGGTGGCGCATCGTCAATTGCCGCGCCTACCAGTGCCGCCACGGCGCGTGCGGCCTCGCCCTGGTTCAGGCCGTGCAGATAGGCGTACAGGCTCACCAGATCGCCACCACGGTCGGATGTGGCGAAGTCCGCCCACGCGCCGGTTTGCAGATTAACCGAGAAGCTGCCGGGCTTGCCGTCGGCACGCGTCGGATTCAGCGCCTGCCACTCCGCGCCTGCGCGCTTGCCTTCCGGCAGCCATTGCGGCACCAGCGTCTCAGCGGCCGCGAGCGCAAGCTGCGCGATTCGTTTGAAGTCGGGCATTAAAACGGAAAGTCGTCGTCAGAATCGAACCCGCCCTGCGGCGCGCGCGAACCATTCGGCGCGCCTTGTTCTGGCGCGATTGCACTGCCCTGCACAGGCGGGGCATCCGCTCGTTCCGGCGCGCGCCCTGCGAATTCCACATTGATCACCCGCCCGACCAGCTTCACGCGCGTCGCGCCGTCGTTATCCGTCCACGTCTCGATCCGCACATCCTCGATCACCACATCCAGCGCCGTACCCTTGAGCAGATGCGGTTCCAGCGACTCCGCGCGCTTGCCCCACAATGCCGCGTCCACCCACTGCGTGGGGCGTTTGCCATCCCCAGCCTTTTGGCCGTAACTGTAGGCCAGCGCCAGATTCACCACCGGCGTGCCATCCGGCAAATAGCGCAGCACCGCATCGCGGCCCAGCCGCGCGAGTCCCGTCAAAATCATCGTCTCCCTTTCGTGCCTGGCCCCGGGATCTCCGGCGCTCTCAAAACCATATCGCTCACCGCAACCCACAGACCCGGCATCTCGCGCGTGCCCATGGCCCGGCCGTTTTCCTCCGCGTACTGCACCGCCACATCCGCTCCGAACACCGCGCGCAGGTCGTCCACGATCCGCGCCGTGGCCGGAAACGCCGCCCGGTTGTTGGCCCTGTCGCTCACGGCACGCTGCGCACTTGTGCGCGCGCATCCAGCGTTTCGATGCGCTTGGCCAGATCGCCGAGGCGCTTGGTCGAATCGATGAACTCGCGCCGCAGCGCATCGGCGGCATCCGTCGGGTCCACCGGCTGAGGATGGCGATAGCCGCAATCCTCAGCGATAAAATCCATGCCGGAATGCACCCCCGCCTCGCGCGCCAGGCGCAGCAGCAGCAGCAAATGATCCGGGCTGAAATTCTCGCGCCGGTCCGGGTTCAGGCAATCGTTCAGCCAGCGTGCCGCGTGCTCCGGCTTCATGTCCGGCCGCATACGCCCGGCCACCGGCTTGGGTCCGCCCAACGCCGCCACCACATACCGCAGCGCCTCGCGCCAGTCGTCAAAAAACAGCGGTTCCTGCGTCATGTCCGACCCCTTCCGATTTTTTCGGACACCGTCGGACAGCTTTCCGGCGGCAAAAAAAATAGAGTGATGCCATGCGCACCACGAACCCCACGCCCAAAAAAATCCCCGGCCGGAACCGCGCCGGGGCAAATCGGAGGAGGAGCAGACAACCGGCCTGCCAGCGTGGATCGGGTTGCAAGGGCGGGAATCGAACCCGCGACCTCCGGGGTATGAACCCGGCGAGCTGCC
>JADHEF010000953.1_pt1 | contig 22367 bp, 16 predicted proteins | sample 8952391 | NCBI WGS metagenome assembly JADHEF01 (sample SAMN16124439, study PRJNA663245) | bioreactor sludge metagenome | isolation source: sludge (nitrite) | place: India:Bengaluru | collected 2019-02-28 | reverse complement strand
GTCTGCAAGGTGGATGCCGGGCGCGGCGAGCCCTTGCAGATCGTCTGCGGTGCGCCGAATGCGCGGGTGGGGCTGGTGGCGCCGCTGGCGCTGGTGGGCGCGCAGTTCGGCGATTTCTCGATCAAGGCGGCCAAGCTGCGTGGCGTGGAGTCCAACGGCATGCTGTGCTCGGCCAAGGAACTGGGGCTGGATGGCGATGCTTCGGGCCTGTTCGAACTGCCCGGCGACGCGCCGGTAGGTGCCCCGCTGGCCGAATACCTCGCCCTGCCCGACGCCAGCATCGAGATCAAGCTGACACCCAACCGCGCCGATTGTTTCAGCGTGCGCGGCATCGCCTTCGACGTGGCTGCTGCCTGTGCCGGCCAGGTCAAGCCGTTCGAGGTGGCGCCGGCCGCAGTGACCTCCGCGCGCGCGCTGCCGGTGGAATTGAACGCGGGTGCCGATGCGCCGCGCTACTGCGGGCGCGTGGTCGAAGGCCTCGACCCGGCGGCGAAGACGCCGGTGTGGATGGCCGAGCGCCTGCGGCGCGGTGGCATCCGCCCGGTGTCGCTGCTGGTGGACATCACCCAGTACGTGATGCTCGAACTTGGCCAGCCGATGCACGCCTTCGACGCGGACCTGCTGCATGGCGCGGTCGGCGTGCGCCGTTCGCGCGCGGGCGAGATGCTCACGCTGCTCGACGGGCGCGAGGTCACGCTGGACGATGGGTTCCTCACCGTCACCGACGGCGACCGCGCGGTCGCGCTGGCCGGCCTGATGGGCGGTTTCGACACCCGCGTCACCGGGGCCACGCGGGCCGTGTTCCTCGAAGCGGCGCATTTTGCCCCGGCGGCGATCATGGGGCGCGCGCGCAAGCTTGGCCTGCATACCGATGCCAGCCACCGCTTCGAACGCGGTGTGGACCCGCAATTGCCTGCGCAGGCGCTGGATTACGCCACCGCGCTGGTGCTGCAACTGGCCGGCGGCCAAGCCGGCCCGGTCACCACGGCGGAGTTGCCCGAATTCCTGCCGCAACCAGCCGCCATCACCTTGCGCCGTGCCCGGGTGGCACGGGTACTGGGGCTGTCGATCGACGATGCCGAGATTGCCCGCATCCTGCGTGCACTGGGCATGCGGGTGGATGCCACGGCGGAAGGCTGGAGCGTGGTGCCGCCGAGCCGCCGCTTCGACATCGCCATCGAGGAAGACCTGATCGAGGAGCTGGCCCGCATCCACGGTTACGACCGCATCCAGACCACGCTGCCGGGCGGCGCTTCGCGCATCGCCGAGCCGACCGAAACGCGGCTGGACGAGATGACGCTGCGCCGCCAGCTGGTGGCGCGCGAGTTGCTGGAAACCATCAACTACGCCTTCGTCGATGCCGCGCTGCTGGCGCAATGGGGTTTCGATGCCGGCGACAACGTCGCGCTGGCCAACCCGCTCAGTGCCGAATTGGCGGTGATGCGCCCGAGCCTGCTGCCCGGTCTGGTGGCCGCGCTGGCGCGCAATGCCACCCGTCAGGCTGGCCGCGTGCGCCTGTTCGAGGTTGGCCGCACGTTCCGCCGCCTGCCCGGCGCTGCACCGCTGGAGACCCGCCGGGTGGCGGTGGCCGTGACCGGCGACGCACTGGCCGAGCAATGGGGCGTGGCGTCGCGCAAGGCCGATTTCCATGATTTGAAGGGCGACTTGGAGTCGTTGGCCGCTGCGTCGCGTGCTGCGCTGGAATTCCGTCCCGTCGCGCCGGCGTGGGCCCATCCGGGCCGCGCTGCCGAGGTGCTGCGCGACGGCGAGTCGATCGGCTGGATCGCCCAGCTGCACCCGCGTCTGCAGCGCGAGCTGGGGCTGGACGTGGAGGTGTTCGCATTCGAACTGGACATCGAGCCGCTGGCGCGGCGCCGGCTGGCCCATGCGGCCGAATTGTCGCGGTTCCCGTCGGTGCGCCGCGATCTGGCCATCGTCGTGGCCGACAATGTGCCGTGGGCTGCCGTGGCCGCCACGGTCAAGGCCGCCACCGGCGGGCTGTTGCGGGACGTGGTGCTGTTTGATCGTTATGTCGGGCCGGGCGTCGAGTCCGGATGCAAGAGTCTGGCTATGGGCTTGATTTTGCAGGACAACTCGCGCACCCTCACTGACCCGGATGTCGAAGCGGCCGTGGCCCAGGCGGTGGCCGCACTGGCCCGCGAACACGGCGCTCGCATCCGCGGTTGAGCAATCGCAGCATCAGGGGACGGACCGACGGATGGCATTGACCAAGGCAGAAATGGCGGAACGCCTGTTCGACGATGTCGGGCTGAACAAGCGCGAGGCCAAGGAATTCGTCGATGCGTTCTTCGACGTGCTGCGCGATGCGCTGGTGCAGGGACATCAGGTGAAGTTGTCCGGTTTCGGCAACTTCGACCTGCGCCGCAAGAACCAGCGCCCGGGCCGCAACCCCAAGACCGGCGAGGAAATCCCGATCACCGCGCGTACCGTGGTGACCTTCCGCCCGGGCCAGAAGCTGAAGGAAAAGGTCGAGGCACTGCCGGGAGGCCCGCATGCTTGATCCGGGCAGCAACCGCGAACTCCCGCCGATCCCGGCCAAGCGCTACTTCACCATCGGTGAAGTCAGCGAGCTGTGCGACGTCAAGCCGCACGTGCTGCGCTACTGGGAGACCGAATTCCCGAGCCTTGAACCGGCCAAGCGCCGCGGCAACCGGCGCTATTACCAGCGCCATGACGTGCTGATGGTGCGGCAGATCCGCAGCCTGCTGTACGAACAGGGCTACACCATCGGCGGTGCCCGCCAGCGTCTGGAAGGCGAGAGCGGCAAACAGGAGGCCGCGCTGAGCAACCAGATCATCCGTCAGGTGCGGATGGAGCTGGAGGAAGTACTGCAACTGCTCAAGCGCTGAATGCCGTGACGCGGCAGTCGCCAGCAGGCATTGCTTGCCGGTATAATCGCCCACCACTTCGGGGTATAGCGCAGCCTGGTAGCGCACTTGTCTGGGGGACAAGTGGTCGTCGGTTCAAATCCGGCTACCCCGACCAATCCATGCAAAAGCCCGCCGCGTGCGGGCTTTTGCATGTCAGGCCGGTTCTCCGGCCTGATTCCCCGGAGAAAGCCTGCCATGCACCCGCGCGTCGATGAACTGGTCCGCCTGCTGTCGCTGTCGCCGCATCCGGAAGGCGGTTATTTCCGTCGCATCCACGCGTCGGCCGTGCAGGTCGAGCATGGCGGCCACCTGCGGCCGGCGATGACCGCGATCGATTTCCTGCTCGAAGCCGGTGCGGCCAGCCAATGGCACAGGGTGGATGCCGACGAAAGCTGGCATTGGCAGGAGGGCGCGCCGCTGGAATTGCGCATTTTCGACGAGACCAGCGGCCGGCTCGAATCCATCCGCCTCGAAGCGGCCGGAGATGGCCGGGCGATGGCGGTGGTGCCGGCCGGTGCATGGCAGTCGGCCTGCACGTTGGGCGACTACACGCGCGTGGCCTGCACGGTGGCACCCGGTTTCGTCTGGGAAGGCTTCGAGCTGATCGAAGCCGGCGGCATGGTCGCGCAGCGGTTGCGCGCGCTGGCGGCTTGGCCGTGAGGCCGGTCCACGCCTGCGCCGGCGGCGCAACGTCGCGCCAACGCCTGCAGCCTGCGACTGCCGCAGAATCGTCGGCTTGATGATCGGGGAGCCGGTGGCGATGCAATCGATGACATCGTGGCGTGTTGCGTGGCTTGCATGGGCCTTGTCGATGGCCTTGCCCTGCGCCGCCGCCGCGCAGAAGGCGACGGCGCGGCAGGATGCGGCAGGCAACCCGCAGGTACCTCCTGCTGCCACGGTTGCCGGGCCGCCGGTCGTGGACATGGACACGCTGCTCGTCACCGGCACGCAGCCCGGGCCGGGCATGTGGCAGGTGCGCAAAGGCGGGCACGTGTTGTGGATCCTCGGCACGCAGTCGCCCTTGCCCGAGCGTATGGAATGGCAGTCGGCGGACGTGCGCGAGATGCTGGCGCAGGCCGATGCGATCGTCCGTCCGCCGGGCCTGTCGGTGGATTCTGACATCGGCCTGTTCGGCAAGCTGTTCCTGCTGCCGTCGATGTTCAAGGCGCGCAAGAACCCCGACGGCAAGACCTTGGCAGAAGTGGTGCCGCCGGCGCAGTACGCGCGCTGGCAGGCGTTGAAGGCGCGCTGGATCGGCAAGGATCGCGGCGTCGAACAGTGGCGGCCGGTGTTCGCCGCGCAGGCGCTGTACGCCGCGGCGATCCGCAAGTCCGGCATGACGGCGGAAAACCCGGTGAGCCCGTTGATCGACGCCGCGCTCAAACGCAAGCCGGCCCCGGAAGTGCTGGATTCCCGTGCCCGTTTCGAGGTGAAGAATCCCCGCGCCGCGTTGAAGGAATTCAACGCCATCGCGCTGGACGACGGCGATTGTTTCGCGCGCACGCTGGACCGCATCGACGGCGACTTGGACACGATGAAGCAGCGCGCCAATGCCTGGGCCGAGGGCGACATCGATGCCTTGCGCGCGCTGCCTTACCCCAACCAGTACGCGGCCTGCCTGCGTGCGCTGTCCGGATCGGCGGTGGCGCGCAGGCTCGGCGCCGGCGACATGGACGGGAGCCTGCGCGCGGCGTGGCTGGCCTCGGCGGAAAAGGCGCTGGCGACGCATGCGGTCAGCTTCGGCACGTTGCCGATGGGCATGCTGATCCAGCCGGGCCCGGACAACTACCTCGACCGGCTGCGGGCCAAAGGTTACGAGGTCGTCGATCCGTGAGCGCACAAGGCGCCGGGTTCAGCCGGCTGCGCTGAGCGTGGACGTCTGCCCGAGCTGCGGCCAGCGCGCCAGCACCGCACGGCGGATACCGGCGGCGTCGATGCCGGCCTCGGCCAGCAGGTCCTCGCGGCTGGCGTGGTGCTGGTAGGCATCGGGCAGGCCGAGGTGCAGCACCGGAAGGGCGATGCCTTCGGCGGCCAGCAGCTCGGACACGCCCGAGCCGGCGCCGCCGGCCACCACGTTGTCCTCGACGGTGGCGAAGCCCTCGTGGGTCCTGGCCAGTTCCAGCAGCAGGGCGCGGTCAAGCGGTTTGACGAAGCGCATGTTGACCACGGTGAGGCCGAGCTCGCGGCCCACCTGTTCTGCCGCCGCCACGGTGGCGCCGAAGGCAAGCAGGGCAACATGCTGGCCGCGCAGGCGCAGTTCGGCCTTGCCGACCGGCAGTGTGTCCAGGTTGTGGCCGGCGTCCACGCCGGTGCCGCTGCCGCGTGGATAACGCACCGCGGCCGGGCCGTTGTAGCGGAAGCCGGTGCTGAGCATCTGCCGGCATTCGCGCTCGTCCGAGGGCGCCATCACCAGCATGTTGGGCACGCAGCGCAGGTAGCTCAGGTCGAGGTTGCCGGCATGGGTGGCGCCGTCCGGGCCGACCACGCCGCCGCGGTCGATCGCGAACAGCACGTCCAGGTTTTGCGTGGCCACGTCGTGCACCAGCTGGTCGTAACCGCGCTGCAGGAAGGTGGAGTAGATGGCCACCACCGGGTGCGCGCCTTCGCAGGCCATGCCGGCGGCCAGCGTCACCGCATGCTGCTCGGCGATGGCCACGTCGAAGTAGCGTTCCGGGTATTCCTTGCTGAAGCGCACCAGCCCGGAGCCTTCGCGCATCGCCGGAGTGATGCCCATCAGCTTGGGGTCGGCGGCGGCCATGTCGCACAGCCAGTCGGAGAACACGTCGGTGTAGGTGGGCTTCTTCGCCCCGGTCTTGGACACCAGCCCCTTGTCCGGGTCGAACGGGCCGACTGCGTGATAGCGGATCTGGTCGCCTTCGGCGAGGTCGTAGCCCTTGCCCTTGGTGGTCAGCACGTGCAGCAGCTGCGGCCCCTTCAGGCCTTTGAGCGTCTTCATCGCGCCGAGCAGGGCGGGCAGGTCGTGGCCGTCGATCGGGCCGGTGTAGTGGAAGCCCATCTGCTCGAACAGCGGCGAGGGCAGCAGCATGCCTTTCCACTGTTCCTCCCAGCGTTTGACGAAGCGCGCCGGCGGCCTGTTCTTGTCGCCCAGCAACTTCTTGCCGCCTTCGCGCAGGGCATTGAGCGTCTTGCTGCCGGTCATCCGCCCGAGCATCTTGGTCAGGCCGCCGACCGCCTCGCTGATCGACATCCGGTTGTCGTTGAGGATCACCAGCAGGTTCGGTTCCTCGTCCATGCCGCCGGCGTGGTTGAGCGCCTCGTAGGCCATGCCGGCGGTCATCGCGCCGTCGCCGATCACCGCCACCACCTTGCGCTCGTCGCCGGCGCGTTGCAGGGCGATGGCCATGCCCAGCGCAGCCGAGATCGAGGTGGACGAATGGCCCACGCCGAAGGTGTCGTACTCGCTTTCCTCGCGCTTGGGGAACGGCGCCACGCCGCCCTTCTGCTTGACCGTGCGGATGCTGTCGCGGCGCCCGGTGAGGATCTTGTGCGGGTAGGTCTGGTGGCCGACGTCCCACACCAGCCGGTCGCGCGGCGTGTCGTAGAGGTAGTGCAGGGCCACGGTCAGCTCGATCACGCCCAGCCCGGCGGCGAAATGGCCACCGCTCTGGCCCACCGATTCGATCAGGTAGGCGCGCAACTCCTCGGCGACGGCAGGCAGCTCCTCTTCGGAGCAGCGGCGCAGGTCGGCCGGGTATTCGATGCGCGCCAGGCGCGGATAACGGACGGGATCGATCATCGGGGTGCCACGGCTGCGGATCGCTCATTTTCCTACCCGCGGAGGGGCCGGGCAAGTTGGGCGCAGTGCAGCGCATGTGCCGTGCCGGCGGAGTGAATGCCGGTTGTCGCATCGTCGCGTGGATGAATCGAGGGCGGTGCATGCTGGATGTGCGGGCGGGCCGGCCGGCTTGGACGCGGCCCTGGAATGCTTGCCGACGCAGCTTGCGCGGCATTTGAGCTTTCGGCACGGCCTCCGGCCGACGAGGAGCATGCTGCTTGCGAATGGCCGGTGGCGATTCGCGTACCGGCGAGCGAGCGCATGAAGGTGCGTGCCGGCCATCCCCGGGCCTTGCGGTTCAGAACAGCTTGCGGTGCAGCTTGCGCGGCAGCTGCGCCTTCAGGAAGGCCATCTGGTCGGCGAGGATGTTGCGGTTGGACAGGATCAGGTGCTCGATCCAACTGGGCCGGTAGGGCACGGCCAGCAGCGGCATGCCGGCCTGCTGCGGGGTGCGGTCGGCCTTGCGCGAGTTGCAGTGGAAACAGGCGGTGACCACGTTTTCCCACACGTCCAGCCCGCCCTTGGAGATCGGCATCACGTGGTCGCGGGTCAGGTGCGGGCGCGAATAGCGCTGGCCGCAATACAGGCACAATTGCGAGTCGCGGGCGAACAGCGCGGTGTTGGTCAGCGCCGGGGTCGGGCACAGGCCGCGGTCGTTGGCATGGCCGCGCGCTGCGATGATCGGGTGCAGGCCCAGTACCGTCTGTTTGCCGGACAGGCGCGACATGCCGCCGTGCACCTGCAGGCAAGGCTCGCCCAGCGTCCAAGCCACCGCATCGCGGGCATACAGGCATGCGGCGTCCTGCCAGGTGATCCAGTCCAGGACCCGGCCATGTGCATCGAGGGAAAGAAAGCGGACCCCGCCGGTCGTGGTAACGGGAGCGTCGAACCCCTGTACCGGGACGTCGATTGCCCCGGTGTCGATCAGACCCGGCAGTGCAGTGTCTGTCTCCATCAGGAACCGAGCTTATACCCGATTCATGACAATCTGGGAATCACCCGCCTTGCTAGGCTTGGCCGGCGACCTCGCATACAGCGCGGTGCTCCGGCTCCGGCACGAATTGCAGGGCTTCTTCGCAGTTGGCTTCGATCTTCAGCGCGAGCAGGTCATCGGCACGGGTGTGGCCGAGGTTGACCGCGGCCATCGGCAAGCCGGCCGCCGCCGCGGCGCGGGCGAAGCGGAAGCCGGAATAGACCATCAGCGACGAACCCAGCACCAGCACGGCATCGCTGCGGGACAGGGCTTCCATGGCCGCGGCGACGCGTTCGCGCGGCACACTCTCGCCGAAGAACACCACATCCGGCTTCAGCATGCCGCCGCAGCGTGGACAGTCGGGCACGTCGAAGGCGGCGAAGTCGCGGCCATCCAGGTCGGCATCGCCGTCCGGTGCGATGCCGGCCCGCAGCGCGGTCCAGCCCGGATTCCGCTTGGCCAGCGTGCGCTGCAGGTCCGCGCGTGGCGTGATTGCGCCGCAGCCGAGGCAGCGCACCGCGTCGATGCGGCCGTGCAGATCGACGACGCGCCGGCTGTCGGCCTGCTGGTGCAGGCCATCGACGTTCTGGGTCAGCAGCAGTTCGATGCGGCCGGCGGTTTCCAGCCGGGCCAGGGCGCGGTGCACCGCGTTCGGGCGCGCCTGCCGGAAGTGCGACCAGCCCACCAGACTGCGCGCCCAGTAGCGGCGGCGGGCGAGGTCGTCGCCGGTGAAGGCCTGGAAGGTGATCGGCGGCGGGCGTTTCCAAGCGCCGCTGCGGTCACGATAGTCGGGAATGCCCGAGGCGGTACTGACCCCGGCGCCGGTGATCACGAACAGGCGTGGATGGGCCTCCACGAAGGCCTGCAGCTTCCCGGACGCGGATTCGGACATGTCCATGCCTGCCGATATGGGGACGCCACGGGCCCGGCAAAACCGCAGGCATCCGTAAACGGACGAGGCGCTGCCGCACCGTGCGGCAACGCCTCGTTTCATCGCGTGGCCGGGCCTGGCGGTGCGCCTGGCCCGACGGAATGCCTCACGCGCCGAAGCGCGCGTCTTGCATCGCCATCAACGGTGCGGCGCCGGCCTGGATGCAGGCGGCATGGGTCAGCGTGCGCGGCAGCACGCGGGCGTAGTAGAACCGGGCCGTTTCCAGCTTGGCCTGCTTGAACGCATCGTCCTGCGCGGAAGCCTTGGCGGTGGCCACGCTGCGTGCCCACCAGTAGGCCAACACGACATAGCCCGAGTAGAACAGGTAGTCGTAGCTGGCCGCGCCGATTTCTTCCGGGTTGGCAGCGGCACGCTGCAGCACCGACTGGGTCAGCTTGGCCCATTCCGCGGCCTTGGCCTGCAGCGGGCCGACGAACTCGGCCAGCTCGGCATCGCCGGCGTGCTCGTTGGCGAAGGCTTCGATCTGGGCGAGGAACAGCTTCAGCCCGGCCCCTTGGGTGGCGGCGGTCTTGCGGCCCATCAGGTCCAGCGCCTGGATGCCGGTGGTGCCTTCGTACAGCGTGGTGATGCGGGCATCGCGCGCCAGCTGTTCCATGCCGTGTTCGGCGATGTAGCCGTGGCCGCCGAAACATTGCTGGGCGTTGTAGGTGTTCTCGATGCTCCACTCGGTCAGGCAGGCCTTGGTGATCGGCGTCAGGAAGCTGACCAGCGTGTCGGCTTGGGCGCGCGCGGCCGGGTCGGCGGCATGGCCGGCCTTGTCCAGCTCGGTGTAGGCGTGCAGGGCGAGCAGGCGGCCGCCTTCGGTCAGCGACTTGATGGTCAGCAGCATGCGCCGCACGTCGGGCTGGGCAATGATCGGGTCGGCCGGCTTGTCCGGCAGCAGCGGGCCCTTGGGCGCGCGTGATTGCAGGCGTTCGCGGGCATAGGCCAGCGCACCCTGATAAGCGCGCTCGGACTGGGCCAGGCCCTGCACGCCGACGCCCAGGCGGGCGGAATTCATCATCACGAACATCGCCTGCAGGCCCTTGTGCGGCTGGCCGACGAGGTAGCCCTGTGCACCATCGAAGTTCATCACGCAGGTGGACGAGCCGTGGATGCCCATCTTGTGCTCCAGCGCGCCGCAGCGCAGCGCATTGCGCTCGCCGACGCTGCCGTCGCGGGCAACCTTGTACTTGGGCGTGACGAACAGCGAGATGCCCTTCGGGCCGGGAGGTGCGTCGGGCAGCTTGGCCAGCACGAGGTGGACGATGTTCTCGCACAGGTCGTGCTCGCCGGCGGTGATGAAGATCTTGGTGCCGGTGATCGAGTAGCTGCCGTCGGCGTTGGGTTCTGCGCGAGTCTTGAGCAGACCCAGGTCGGTGCCGGCGTGCGGTTCGGTCAAGCACATGGTGCCGGTCCAGTTGCCGGCCACCAGCGGCTTGAGGAAGACCTCCTTCTGCCAGTCCTCGCCGTAATGCTTGAGCGCTTCGACCGCGCCGTGCGAGAGCAGCGGGAACAGGCTCCAGGCCAGGTTGGACGAATTGGTCATCTCGGCCACGGCCATGCCGAGGGTTTCCGGCATGCCTTGTCCGCCGGTCTCCGGCGCACCGGTCAGGCCGGTCCAGCCGCCTTCCACGTACTGCGCGTAGGCCTCCTTGAAGCCGGGCGCGGTGGTGACTTCGCCGGTGTCCTTGTCGAGCTTGCAGCCTACCTCGTCGCCGATCGCGTTCAACGGCGACAGCACGGTGGTGGTGAAGCGGCCGGCTTCCTCCAGCACGGCGTCGATGATGTCGGCGGTGGCATCGGCAAAGCCGATGTCGGCGAACAGGCGGTCGGCCTTCAGCACGTCGTGCAGGGCGAAGCGGATGTCGTTGATCGGTGCGGAATAGGTACTCATGGGAATGTCGTCGTCGTGCGGGGAAAGGGAATACTCAACGCAGCACGCCGTCGAGGCCGGGTGCAGGGTTGAGCTGGTTGCGGCTGTCGATGTCGAAGCTGCGCGCTTTCTTGTCTTCCGGCGTGGCCTGGACGCTGCCTTTCAGCGTGTAGGTCAGCCCGTGCCGCCCGGCCAGTGCATCAGCGATGGCAAGACGTGCGAGGGATGAAGGTTGCAGCGTCACGCGGACCACGTCGGCCGACTCGGGGCCGATCGACAAGGCCGGGGACGCCTGCAGCGTGCCGGCAGCTTGCTCGGCGACGCTGAGGTCCAGTTTCAACGAGTCGAAGCGCATCGGGATGCTGCTGTAATTCTGCAGGCGCAGATCGGCCGACCAGCTGCCGTCGGCGTGGACCGTGAGCTGCTGCAGGCTGGCCGCCGGCGCCGACACGCGCTTGACCATGCCACCGCTGCATGCGCCGAGCGCGATGCAGAGGAAGGCCGTGGTGGCCAGCCGCCAGTTGCGTGGCATCGGGTCGCTCCGGAAGTCTGGGAGATTCGAGAATACTACGGAGTATGGAAGGTGCTGGCGTGCTGCACTGCGGAAGAAAGGAGGATTGACAAGCCTGTCCGGGCGCGCCTTCGTCGGTTGGGGTCGGAGAAATCCGACACGCGGATCCGGTTGGGCCCTGCTGTGCCATGCGATGGCGGAAGCGAGACTGGCGGGGTGATTTCCCAGCTTTGGATGCCGCCATGTCGAATGCGCCTGAACAGGACGAGCCCTCGCCGCACGGGGAAGGTCGGTTCATCTTCCGAGTCCGCCAATACGGACGCGCCTGGGAGCTGACTCACCCGCATCAGCCGGCCACATGGTTCAGCGACCAGATCGAGGCATTCGAACGGGCCGAATGCCTTGCCCGCGCCCATCGCCATGAAACCGGTGCGCCGAGCGGCGTGGTCTTCGAGGTTCCCGGTAGCGAGACGCTCGCGGTGCGATTCGGTTGATGCCGGCCGGCATCGGGCATCGCGTATTCTTGTCCGATGCGGAAGGATCTGACTGAAGTCGCGCTGCGCGGCTTGTACTCCACCCTGTTGTACCTGTTGCTGCCGGCCACGGTCTACCACCTGATCTGGCGCGGCGTGCGGGTACGCGAGTATTTCCAGCGGTGGGGCGAGCGTTACGCCTCCTATTCGCGTACCCGCAACCGGCCCTGCGTATGGCTGCATGCGGTGTCCGTGGGCGAGGTCAACGCGGCGGTACCCTTGGTGGAGCGCCTGCGGCGCAACCGGCCCGACATCCGCTGGGTTGTCACCACGTTCACGCCCACCGGGTCAGAGCGCGTGCGCGTGTTGTGGGGGGAGGCCGTCGACCATGTCTATCTGCCCTACGACGTGCCCGGCAGCGTGGGGCGTTTTCTCGACCACTTCCGGCCGCAGCTGGCGCTGATCATGGAAACCGAGCTGTGGCCCAACCTGATGTTCGGCTGCCGCGACCGCGGCATCCCGGTGCATATCGTCAATGCGCGCCTGTCGGCGCGTTCGCTGCGCGGATATCGCCTGCTGCGCCCGCTGATCGGGCGCGCACTGCGCACGGCGCGCCGCGTGCTGGCGCAGTCGGGCGAGGATGCGCACCGGTTCATCGAACTCGGGGCGACGCCCGAGCAGGTGATCACGGTGGGCAACCTGAAGTTCGACATCGCCGCGCCTGCAGACCTGGCCGATTTCGTCGCGATGTTCCGCCGGCACGTGCCCGAATCGCGGCCGGTCTGGATTGCGGCCAGCACCCACGAAGGCGAGGAAATGGCCATCGTCGAAATGCACCGGACCTTGAGGCTGCGCTGGCCGGACCTGCTGCTGCTGTGGGCGCCGCGGCATCGGGAGCGTTTCGCGAGGGTCGAAGGCCTGGCGCACAGTGCCGGGTGGCAAGTGTCCACACGGCGTGTCCAGGGCTGGCCCGGGCAGGGGGACGACGTGTTCGTGATCGACACGCTGGGCGAGCTGATGGGGTTCTACGCCTGCGCGCAGGTGGCCTTCGTCGGTGGCAGCCTGCAACCCATCGGTGGGCACAACCTGCTGGAGCCGGCTGCCGTGGGAACGCCATCAGTGACCGGCCCGCATCTGCACAACTTCGCCGAGATATCGCAGCGCATGCAGCGGGAAGGGGCCATCAGCATCTGCGCCGATGCCCACGCCGCCCGTTGCGAGGTGGAGCGGCTGCTGGCCGATCCGCAAGCGCGCCACGCGATGGCCCGGGCCGGTGCCGCCTTGCTGGAAAGTGGCCGGGGTGCGACTGGTCGGACGCTGGAATGCATCGGCCCGGATCTCCCTGCCTGGGCCGAGGGGTATCAGGAAGCGGATGCACCAGCATGAAAAAAGGAGAAGGCGGGCATTGCCCGCCTTTCCCATGTCTGGTTCCGCACGGCAAAAATGCCGCGGGATCCTTGCGGTTTCCCGAACTCCGGCTCAGGGGTTCGATGCGCGCTTGATTTCGGCATCGGTGGTGAGCAGCCGGTTGATGTCCTGCAGGTCGTCGATGTTGAGGGTGCCGGCCGCCTGTGCCAGCAGCAGGCGGTTCTGCAGGTAGTTGTATTTGGCCGTGGAGTAGTCCTGCTCGGCCGAGAACAGCGTGCGCTGGTTCTGCAGCACGTCCAGCACGGTGCGAGTGCCGACTTCCAAACCAACCTGCGAGGCCTCATACGCGGACTGTGCCGACACCAGCGCCAGACGGCGGGCCTCCACCTCGCTGATGCCGGCTTCGAGCGTGTTGTAGGCATTGCGGGTGTTGCGGATGATCGAACGGCGCTGCTGCTCGAGGCTGTCCTGCGCCATGTCGCGCTGTGCCAGGGCCGCACGGACCTTGGACTGGGTGCCGCCGCCAGCGAAGATCGGCACGTTCAGCGACAGGCCGATGCTCTTGGTGTCGGTGCTGCCATTGCTCGAATAGCTGCCGGTACCGACCGTGCTGCCGCCCCAGGTGGCGCCGCGGCCGTAGCTTCCGCTCAGCGACAGGGTCGGCAAATGGCCGGCGCGCGCGGTGCTGACATCGGCTTCGGCCGACTTGACCTGATAGTCGAGCGATTTCAATGCCGGGTTGTTGTCCAGAGCGGTGGCGACCCATGCATTGGCATCCTTGCCGGCCGGCAGTTCGGGGCGGAAATCGGCCGGCAGTGCCATCAGCCGGTTGATCGGCTGGCCGGTGATTTCCTCCAGAGCCTGATAGGCATCCTTCAGCGAATTTTTCGCCTCGATCGTCGTGGCGCGGGCACCATCGTAGGACGCGCGGGCTTCGTGCACGTCGGTGATGGGGGCAAGCCCCACTTCCAGGCGCTTCTGCGCGTAATCGAACTGCTTCTTGTAGGCTGCCTCGGAGGCTTCGGCCGCCGACACCGTGTCGATGGCGACCAGCACGTTGAAGTAGGCCGCCGAAGTGCGCACGATCAGCGAGTCATTGGCCGATTCCAGATCGAAGTCGGCGGCCTGGCTCAGCGCCTTCTGGCTGCGCAGGCTGGAGATGCGGCTGTAATCGAACACCGACTGCGACAGGCCCACGCCGTATTCGCGGGACTTGCCGGTGTCGCTCCACGAGCTGCCCTCGGGCTTGCTGTTGCTGCGGGTGAAGCTGGCGCTGCCGTTGAGCTGCGGCAGCAGCAGCGCGCGGGCCTGCACGGCGCCTTCCTTCTGGGCCAGCCGTCCGGACTCGGCCGAAGCCAGCTGCGGGTCGCCGCTGCGGGCCATTTCGAAAGTCTGCATCAGGTCGGTGGCATGGGCGGCCAGCGGACTCAGCAGCGCGGCGAGCGCAAGGGCGATTGGGCGGCGGATCATCGGAAGGCTTCCTTGGGGGTTCTGCGTCAGAACGTGAATTGGGGTGTCGGCTCGGCGCCAACCAGATAGGCAAGATCGGTTTCGAACAACGATTCGGTGCGGCCGGCGTTGACCGCGCCGTCTGCACGCACGCGCACGGCTTCCATCACCGGCGAACGGCCGTGCACCACGAACAGGCGGCCGCCGGGGCGCAGCCAGCGGACGAAGGCGGCGGGGATCGCATCCACCGCGCCGGTCACGCAGACGGCGTCGAAGCGGCGTTCGGTGTCCCAGCGCAGGGCATCGGCGGTTTCGATGCGCACGTTGCTCCCCAGACCGGTGAGGTCGAGGTTGGCACGCGCGGCCTGCGCCAGTTCGGGCTGGATCTCCAAGCTCAGCACTTCGCGTGCGAGCTGGCCCAGACAAGCGCTGATGTAGCCGCTGCCGGTGCCGATTTCCAGCACGTCTTCGCCGGGCTTGAGTTCCAGCGCCTGCAGCATGCGGCCCTCGACCACCGGCTTCATCGTGCGGGCACCGTGGCCGAGCGGGATTTCGATGTCGGTGTAGGCCAGCGCGCGGTGGATTTCCGGCAGGAAGGCTTCGCGCGGCAGGCTGGCGAGCACGTCGAGCACGTCCAAGTCGAGCACGTCCCACGGGCGGACCTGTTGTTCGACCATCAATTCGCGGGCTTGGGAGTAGTTCGGCGTGGTCATCGTGCTTGTCCGGCGCGGAGAGGGAGGGACGCCATTCTACCGGCGCCGCCGGAAGGTGGTGCAGTGCAGGATCGCCTTGCCGACGCAGGTGCCGTAGTGCCGGAAGTCACCGGGTCTGTCGGCAGGGCGGCGTCAGCGGGGTGCATATGCACGCAGGAAGAAATCGACGGTGGCGGCGATGTGGGCATCCACTTCGGCCTGATCGCACGGGAGGGCCACGCCGCAGGTCATGCGGGCGTGCAGTTCGCCCTTGAGCAGGCTGAACAGTTGCGAGGCGGCTCGCGGCAGGGCTGCCGGCGGGATGTCCAGATCGCCGCGGTCGATGTGCACCTGCAACAGGCCGCTCAGCGCGGTCATCACGCGTTCGGGGCCGGCACACCAGAACAGCTGGCTCAGGCGCGGGTCGGCATTGGCCAGATCCTGCATCGCGCGCTGGGTGGCCAATGCTTCCGGGCTGGTGATCAGCTGGAAGAAGGCGTGGCCGATCGCGTCCAGGCGTTGGCGCAGATCGGCACCGGTGTCGGCGATGAACAGTTCGTCCGGGATCAAGGTCTCGCACTGGGCGCGGATGGCCTGCGCGAACAGCGTGGCCTTGTCGCCGAAATGGCTGTAGACGGTCAGCTTGGACACGCCGGCCGCGGAGGATATCTGGTCCATGCTCACCCGTTCGTAACCCTGTTCGATGAACAGTCGACGCGCGGCGTCGAGCACGGCGGCCCGCTTGCCCAGATCCTTGGGGCGTCCGGGGCCGTGCTGGCGTGGCGCGGCGGCAGGTTTGGCGGCGGGAACATGGCGAACCATGGGCTTAATACTATACCATCCGGTTCGATATTTGTAGCGCGCCGTCGGTCGACGCCGGCTCCCCCGCCCCCCAGACGCAAGGCCCGTATCGCCCATGAAGCTTCTGTCCCGCCGGATGTCTCCGCCACGTTTCTCCGTCGTGCTGGCATTGGCCCTGCTTGCCGCATGCGGCAAGGCGCCAGAGGCCCCGGCGCCGGCCCGGCCCGTGCTGGTGGTGCATCCGCTGCCGGTCCGCGATGCCGGTTTGCTGGCCTTTCCCGGCGAAGTGAAGGCGCGGCACGAAAGCCCGCTGTCGTTCCGGGTGGGCGGAAAGCTGGTGGAGCGCAAGGCGGACGTCGGCGACCGGGTCGGCAAGGGCGACGTGCTGGCGGTAATCGATCCGGGCGACCTGTCCTTGCAGGCGCAGGCCGCGAAGGCGCAGCTGGCGGCGGCCGATGCCGATCTGGTCCGGGCCCGGGGCGACCTGGCGCGCTATGCCAAGCTGGTGGACCAGCAACTGATCAGCAGGTCCACCTACGACGCGCAGCTGGCGGCCTGGAAGGCGGCCGAAGGGCAGGCGCATGCGGCCCGGGCGCAGGCCGACGTGGCGGGCAACCAAGCCAGCTATACGCAGTTGCGCGCGCCCGCCGACGGCGCCATCGCATCGCGTCAGGCGGAAACCGGGCAGGTGGTGGCCGCCGGACAGACCGTCTTCACGCTGGCGGCCGATGGCGAGCGCGAAGTGTCCATCGACCTGCCGGAAAGCCGCATCGACGAATTCCGCGCCGGCCAGCCGGTGCAGGTGGAGCTGTGGAGCACCACCGGCGAGCGCATGCCCGGTCGCATCCGCGAGATCGGTCCGGTGGCCGATGCCACCACGCGCACCTATCCGGCACGGGTCACCTTGCTGGGCGATGCCGTCTCCGTGGTCGAGCTCGGCCGCAGCGCGCGCGTCTACGTGCAGCCCGATGGCGGCGATGCGCAGCCGCTGCTGGTGCCGCTGGCGGCCATCCAGCGTGGCAAGGACGGTCGTACGGCGGTATGGCGGATCGATCCGAAGACGCACACCGTCACTTCGCGGCCGGTCCGCGTGGGCGACTACGGCGAGAACGGCGTGCCGGTGCTGGGCGGCCTGGAACCGGGCGACTGGGTCGTCGCCGCCGGCGGCCACCTGCTGCGCGAAGGCCAGCGCGTGGAAGCCGTGGATCGCGACAACCACCCGGTGCTGACGTCCGCGCCGGCCCCGGCCAAGGCGGACTGAACCATGCGCTTCAATCTGTCCGAATGGGCGCTGCGCAATCGCAGCCTGGTGCTGTTCGCGATGATCGCGATGGCCTTGATCGGTACCTGGTCGTACAAGCACCTGGGCCAGTCGGAGGACCCGCCCTTCACCTTCAAGGCGATGGTGATCAAGACGATGTGGCCCGGCGCCACCGCCGAGGAAGTGGCGCGGCAGGTCACCGAGCGCGTGGAAAAGGCGGTGATGAACACCGGCGAGTACGAATTCGTGCGCTCGTACTCGCGGCCGGGCGAATCGCAGGTGATCTTCATGGCCCGCGATTCGATGCGCTCCAGGGACGTGCCCGAGCTGTGGTACCAGATCCGCAAGAAGGTCGGCGACATCAAGGCCACGTTGCCCGACGGGGTGGTCGGGCCGTTCTTCAACGACGAGTTCGGCGACACCTTCGGCAACATCTACGCGTTGACCGGCAAGGGCTACGACTACGCGGTGCTGAAGGATTACGCGGACCGCGTCCAGCTCGAACTGCAGCGCGTTGCCGACGTGGGCAAGGTCGAGCTGGAAGGCCTGCAGGACGAGAAGGTGTGGGTGGACCTGTCCAACACCAAGCTGGCCACGCTCGGCATCCCGTTGTCGGCGGTGCAGCAGGCGATCCAGCAGCAGAACACGCTGGCCGACGCGAGCTTTTTCGAAACCCGCGACGAGCGCGTGCAACTGCGCGTGAGCGGGGAGTTCGGTTCGGTCGAACAGATCCGCGAATTCCCGATCCGCGCCAACGGCCGCACCGTGCGGCTGGGCGACATCGCCGACGTGCACCGCGGCTTCGCCGATCCGGCGCAGCCGCGCATGCGCTTCATGGGCGAGGACGCCATCGGCATCGCGGTGGCGATGAAGCCCGGCGGCGACATCCTGCGGCTGGGCTCGACGTTGGACGAAACCTTCGCCCGCCTGCAGAAAACCCTGCCGGCGGGCATGGAACTGCGCAAGGTATCCGACCAGCCGCATGCGGTGGAGGGCGCGGTCGGCGAGTTCGTGCACGTGCTCGCCGAGGCGGTGGTGATCGTGCTGCTGGTCAGCTTCTTCTCGCTGGGCCTGCGCACCGGGCTGGTGGTGGCGGTGTCGATCCCGCTGGTACTGGCGATGACCTTCGCCGTGATGCACTTCTTCGACATCGGCCTGCACAAGATCTCGCTCGGCGCGCTGGTGCTTGCGCTGGGTCTGCTGGTGGACGACGCGATCATCGCGGTGGAGATGATGGCCATCAAGATGGAGCAGGGCTACGACCGCATGAAAGCCGCCGCCTTTGCGTGGAACTCGACCGCGTTCCCGATGTTGACCGGTACGCTGATTACGGCGGCGGGCTTCCTGCCCATCGCGACGGCCGCGTCGAGCACCGGCGAATACACCCGCTCGCTGTTCCAGGTGGTGACCATCGCGCTGCTGGTGTCGTGGATCGCCGCGGTGTTGTTCATCCCGTATCTGGGCGACAAGATGCTGCCCGATCCGGACGGCATGCCGTCGCCGGGCAGCCTGCCCTGGCGGGTGCGGCGCTGGCGCGAACGGCTGGCCGACCGCTGGCCGGCGTTCGCGCGCTGGCTGGCCCCGCCGCCGCCCCGCGAGGCACACGCGCACGACCCGTACGGCACGCCGTTCTACCAACGCTTCCGGCGTCTGCTGGATGCCTGCATGCATCACCGCTGGCTGGTGATCGCGGTGACGGTGGGGGCGTTCGTGCTCTCGTTGCTGCTGTTCCGTTTCGTGCCGCAGCAGTTCTTCCCGGATTCGACCCGGCCCGAGCTGATGGTGGACCTGGAGCTGGCCGAAGGCGCCTCGTTGCGCGCCACCGACGCGCAAGCGCGCAAGCTGGAAAAACTGCTGGCCAAGCGCCGCGACATCGCCAACTACGTGGCATGGGTCGGTACCGGCTCGCCGCGGTTCTATCTGCCGCTGGACCAGCAGCTGCCGGCCACCAATTTCTCCCAGTTCGTGGTGCTGGCCAAGGACATCCATGCCCGCGAGGCGATCCGCGACTGGCTGCTGAAAACCGTGGCGCCGCAGTTCCCTGACATCCAGTTCCGCGTGACCCGCCTGGAGAACGGCCCGCCGGTCGGCTACCCGGTGCAGTTCCGCGTGTCCGGCGAGCATGTCGACCAGGTGCAGATGCTGGCGCGGCAGGTGATGCGGACGGTGCGCGAAAACCCGCACGTGGCCAACGTCAACCTCGACTGGGACGAGCCGAGCAAGGTGGTGCGGCTTGAAATCGACCAGGATCGCGCGCGCGCACTCGGCGTTTCGACGGTGCAGATCTCGCAGCTGCTGTCCGCGTCGTTGTCCGGGCTGGCGGTGAGCACTTACCGCGAGGACAACCGGCTGTTGCAGATCCTCGTGCGCGGCAGCGGCGACGAGCGCTCGCATCTGGAAATGCTGGGCAGCTTCGCGGTGCCCACCGGCAGCGGCGCTTCGGTGTCGTTGTCGCAGATCGCCACGCTGAAGTACGTGTTCGAGGACGGCATCATCTGGCATCGCGACCGTTTGCCCACCGTCACCGTGCGCGCGGACATCGGCGACGGCTTGCAGCCGATCGACGTGGTCGGCCAGATCCTGCCGACGCTGGATGGCATCCGCGCCGCGTTGCCGACCGGCTACCTGCTTGAAACCGGCGGCACGGTGGAGGATTCCGCACGCGGCCAGAACTCCATCGTCGCCGGCATGCCGCTGTTCTTGCTGGTGGTGACGGCGGTGCTGATGATCCAGCTGCGCAGCTTCTCGCGGATGTTCATGGTGCTGGTGACCGCGCCGTTGGGCATGATCGGCGCGGTGCTGTTCCTGCTGCTGTTCCGGGTGCCGTTCGGGTTCGTGGCCATGCTCGGCACCATCGCGCTGGCGGGCATGGTGATGCGCAATTCGGTGATCCTGGTCGACCAGATCCAGCAGGACATCGATGCCGGCCACGACCGCTGGCACGCGATCATCGACGCCACCGTGCGCCGCTTCCGGCCGATCATGCTGACCGCTCTGGCGGCGGTGCTGGCGATGATCCCGCTGTCACGCAGCGCGTTCTACGGCTCGATGGCGGTGGCGATCATGGGCGGCCTGATCGTGGCCACCGCGCTGACGCTGGTGTTCCTGCCGGTGCTGTATGCCACTTGGTTCCGGGTGCATCCGGAGGAAGCAAGGCACGAATGACGGGCGGGTAGCGCCGGAGCCTGACGATGGCATGATGGCGATGCATGCTTGGGGGGAGTCCGCGTTGTTCCGTTCCGTACTACGTGTGATCACGTGGCTGATGGTCGGGCTGGCGGCATGGGCCGGCGGGCCCGGCCCGGCATGGGCGCTGGATCCGTCCCGCGACGTGGACGAATACACCGTGACCGGCTGGACGATGGAGGACGGCCTGCCGCACAACCTCGTCCATTACGTCACCCAAGGCCCGCAGGGCTATCTATGGCTGGGCACGTGGGAAGGGGCGGCCCGGTTCGACGGTCTGCGCTTTACCGATTACGACACGATCACCGTGCCCGGCATGCAGGTGGCCGGCGTGCGCAGCATCTTGCCCGATGCCGACGGCGCGATGTTGTTCGGCACGGCGCAATCGGGCGTATTGCGCCTGGCGCACGGGCAATGGTCGCGCATCGGCGGGCCGAAGGCCGCAGCGCTGGCGGTTTCGACCCTGCGGCGCGGGCCCGACGGGGTCTTGTGGATCGGTACCGAGACCTCGCTGTTCCGGCTCGATCCGCAGGGCCGTCTGGACGAGCCGGGCGCCGCCCCGCCGTTGCGCGGAGCGTTGACTTACGCGGTCCTGCCCGGCGCCGACGGTGGCCTGCTGATCGGCAACAGCCGCGGCCTGTATCGCTTGTCGGCGGGAGGTGCCGAGGATTTCGGCCGGCAGGCCGGATTGCCGGCCGATGCGGTCCGCAGTCTGTTGCCGGCCCGGGACGGCAGCCTGTGGGTTGCCGGCGACGGCGGCGTCTGGCGCATCCGCGACGGCAAGGCCGAACGGCGGCTGGATCAGCGCGTGGAAGCGCTGTTGGAGGACCGCGACGGCAACCTGTGGATGGCCGAAGCCGCAGGCCGCCTGATCCGGCTCGATCCGCAGGGCCGGATGCAGGTGCTCGATGGCCGGCATGGCTTGGCCGGTCGCGCCACGCCGGCCTTGTTCGAGGACCGCGAAGGTCTGCTTTGGGCCGGCACCACCAACGGCCTGTTCCGCATTGCCGATGGCCCCGTGTACGGCATCGACCATGTCCGCGGGCTCGGCGACGACTACGTGCGGGTGCTGCTGCAGGACGCACGCGGCGATGTCTGGATCGGCCACGCCAGCGGCCTGGACAGGCTGCGCGCCGGACGCATCGAGCACGTCGCGCTGGCCCGCGGCGGCCGGCCGGAGCCATCGGTGCTGGCCTTGGCGCCCTCCGCCGATGGCGGCACTTGGGTTGGCACCTACGATCAGGGCGTCCTGCACCTGCCGGCCGGCCGCATCGATGCCGGCGCGCCGCTGCAGCGCATCGACGAGACGCTCGGGCTGCCGTCCGGGCATGTGCGCGCCATCCTGCAGCAGGCCGACGGCAGCGTGTGGATCGGTACTTCGTCCGGCCTGAGCCACTGGCGCAACGGCAGACTCGTGCGCAATTACGGCAAGGCCGACGGCTTGCCGGCCGACTTCATCCGCACCCTGTACCTGGGGCGCGACGGCCGGCTGTGGATCGGTACCTCTGCCGGCATCGCGGCCTTGTCGCCGCAGGGGCGCCTGCGTGCATGGACCCCGGGGCGCGATTACCCGGCGATGGGCAGTTTCGATTTCCTCGAAGATGCCGACGGCACGCTGTGGGTTGCCAGCGACCGTGGCGTGCTGCGCCTGCGCGGTGGCCGGTTCAGCCAGTACGATCATCGCTGCGGCCTGCCGCGCGACACGGTGCTGCGCGTGCTCGACGACGGGGCGGGCAGCTTGTGGTTTTCCAGCAACTTCGGCGTGTTCCGGATTGCGCGCGCCGCTTTCGACGCGGTCGATGCCGGGCGCATTGATGGCGTGGATCTTGTCGACCAGCTTCGGGCCCACCCACAGGCGCGCGGTGGTGGTGGCCTGCTGGCCGGGGCCGACGTTGACCCCCGGGCCCATCTCGCGGATCAGCGCGCGTGCGCCGTTGTCCGGTGTGTCCAGCGAGATAGTGGTGGTGTCGTCGGCACTGGGGATCCACGCACTGAAGAAGTGGTGCTGCGGAATCGCGATCCAGCCGCCCTTCACCTGCGCGTTGACGCGGCCGTCCTCCAGGTAGTCCTCGTTGAACTTGCGGCGCTGGTAGCTGCCATCCCACCACGTGGCGCCGTTGAAGCTGAAGGACTCGGGATTGGTCATGCCGCTCTTGACC
>JADHEF010000949.1_pt1 | contig 22369 bp, 15 predicted proteins | sample 8952391 | NCBI WGS metagenome assembly JADHEF01 (sample SAMN16124439, study PRJNA663245) | bioreactor sludge metagenome | isolation source: sludge (nitrite) | place: India:Bengaluru | collected 2019-02-28 | reverse complement strand
CTGGACTCGGGCACGGCGCTGTAACCGCCGCCCTTGGTTGCCCGCTCCGAAGGGAGATAGGAGGGATCGTCCACAGGACTGGCCAACTGGATCAGAACGGTCTGCCCGGCCGGGCTGCGAGCCTGAATACGCATGGCGTAATCGAGAAACAGCTCAAACGGATTGGTCGCGATCGCGACATCACCCAAACGCAGCGTGTGAAGCTCGATTGCATGGCGAGGCGGGACAGATTTCTGGGCCTCGTACCGGGTCATGGTCTTTTTGTACCAGTTCTTATGGGCCGCCTCGCCCCCCACGAGTTTCTCTTTTGCCAACAACGGCTCAACATTCTTTTTGGCCGTCTCATATTCCAAGTCCGTGATTTTCCGGCCCGGCACGTCGAAACGCTCAACGCGGTGCGCGAAAGCAACATCGGTGCGGATGTCGTTTTGCGCGACCGCCCACGTATCCTCAAACGTCCGCACGATCCGCCGGGCCAGCTCCTGCCGCCGGTTCAGCTTGCGGAGCTGTTCCATGCGCGCCTCGGCACCCTTGCGTAAAATGGCACGGGGCACAAGATCGCCCGCGGGCGCACAGAAACCCAAAACCACATACTTCTCGCCGTAGAGGCGGCGAAGGTCAGCGCGCACATCGTCCCAGTAATCCGCATCCAGCCGAGAAAGCCCCTCATCGACCTGCGCCGTGCAGGCGACTGTGATGGCGGTCGCCACGGGTTTCCGCTCCGCATCGAGGAAGAACAGGATGTCGACAGAATGGTCCTCTCCTCCTTCGAGGTTCCGGAAGTCCGGCTTGTCGGTCGCCCCGTACATCACGGCAGAGCCGTCCGCGTAAACCGCGCGCCGGTTCTGGCTGGTGACCGCATGGCCCAACCCCCACGCCACGGTACCCGGCCGACGACCTTCCCATGCCTTCACCACCGCAGCAGCCAGACGATCGAAGAAAAAGGCCACGTACTCTTCGGGAGGCATCGCGCCGCCCAAATCGTCATACCAGCCCTGATCGAGTGCCGGCCCGGTGTGCGTGTGCGTGGCGGCGAGAATCAGCTTGCCGGTGTCAAAACCCTTCAGCCGTCCGGCAAGATGTTGACGGAACCGCGTCTGAATGTCGCGAGGCAAATAACAGACGTCGCAGGCAACCCAGAGCGCGCAATCGGCGGGCTTACCGTTCTCTCTGGATTCCAGGGCCAACACGCTGGCCTTGCAGCGGCTCAGGATGTTGTTCGTCGGAGCAACGCGGACATGGAACTGGCCGGTCAGCGAGACCGGCCGGTCCGGCGTGATGTCCGCCTCCGCCGCACCGATCCACAATTCCGCCGCAGAAACGCCTGCCGACAACCCGATGGCGGTCAAGGCGGCAACAACACGATTAACCATTTCCATGACGTCCTCCCACTGATTCCGAGATTCTCACTGATCGCCGCCGACAGCCATCGGCTCAACTTACCCGACCTTATTTTCCAAACAGACCTTTAATCGCCGCAAGCGTCTTCTCAACCAGCAACTGTCCGCCCTCGGGACCGACCAGACACGACTGCGGTATGGCGCTGTAGCCCTTGCCAGCTAGCGCCCGGGAGGAGGGCAGGTAGAAACCTTTGTCCAAGGGGCTGGCCAACTGGATCAGGACGGTTTGCCCCGCCGGGCTGCGCGCCTGAATCCGCACGCCGTAATCCGTATACAGCTCGAAAGGGTTGGTGGCAACCGCCACGTCGCACAGACGCAACACATGCATTTCCACGGGGTTCAAGGTGGCACCTTTTTTTTGCGCCTCGAAACGATCCACGACGCGCTTATTCCAGCGTTTCCGCCAATAGTCCTGGCCGACCAGCTTCTCCTTGGCGGCCAAAACCTCGACCGCTTTCTTCGCCTCCGCAACTTCCGCTTCGGTGATCGTGCGCTCCGGCAGGTCGAACCGTTCGACGCGGTGGACGAAGGGAACATCGGCGCGGACATCCGCCTGAACGACCTCCCACGTATCTTCGACGGCCTTCACGATCCGCCGGCCCAGCTCTTGCGTTCGCGACACTTTGCGCAGAGCGGCCATGCGGGTCTCGCCCGCCTGGCGGAGCATCAGGTGCGGAGACTGGTCGCCAGCCGGCGCACAGAAGCCGAGCACGGTGAGAGCCGCGCCGTGCTTCGCCCGCAGTCCCTCCCGCACGTCGTGCCAGAAGTCCGCGCTGATCCTCGGCCCCGCCGGCCCGCGCTCGTCCGTCTGGGCCGGACAGGCCAACGCCACCGCGATGGCGACGGGGTTCCGGTTGGCGTCGAGAAAGAACAGGCAGTCCACCGCATGATCCTCGTATCCCTCAAGACCGAGGAAATCAGGGCGGTCCGTCTTGCCGTACATCTCAGCCGCGCCGCTGGCATACACCGCCCGGCGGTTCTGACCGACCACCGCGTGCCCGAGCCCCCACGCGAAAGCACCGGGCTTACGGCTATTCCACGCCTGGACCACAGCTTCGGCCATGCGGTCGAACAGGAATGGCACATAGTCCTTGGGCTCGATGGCGCCCACGTAGTTGTCGTAGGAATCCTGATCGATGGCGGGAGCCTTGTGCGTGTGCGTAGAGGCGAGGACGAGCTTATTGATGTCGAAGCCAAGCAGGCGAGGCGCCACGAGCGTTCTGAACCGCTCCTGGATTCCAGGCCGGATCACGCACAGGTCGCAGGAAACGAAGATCGCCTGATCCGCAGGCTTGCCGTCCACGCGCGACTCCAGCGCCACTACATTCACCGTGACGCGGCTGTTGATCCCCGTCGAGATGGGCGCGGTCATGCCGCCCGTCAGCGCAACGGGCCGATCCGGCGTAATGTCCGCCTGCGCCGCGCCGATCCAGAGTTCAGCGGCCGGAACAGACGAAGCTGGCAGAAAGGCGGCCAAAGCCAACAAAAAGAGGTTCTGTCTCATGTTCAACTCCTGCCGGCACCTGTCGAGACCTATCGACGGGCGTCGACAGGCCTCGACAGGCATCGATTCGCATGTGCTTACGCTTCCAGCTTCCAACCGTTGTGCATGGGCCTGACCAACATCGAGTTGGCGAGCTCGTTGCCGACGAAGCGCTCGGTCTTCCAGTCCCACTTCAGCTTTTGCTGCAGCCGCGCGGCGATGCCCGCGATCATGCCCAGCGTGGAGGCGGTGTGCGTGGCGTCGATGTTCGCCAGCGGGTCCTTGCGGCTGCGCACGGCGTCCAGCAGCCCTTGCCAATGGTTCACGTTCTTGTAGCCGACGCGGTCGCCCGCCTTGGCCTTGATGGTGGTCACGTCGTCGAAAGACATGCTATCGGCAGGCAAGAGCCGGACGTCACCCGCTTTGGGGCGGCGCTGGAGCAGGTCGCCAGAGGCTTCGATCTTGTCACCGCGGTCGACGTAGACCCAGTCCTTTTCGCCGATGAATTTCGTGCCGCACGGCTGCTGCGTGGAATCCGTAAACACCATGCGCAGGCCGCTTTCATAGGTGAAGGTGGCCTTCCACGTCGCGATGTTGTCGGCGAACCCCTGGTTCATATAGTAGGTGCCGCTGCATTCGACCTCGAAAGACTCCTTGCCGAGCAGAGGACAACCCCAGTTCGCGATGTCGAGATGGTGGACGCCCCAGTTGCTGGTCCAGCCCTCGCAATAGTCGTTCAGCAGATACCAGTCGGGATAGGCGATGCGGCCGGGATTGAACGGGCTGAAGCGCGCCGGCCCCTGCCACATCTTCCAGTCTAACCCGTCAGGCACGGGCTGAGGGTCTAAAGAGCCTTTATAGCCGGGCTGGAAACTCTTGCCGGGCACGGACACCTGGACCTCAGTGATCTTGCCGAGGTGCCCGTTGAGGGCGAGTTCGCACCCTTGCCGGAAGTTGCCCAGCGAGCGCTGCCACATGCCTGACTGGTAGATGCGCTTATTCTTGCGGAGCGCCGCGCGGGTGGCGAAGCCGTCGTTGATGCACACACCCGTGGGCTTTTCGCAAAACATGTCCTTGCCCGCATTGGCCGCCGCCGTGGCGACGAGCGAATGCCAGTGGTCCTGCGGGGCGATCATCACCACGTCGATATCCTTGCGGGCGATGAGGTCGCGAAAATCGCCAAACATGGCGCAACCCTTGTCGCCATACTTCGTGTCCACGAGCTCTTTCGACCACCCCTTGCGGTCGCTTCGGACATCGCAGACCGCGACGATGCGGCAGCCTTCCAGGCCGAGGAAATTCCGCATGTTGTCGACGCCCCGGCCGCCGACGCCGATGCAGCCGATCGCGATCTTATCGTTTGCCCCGAAGGCGGTGGCGGGAATGATCGCCGGAAAACCGATGGCTGCGGCCGCGGCCGCGGAGCCTTTCAGAAACAGGCGACGGTTGATGGCAGGATTCATGTGACTTCTCCCTTTTTTGATTTGGTTTGAATCATTACTTCGTGTTGAAAAGAGCGGCAGACGCAGCGGCGCGCGCGCCGCGCACGGCGAGTTTGTCGAAACGGTCGGGGGCTTCTCCGGCAGCCCAGGCGATACCGCGCAAAAGCCAAAGACGGAAGACGGGGTCATCAAAGGTCCCTACGTAGTGACCGGGCACACACCCGAACGTGCGGCCGCGTCCGGCCGTATGGGCCCAAAAAAGCGGCTGCGGCTGGTCCGGCCCGTCACCGTCCTTTTCCCGCGAGACCGCGAGAACGGTCGTTTGCGACGTGTCGACGGGGGGCGACGGCGGCCAGTACGGCTCGTCTTTGAGGACGAAAACCTTCGGGAGGTTACGGCAGACGGGATGTTCGGGCGCGGTCAGCTCCACCCGCACATCGCCGTGGCGGTAGCGCGTGAACCCGCCGACGCCCGTGAGCGCCGCCACCGCCGGATCGGCTTTCGGCCGGGTCCACGTTGCCGAGTGGATGACGACCAGTCCGCCCCCACGCTCCAGATAGGCGGCGACCTGCTTTTTACGGGCTTCCGACCAAGGCAGGTAGCAGAACGCGACGATCACGTCGGCAGAGGCAAACTGCGCAGCAGAAGGCCAGCCGGTCGCGCGGTCGACGGTCACGCCAGCCGCGCCATCGGCCATGTTCGCGTCCGAGACAGGCAGACCGGCCAAATTGACTTGGCTTGCCGCGGAAGCGGCGCGCCCGCCGAGCAACAGCGCCCAGCGCTCCTGCCACAGCGGATAATCGTGCTCTTCGGCACCGTGGTCTTTGGGCCCCGCCAGCAACACGACGCGCAGCGACCGCAAAGCCCCCTCGCCGGGTGCGGGCCGGCGCTCAGGATGTATCGCCGGGGTGAGGTCCGCGAGGCGGACCCGGCTTTGGATCTCGACCGCAGCCAACGCGCGGCCGAACAGCGCGACTTCGTCAATCTTGCCTTCGAAGGTTTCCGGCAGGCTTTCCGCGCCACTGATAAAAACCGTTGTCGCCCGATCAGGCTCGACACTGCCGGCGAGCTCAGGCTCGACGTTCGCGTTCAGATAAACGGTCGCTTGCGCGCCATTACGCACCAGCGCAACATGATTCCACGTTTTGGGCGCGATCACCGTCCGCCCGGCCAGCGATCCAAACGTCAGGCGGCCAGCATTCGGGCCGGCACCGCCGATTGCCAGCCTCTCTGCGCCGCGCGCGAAGAGCACGCCCGTCACAGGCCGAACATCGTTGGGCAGGCCGTTCCAAAACCACAACTCAGCCGTATACGACGCCTTCAGCTCCCTGACATCAGCCTTGAGGCGTCCTCCCGCGAAATGGGCACACCGGTTGATCACCCCCGGCCCGGAGAAGGCGTCCGAAACGGGTCCATCCAGCCACCGCGCGATACCGGTTTCGTACGTTGCATTCCGCTTGGCGGGCGTCGCGTCGAAGGCGGTCGCGCCGCCCCAATCCTCCAGCCGCCAGTACGCCAGCGGGCGAGCGTCAAGCACGGCCCGGACGTACGGACCGTCAGTGACGGCGACGACGCACCGCTTCTTGCAGCCGACCTCCTCCAGCAAGGTTGTCAGCGACTCGACCATCTTGGCACCGGCCGCAGGCTCAAGCATGGCCGAGCGACAGGCCCACGTGTTGTAACCGCCGAGCGGATAAAGCTCCAGCGGAAAAACGTAGCCTTCCTCGGCATTGGCCAGCGCGATATTCATGGTTGTCCGAAACGGACTTTGGGCCTTCACCTGCAAGCCGTGCAGCGCGAACACTTCGCACGGCCAAACGGCGATTCCAAGATCGCCGACGCACAGTGCTTGAAGGCTCATCTCGCGCGTCGGATGCTCCTTGAGCCAGAGCTGTTCCCGCGCGTAGACTTCGGCCTGATTGGCCGCAAGCCTGCCCCCGCTATTCTCGTCGACACCGTGTGCCCAAGCCAGGCGCGCCGCATCCGGCTGGCGCGTTGCGAGCGTCAGCGAGGTCTGCCGCATCGACAGAGGGACCCAGTCCTGAAAAGCGATCGTTTTGCAGGCATCAGCAGCGAGCTGCGCCAATTCGGCCGCATAGGCCTCCCTGCCCACGCTCCGCCGCGCCTGCCCGTAGTCCATCCAGTGCTGGTCGCCGCTGGTGCCTTGCGACATGATGCCGACGAAGGCGGGCGCGCCGTTTGTCGCGCCGAGGAGCGGGCCGAGCTTGTCAGCGAAGGCACCATAATAATCGGCAGAGACCGGCGACGCGCCGAAATAGTGCATCGAATAATTCGCGAATACCGCAACAGGGCGGCCGTCCGGCGTCTGCACCGCGAGCAGCGTCAGCGCGGGATCGGACGGACCCGACGGTCCGACCACGTCCGGATTCTGGTGTCCCGGATGCATGTTGGCGCGCACGGTCATCCCGCCGAAAGGATCGCACAGCACTTTATCGGGCCGCCTGATCCAAACGCGCGTGTGCGTGTGGTCCGGGGCTTGCGCAACGGCCCAGCCGACGCGTGCGGGCGCCAGATTGGAGACGGCGCGCTGCAAACCCTGAACGATCAGCGGCAGCGCGAAAGCGGGATAATTCGCATCGGGAGGCGTTCCCAGAACCTGCATCAGCGACGGCGCGCTATGAGTGTGCGTGGCGGAGAGCACGATGCGCTCCGGCGGAAGACCCGTGACTTCCCGCGCGCGGGCTTTGACCGCGTCCGCGAACTCGACGGGAAGGAGGCAGGTGTCCAACACGCCCAGCGCCACGCGCGTGGTCCCGTCGTCGAGAACCAGCCAGCGCACGTGCAGGCGGTCCGAGACGTTGGTGGCCGTGACGGCAAGAAAGCCGCCATTCACGGTGACCGGAAAGCTTGTGGGAGTGAGGTCCTGCGCATAGGCGCCCGCGCGAAACGTCCCGGCGGCGGCGGGCTCTCTCCACGTCACACAGGACGTGACCACGCAAGACGCCAGAAGTGCGACCGCCCAAATAGGACCGCATCCCCCCATCACCCCACCCCTCCCCTTCGACCTGAGCAGACCTGAATCAGCCCCCCTCGACTCGCGTCGATTCGGGCCGGTTCAAGCCGCCTCAGGCCGCGCGCATCACACGAACTTGCTCAGGTGCTCCAAACTCTTCGCCGCCTGGGTCGGCGTGCCGCACTCCACCGAAAAGACGATGTCGCGCGGGCACTTATCCTTCACGATCTTCACGATCCGCTCCCAATCCAGCACTCCCTCGCCACAGGCACAGCCGACCGGCGTACCGGTCACCTTGCCGCGCTCGGCGGCGGAATGGCTGATGGAGATATCCTTGGCATGTAAATGTACCAGACGAGCGGCCACACGTTCAAGCCACGCGTAAACGTCCTGACCCGCCAGATAGGCGTTGCCGGTGTCAAGATTGATCCCGATGGACGGCGACTTGACCAGGTTGTAGATGCGGTCGAGGCCATCCGGGGTCTTGGAATACTGCGAGTGCGGCTCCAGACCGATTTTCACGCCGCGGCGCTCCGCGATGAACAGGGCTTCCCGCAACGTATACTTGATCAGCACGAAGTCCTCTTCCTCGGTGGTCCAGCCCGCCTTCTTACCCTCGTCCGTGTTGATCACCGGCACGCCGATCTCCGCCGCCACGCGGACCGCCAGCTTGATGTATTCGCCGTGAACCTCCGGCCGGCAGAGCGGCCCGTGCGCCTGAAGCCCCGAAATTTTCAAGCCCGCCGCGTCGCACGCGTTCTTGATGCGGTACGGATCGTCGAACATCGACACCGTGTGGAAATAACCAGCCTCGCTCATCAACTCGCGGCCGAAGTGCACCATCGGCTCGATGTATTTGAAACCCATCTCCGCCGCGGCCGTGACAGCCCACTCAAACGGCTTATCACTGCTGCGCGAGAACTCCGTATTTAATCCGACATAGACCTTGCCCATTTTCCCCATCCTTTCTGTGTGTGTCCGTGCTGATTTACCAACTCATCAAATCCCCTAAGCCTCCCCTTGAAACGGGCCCCTTTTTCAAGCCAATCGGCAACCTTCTCAACACCCGCGACATCCGTCGGCAGAAGCACTCCCGTCTCTTTCACTTCCCGAACAGCGTTTTGATCGCCGTGAGCGTACGCTCCACCAGCATCTGGCCGCCCTCCGGCCCGATCTGGCTGGACTGCGGCACGGCACTGTAGCCGCCGCCTTTCACTGCGCGCTCCGAGGGCAGATATCCGTTCGTACCGACCGGGCTGGCCAACTGGATCAGCACGGTCTGCCCGGCGGGACTGCGGCCTTGGATCCGCATGGCGTAGTCGACGAACAATTCGAACGGGTTGGTCGCGAGCGCGACATCGCCGATGCGAAGGACATGCATCTCAATGGTGCCCTTCGGGTCAGTTTTCTGCTGCGCCTCGTACCGGTCCAGCGTCCGTTTGAACCAGTTTTTGCGCCCATACACCTCGGCAATCTTTTCGTCCTTTTTCGAGTATTCCTCATAGCCCTTCTTGGCCTCGGCATATTCTTTATCCGTCAGCTTCCGCCCGGGCACCTCGAAGCGTTCGACGCGGTGCGCGAACGGCACATCGGCGCGGATATCGGTCTGGGCCACCTCCCACGTCTCTTCAAAGGTGTCGACAATCCGGCGTGCGAGCTCCTGAAGCCGATTCAGCTTCCGAAGCCTCTGCATACGCTCCTCGGCGGCATTGCGCAGCATCGGACGCGGCACCTGATCACCGGCCGGCGCGCAGAACCCGAGCACCACCAGATCCGCGCCGTGCTTTTTACGCAGCGCTTCGCGGACAGGGTGCCAATAGTCCGCGCTGACCTCGCACAGGCCCTCCACGGTCTGCGCCGGACAGGGCACAGCGATCGTCGTGGCCACGAGTTTCCGGCCGGCATCGTAGAAAAGGAGAATATCGACGGCATGATCCTCCCAGCCCTCAAGGCCGCGGAACTCCGCTTTCTTCGTATCCCCGTACATAACGGCCTCGCCGTTCGCATACGAGACACGCCGGTTGGCGCCGACCACCGCGTGGCCCAGGCCCCACGCGAACGCGCCGGGCTTGCGGCTCTCCCACGCTTTGACCACCGCGTCGCCCATGCGCTCAAACAAGAACGGCACAACCTCCTTCGGCTGCATGGCGTTGCCGTAATTGTTGAAGTTCGCCTGCGCGAGCGTGGGCCCGGTATGGGTATGGGTCGCGGCGAGAAAGAGCTTGTTGGTGTCGAAGCCCGGGAGCCGCTTCGCGATGTAGCGCTTGAACTCGTCCTGCGTGTCCCGGAGGCTCACGACATCCAAAGAAATGAGAAGCGCACAGTCCGTGGGCTTGCCGTTCTCGCGCGACTCCAGCGCCAGCACGTTCGCCGTGCAGCGACTCAGGATATTGGTTGAGATGCGGTTATAAAACTGCCCGCTCAGCGAGATGGGTCGGTCCGGCGTGATGTCCGCCTGCGCCGCGCCAATCCAGAGTTCCGCCGCCGTCGCCGCAACGGTCGTAAGCAGCGATGCCGCTGCCAGTAAAAAGAGGTTCAATCTCATGTTTGACTCCCGCCGGCACCTGTCACTTCCAGTCACTGCCGGGCGACGTGTATCGACCGGCGTCGACGGGTCTCGACAGGTGCCGAGCCCTATGTGCTTATCCTTCCAGCTTCCAGCCGTTGTGCATGGGCCTGACCAGCAGCGCGTTGGCGAGGTCGTTGCCGACGAAGCGCTCGGCCTTCCAATCCCACTTCAGCTTTTGCTGCAGCCGCGCGGCGATGCCCGCGATCATGCCCAGCGTGGAGGCGGTGTGCGTGGCGGCGATGCCCGCGAGCGGCTCCTTGCGGCTACGCATGGCGTCCAACAACCCCTGCCAGTGGTCGACCTTCTTGTAGACGACGCGCTCGCCGTCCTTGGTCTTGAGGGTCGCGACATCATCCAGCGTGCAGTCCGGGGGCAGCAGGCGCGTGTCCCCCTCCTTCGGGCGGAGCTTTAAGAGGTCTTCCGACGAGGCGGAGATCTGGTCGCCGCGGTTGACGTGGACCCAGCCGTTCTCTCCGATGAACTTCGTGCCCAACTGCTGCTGCCCGTCATCCGAGAACACCATGCGCAGACCGCTCGCGTAAGTGAGCGTCGCCTTCCACGTCTCGATGTTGTCGGCGAAACCCTTGTTCTTATAGTACGTGCCGCCGCATTCGATCTCGAACGGCTCGGTCCCGAGCGCCGGCACGCCCCAGTGCGCGATGTCGAGGTGGTGGACGCCCCAATTTGTGGTCCAGCCCTCGCAATAATCATTCAGCAGATACCAGTCCGGATAGGCGACACGGCCCGCGTTGAAGGCGTTGTACCGCGCCGGGCCCTGCCACATGGCCCAGTTGAAGCCGTCCGGCACAGGCTGCGGGTCATACGGCCCTTTGTAATTCGGCTGGAAGTGCACGCCGCCTTCGACGGCCACCTGAACTTCCGTCACCTTACCAAGCTTGCCGTTGAGGGCGAGTTCGGCTCCCTGCCGGAAGTTACCGAGCGAGCGCTGCCACATACCGGACTGAAAGACCCGCTTGTTTTTAAGGAGAGCCGCACGGATCGCAAAACCGTCATTGACACACACGCCCGTCGGCTTCTCACACCACATGTCCTTGCCCGCGTTGGCGGCGGCGGTGGCGATCAGCGAGTGCCAGTGATCCTGAGCGGCGATCATCACGGCGTCGATGTCTTTGCGCGCAAGCAGCTCACGAAAATCGCCGAAGGTGGCGCAGCCCTGATCGCCGTTCTTCTGGTCGACGAGGCCTTTGGCCTTCCGCATGCGGTCGCGCTGCACGTCGCAGACCGCGACGACACGACAGGCGTCCAGCCCGAGAAAATTCCGCATGTTCAGCGTGCCGCGGTCGCCCACTCCGATGCAGCCGAGCGAAATCCGGTCATTCGCGCCAAAGGCCGTTGAAGGCATGATCGCGGGGAAACCAAACGCCGAAGCGGCCGCGGTGGCGCGCGTCAGGAATTGCCGCCTGTTCAATGACATCTTCATGTTTCTTCCTTCACTCATTTTTGATTGCGTATAAAATCGATACACTGTTTCACATCGGCCTCAACGTGTGGCGAGACCGCATCGAACTCAACGCCGACATGCCCTTTGAAAGCCTGTCGCTTCAACTCATTCAGAACGGCGGGGATCTTGCCGATGCCTTGGCCATAGGGCAGATCGGGGCTTCCGTACTTCGCCTCCTTAACATCCTTCAAATGCACCGAGTGGACGCGGCCCTCCACCGCCTCCAGATAAGCGACCGGATCCATGCCAGAGCGGTAGATGTGTCCGGTGTCCACCGAGAAGCCCATACGCGGATCGCGCCCCTTCATCAGTCCCATGAGATAAGCAGGGTCCCAGTTACGGTACTGCGGTTTTTCAGGATTTTTGGCGTGGTTGTGGAAACAGAGCTGGACATCGAACTCTTTGACCATACGCTCAACGAGGTCGAAGCGGTCCGCGGCCGGCTCACCGGTCAGGCCCCGCAGTCCCAGCCGCTTCGCGAAGGCGAAGAGCTTGCGCGTGTCCTCCTCGGTCTTGCCGATGTCGCCAAAATAGGCATTAACGGCCCTGATGCCACTCGCGTGCAGCTTGGCCTTCAGCGCCGCGAGGTGCTCGTCCGAGAGATCCTGATTCAGAATCACATCCGGATGTTCGGGGCTGAGCTTCTGCCACAGGAAGAACTCAATGACCTCAGCACCGCACGCCTTCGCTTTGTCGATCGCCTCAAACGCCGTGACTTGCCGGAACGAATAGGCAGACACTCCCGCCTCGAAGGCTTGGGCGCAAACGGCCATCGTCAAAACCTTATCCTTTCAGTGTACCAGCCGAGCGGCCACGCGTTCAAGCCATACGTTCGCGGCCAACGTGAACCACCGGCTCAAAGGATTTAACGCCCAGGCCGGCAGAGGCCTTCACCGACCACCCGAAAGGTTGTTCACCGCCACGTTCGACCCGTGCTTTTTCTCCCTTCAACACGCTTTCAGTATGTCATGAGCCTTCCACGCGTGCCAGTGCGTTCTTTCACAAACCGAGTGCGATTTTAACCATTCTGGCGCCACTCGCCGATTCGGTTGATTTCGCACTTAAATCGTGTAATTACGCAATGGTGACACTCTTCATTCTGTGCAAAAATGTGCCTGTTATGACTGGGCAAGCGGAGCGACCGCGTTACAGTCGGGAACGGAACACCCTGTACACTGGAGAGTCCTCATGAAACAAACGGCGTTGGCACACGCAAAGCACGCATCCCTCATCCTGTGCTTGATATCGGTCCTTTTCCACACAGGTGTTTCCGCCCAACCAACCCCGATCTACAGAAACGACTTCGCCAACCGCGCGAGCGAGGGGCCCCTGGCTGCAAAAACCTACACGATTCCTTATGTTGCGGGACTGCTCTGCGCGCCGGACTACGCGACCGCCTACGCGAATCCAGCCTGGATTCAGGACGGCTGGGTGGAAGGTATCAACAGCTGCGACCTTTTCGCGCGAGTCAAGGATGCCGGCGGCAACCCTTTGGCCTGCCTGTGCCGGACCGATCCGGGCAAATACCTGTATGTGCGGCATCCCATCGGCAACCTCTTATCGAACGGGTCCGTCCGCCTCGCCGGCGACATTCATCCTCCCAGCCAGTGGAGCGGCTCCTCGCGCAACATCTCCCTACACCTCGGCACCGACAGGTTCATGAGCCTGCTCGACGCCGACAGAGAAGAATATTACCGATATCAGACTTGCCTCCTCGGCTTCCGGAGCGCTAACAACACCGACACGAGCTTCAGCTTTTTCGCCTATCAGGGCAATGGCGACGGCAGCGCGGGGACCATGGTCTCCGGCACGGCACCGGTCGACACCAGCCACTGGTACCGGTTTGTCGCAACTCTGGATCTGGCAGCCAACACCTACACAGCGGCCGTCCACGACATGGGGGCCGACCAGCCCACACTCAACACGCCTGATCCCGCCGCACCGGTCGAGACCTTCGGCGGCGCCACCTTCCGCTTCCGCATGGATCTCACCAACGCCACCAGCGGCATCTCGGCCCTGGGCCTGTCCGCCTATGGCGTCAGCGGGGGCGACACCGGCGACACCAACATCAACCTCACCGCGCGCTTCGACAACCTGACCCTCGACCACACCCCGTCCGGCGCAACGAGCTCCACGCGGGTCTACGCCAACGACTTCGCCACCCGCTCCTACATCCGCCTTGTCCCCGGCTCACTCGCGTTCACCTACGACAGCGACCGCTCCGGTCCCAACGGAACCTTCACGTATGCCACCGGTGACGCCCTGGTGCGGGACAACCTCCTCGAATTCCCCAACGGCTCCATTCTCGGGTCGGCGGCCGACGGCTGGATCCGGCGCAACAGCGGGGCGGCCGGGCTGACGGTCGAAACCGACGGCAACCCCCATGCCCGCGCGTGGCATGCCAACGGGACCACCTTTGTGACGGCCTGCCAACGCATCGGCAACACCCTGACCAACGGCATGCTGCAGGTGACGGCCGATATCACTCCTCCCGACAAATGGTATTGGACTGTCTCCAGAAGCCTCGGCATCCTCGTCGGCGACGACGCGCTTTATCGCGGCGAAAAAGACGACGCCAACCAGAATTCCTATTACCACCATTACTCGGCGCGCTTCGGCTTCAGCGGCACAAGCAACACGGACATCCGCTTCCAGTTCTACGACGGTAACAGCGCAAACAGCGCGACGGGCGTATACGGCACGGCCACCGTCAACCCGACAAACTGGTACCGCTTTGTCGCGACACTCAACCTGACCAACGCCACCTACTCCGTCAACGTTTACGACTTGGGCGCGCAGCACAGCATCTCCTCCAACGCCACGCCCGACATGCTCGTGCAGACCTTCTCCGGCGGATTCCGCCGCCGCATCGGCGCGAACCCGCTTACGGAGCTACAGGGCGTTTCGGCGCTCTGCCTTGCGGCGTACGGCGCAGCCGGCGGCTATACCGGCACCAACAACCCCGCAGCGACGGCAGGGTTCGACAACCTGCTCCTGACCGCCACCTTGCCTGAACAGGCACCGGTCGAGATCTACCGCAACTTATTCACGACCCGCACCTATACCAACATCACCGGCTCAGCGCGGTCCGCGCCGCTCACCGGCGTCATCGACATGCTCGGCGGCGGGCAGGACGACTGGGTGAGACGCAACAACGGCAACAGCATGTCGGCTGACCTCAGCGCCGCCGGCGGAAATCCGCAGCTGCGCATTTCCCACACCGGCTACGACCACATCTACTGCATGCAACCGCTGGGAACGGACGTCACGCGCAACATCCTGTGCGCCCAGTTTGACATCCGCCCGCCCGCCTACTGGGTCTGGAGCTACCATTCGGCCTCTCTCTATCTGGGCGACGACCGCTTCTGGCAGGGCAACCGAAACGCCACACAGAACTTCAACAAATACTACGCTCTGAACTTCGGTTTCGGCAGCACGAATGAATGGGCCGACGGATGGGGCGTTTATCCGAACGTCTCGGTCTTCGCATCTGACGGAGACGGCAACGGGAACGTCAGCAACCTGTACGCCACCGCATCCATCGTCAAGACCAACTGGTACAGGTTCCAGGCTGACATCTCGCCGTTCGCGAACACTTATTCGCTCAAGGTGTTCAACATGGGTTCAACGCAACCGACGCTCGAGACCCCGACACCAGCCTCACCGGTCGCGACCCTCGCGGGACTAAAGTTCAAAACGAAACTGCGCAAACCCGGCGATCCCGACACACGGCTGGAGGCGCTCTCATCCATGAGCCTGGCCGGTTTCGGCATCCGCGGCGGACAGCTTTTTCCGCCTGAGGAGTGCGTGCTGATCGACAACCTGCTTTTCACCATCAAGCGCACCGGAACCCTGCTCCGCATCCATTGAACCCGCAAGCCCTCACCGCGCGCGGCGGCGGTACTGGCCGGGGGTCTGCCCGCACACTCGGCGGAAAAGCGCCGAGAAATACTGGGCATGGCAGAGCCCGATACGGCGGGCAACCTCCTCAAGCGAAAGGGCGGTGGTCACGAGCAGCTTCTGGGCAGCGTTCATTTGGACACGCAGGATTTCATCGTGCACGGTTCGACCCACCACCCGCTTGAAATGGCCGTCCAGGGTGGAGCGTGACACACCAATCCCCCGCGCGACTTGGGTTACACCCAGCCCCGAACACGCCTGTTGGCGAATGAACCGCAGCGCTTCGGCCACCACGCAGTCACTTGTGGCGACCAAATCCGTCGAGGCCCTTTCCATTATGGTGACGGGGTCTATGAGCACGTTCGCAACGCCCCGATGACGGCTCCGCATCAGCTTATCCAGCAAGCCTGCCGCGCGGTAACCGATCTCCTCGGTGCCCTGCACAATACTGGAAAGCGGCGGCGTGGCCAACTCGCAGATCAGCTCGTCGTTATCCACCCCGATCACGGCCACGTCGTCCGGGACCCGCAATCCGAAACGCCGGCAAGCTTCCAGAATGTGCCTCGCGCGAACGTCATTGGCCGCCAGCACGCCGACCGGCTTCGGCAAGGGAGACAGCCAGGCGAACAAAGCCTCTTGAAGCTGTTCCCAACTGTGAGAGGGATTATAACGGCCAGAGAAGACGGAGCAGCCATAGCCATGCCCCTGCAAGCGTTGGCAAAACTTGTCTTGGCGCTCACGGTTCCACGGATCGATTGTCCGCGTCGGAACCCCGCAGTAGCCAAAGCTCCGCAAACCGAGCCGCGTCAGGTAATCGGCCGCCATCTCCGCAATTTTCCAATTGTGCGTGCCAACCGTAGACACCGTCAGATTAAGCGCGCATTTCGGATCAATCCCGCCGATGCCCACCACCGGAATGGTCAACCCGGCGACTTGCTTCGGGATACGGGGATCATCCAAATCCGCGATCACGCCATCGAAACTGCCACGCCTGAAATCCGGGATTTTGGCCGACGGATCGTCCTCCAAGAAAACACTCCACGCGCCTGATTCATGCACGAAGCGAGTCACGCCTTCGATCACCTTGCGGTCGAAGCGCTTGTTGAGGCTCAACACCAGCGCCACATGCCGGGTTTTTACAGCCATCGCAGTCGCCCCTTCTTACGCACCGGCCCGGATAATGAGCCCCAACCCCATCACAAACAGCACAAACATCGCGAGGTTCAGCGCATTGGCCGACTTGGGTGCTCCCTTGAATTCCTTCCAAATGAAAATTCCCCACAGCGCGGCCACCAGCGTCGCGCCCTGTCCCAAGCCGTAGGAGACGGCGGTGCCAGCCTTCCCCGAGGCCACCAGACTCAGCGCCATGCCGATATTCCAGATCGTACCTCCCAAGATGCCCACCGCGTGTAACTTCGGGCTGCCCAGCGAGAAATAGGCCGAGAGCGGCACCGGCTCACCGCGCACAGGCTTGAGCGAGGCCATCGTATTCCACAGGAAATTTGAGACGAACAAACCGACGGCGAACACCACCAGCGCGGTATAGGGCGTCATCAGTCCCGCTTCGGGGCTTCCGAAGTTCTTGATCATGCCCTTTGAAACAAGCCCGAAAAAGCCCGCGCCCATCAGCACGCCGGCGATCACGGAAATGGCGATGCCCAGGCCGGAGCCGCCCCCCTGCGAACCACCCGCTTTCGACGCAACGAGCTTCTTGTACGCCAACGCGTTGAGGATGATGGCCAGCGCCACCAGGGCCACACCCGCGAAAAGCAGCACAGGGTCGCCCTTGGGATTGAACCAGTAGGTTTGAACCACGCCGAGCACGAGCGCGAGGCCGATGCCGATCGGAAACGCAACCGCCAGGCCCGCCAGATCAATGGCGATGACCAGCAGAATATTCGCCAGGTTGAACAGCACGCCGCCCAAGAAGGCCAGCCCGAGGTGCCCCATGCCCGCTTGCCGGATGTCCGCAAGAAACCCGCGCCCCGCGGTGCCCATACTGCCTAGCGTGAACGCAATCAGCAACGCACTGAGCAGAATGCCGACTCCGTAATCCCAGTAAAAAAGCTGATACTTCCACTTGTCGCTGGACGCCAGCTTCTGGGTGTTACCCCACGAGCCCCAGCACAACATCGTCACGACACAGAACGCCACCGCAAACGCATAATTTTCAACGAAAAACATGATGACCTCCTTGCGGAGGTCAGGCTGTAGGCTATAGGCTGTAGACTGTAGGCGGGATATAAGAACACCCTCGCCTTGATCCGCAGACTATGCCTCTCGCCCAAGCCTCCCGTTTTTGTTCCAATCGCCCCAACCTACAACGGAGGTCAGGCTGTAGGCTATAGGCTGTAGGCTGTAGGCGGGAGCGAACACACCCTCGCCTTGATCCGCAGACTATGCCTCTCGCCCAAGCCTCCCGTTTTTGTTCCAATCGCCCCAACCTACAACAGCCTACAGCCTCTTTCCTACAGCCCGCATTCATCGCGACACGGCGCGGACGCCTGAGCGCCCAGGCGCGTCACCGAGATCGACGCCGCCTTCGCGGCGAAACGCACCGCTTCGGTCAGCGGCAGCCCCTCCGTCAGCGCCACTGCCAGCGCGCCGTTGAAAACGTCACCGGCCGCCGTGGTGTCAACCGCCTGCACCGGGAAAGCCGGCACGAGCGTCCCTCGCCCGTTCTCGAACACGAACGCGCCTTTGGCTCCCATTGTGATCACCACGCGCCCGATGCCCTTGGCGCACAACGCGGCGGCCGCCGTCTGCGCCGTCGCCTCGTCCGTGACTTTCACGCCCGTCAGCAGTTCCGCCTCGCCCTCGTTCGGCGTGATCAGGCTGAGGCACGCGAAAAGCTCGTCCGGCAGCGCGCGGGCAGGAGCCGGGTTCAGGATCACGGGCACGCCCTTCGCCGCCGCCCACCGTGCGGCGCACAGCACCGTCTCGACCGGCGTCTCCAACTGCATGAGCAGAACCCCCGCCTGCTCGATCACGACCCGCGCCACCGCGATGTCCCCGGCGCTCAGCGCGCCGTTCGCGCCCGAGGCGACGGAAATGCAGTTCTCGCCCTTGGCGTCGACCATGATGAGCGCGACACCGGAAGGCTCGACCGCATCGATCAACACGTAATCCGTGCATATTCCCTCTTTCGCAAACAGCGATTTCGCCTCACGTCCGAAGAGGTCGTCGCCGACCTTAGCCACGAACACGACCGCACCGCCGAGGCGCGCCGCGGCCACGGCCTGGTTCGCGCCCTTGCCTCCCGGATTCATCAGAAAACGTCCACCCAGAATGGTCTCGCCCGGCGCGGGAATCCGCGCCGCCTTCACAACCATGTCGGTGTTCGTACTGCCTATCACAACGATTTTTTTCATTCTTCCTCCTGCCCGTTAGCGTTCAGCGTTCGACGTTCAACGTTGGGCGCTCATTACCTGCGCACCACCCTACTCATCCCTTAATCCTATTTCGGCGGTTCCCACGATTTCGCATCGAGTTCTTCCGGTCCAATCACGCCGTCCCAGCCGGGGCGTTTCCAGGCGCGGACGTAATCGATCTGAAACGCAGAAGGAAGGTCTTCATCCTTTGGCAACCCAAACCAATCCGGCATGGTTTCGGAATCGAAGATCAGGCGCATCGGCTCGTGCCAGTGCGTGTTGGGAAGCGAGCGCACCACCACACCGTCCACGTGATAGACAAGCTGCTGCGGCGACCACTCCAGACCGTAGACGTGAAAATCATCAACCAGCCGCCACGGCGCCTGCCAGACACCGCCGGAGTTCCAGTGGTCGTCGATGCCGTTCTTGCGAAAAACGTGCGCGTTCATGTTATAGGCACGCTCGCGCAGCGGGGCCTTGCCGCCGATTTCGAACACGTCGATTTCAATCCTCCACGTCTTCGCTCCGCCTGCAAACCAGAACGAACTCGAGCCGGCGGAGTTCATCGGACGCGCCCGGATTTCAAAATAACCGTAGCGCGAGTAACACGTACTTTCAAGGATGGCGGAGGTGTAGTCGTGATACTCGGGATCTTTCGCCATCTCCGGAACGGTTTCCTTGCGCATGGTCAGCGCGAGACAGCCGTTGGTCAACGTCACGTTGGAGCTTCGGAACAGTCCCGGCGGGCGGCCCTTCCATGCGCGCATCGGCTCCCACTTCCGCGAGTCCAAGACTGAAGCGTTGAACTCATCGCTGAACGGCTCGAAGGCGATCCAGCCGCCGCGATTCTGCTGATCCGCCAGCGGCAGGGCCGGGTCGACACGTTGCGGCGTCGCACCGAGTTCTTCGGTGCGCGTCCAGCCGGAGTTCCGGCGGTCTACCGCCGCGCCCCATTTGGCCGAGAGATAGTCCAGAACCTCTCGCAGCGCACCTTCGCTGACGAAACCACGGTCATAAATCAGCACCTCCGCAATGTCACCACGGAAGCAATGCGAGGGCGGATCCGATCCGCCGACGGCACCGATGGCGACCGCGCCGGGCGCAATGCCATCCTTGGACATCACCTTCACGCTAGGCGTGTAGGCATCGGATTTGGCTTCAGCGGAAAGACAAAGATTGGGCGGCTTATTATCGGCGGCCGAGCCAGAGCGGATGGAAATCAGGCGCTGCCACCCCGCACCGCCGCCCTGCGTCGGCGGGCGGCTTGAGACGATGAAAGCGGTGATCGGCCCGGTTTTACCCACGACGGGCGGCAACTGAAAACAGTCGCGGCCCGACAGGCGAAGGGCCGGATGGCCCTCGAACGCGCGCTCCAGCAACAGCGGCGCGCCGACCGCCCGCGCGTGGTTGTTGGCCCCGGACTTGTCACGCCAGCGCGTAACCGCATTGCCACACACATCCAGCGTGCCGGCATCGCTTGCGTCCAGCCAAAGCCGAAGCCCTTCGCGCGAAGGACCGCCGTCGGCTGGCGCGGCCAGCGGCACCAGCAGCAGGGGCGTACAAACGAAATTCAAGATCAGGCGATGGGCAGGTGATCGCTTCATTGTAGCGGCACTCATTCTCTGCTAATTGTTGTTTCCGCTCACGGTGATCTCGCTCCAATAGGCCGCTTCGTTGCTCCAGCCCGTCGGCTGGTTAAAGAGCTCGATCTTCACCGTCTTACCGCGGTAAGGCGACAGCCCGACCGTGTACACCTTGAAGTCGCTCTTTCCGCCGACATCCGTCTCCGAGGCCAGCGCGCCGTCCACTTTGACGATCAGCCGGAAATCGCCGCCTTGCGCGTTAGCGACTTTTACCGTCAGCCGCGGGTCGCCCTCCGGGATCTTGACGCTCCTGGACAAAATGACCGGCTCGCCCTTCTTCGGGGGATGCGTGACCAGCACGTTGTAGGTGTGGCCCACCTGCTCACGGTAGCCGGGGTTCATGTCCGGCGCGTTCTCCGACGTCTTCCAGCCCGGGAAAAGAACGTCCAGCGTCTTCTGCACGCGCGCCGTGGGGTCAGGGTCCGCAAACTGCTCGGCCGGGTACACCTTGATGGCGAACTTGATCTTCGCCATCTCCTCCGGCGTGAACAGCGAATTCGCGACCGGTCCCGGCGCCCAGCTGAGCGCCAGCGCGTCCGGCTTGGCCGGCCGCACGGGGATCACGAACACCTCTTTGCCGTCGGCGCCTTTCTCCACGCGGCCGCCCTGCCGCGCCACGACCTGCCGCGCCAGCCGCTCGCACACGTCCAGCAGCGCGGGCACGTTGTACGCCGTGTAGGAGAATTTCGGCTCCAGCTTCAGCTCCTTCGTATAGCACTCCGGCAGCTTCGAAAAGCCGGTCATCGCACCGAGCACGCCGGCGGCGCTCGACGGGTTGCAGTCGGAGTCGTAACCGCCGCGCATGGAGATGACGCACGTCTTCTCCATGTCGCCCTGGCCGTACAGCAGGCCGAGCAGGACCATCGCGCCGTTGATCTTCACGTCGATGCCGCCGTTCGACGCCTTCTGGTACGCCGGATTCTTGCGGTACTTCTGGAGGCAAAGCTCCCACGTCTTCTGCCACTCGCCGGGATTCTCCCGGTGCCAGCGGACCAGATCGCGCACCATCTCCGCATACTGGCTGTCAGCCGGAATGCACGCCAGCCCCGCGTCGATCACCCTGAACAGGTCACGTTCGAAAAACGCCTCCGCGACCATTCCGCCCATAAACTGCCCGCCGTACACGCCGTCGCCGTAATTCATCAGCCGGCCGAACTTGTCGCCCAGCGCGATCACCGAATTGGGCAGGCCGGGCGAGATGAGCCCCGCGAAGTCCGCCTCGATCTGGTAGTCAATGTCATTCGGACACTTGTTAAACTGCGGATGCGAGGAGTCTGGCGGCGCAATGCCTTTGCGCAGATTTGTGCGTCCGGCATTGTTCGCGCACCAGAGCGCGTATTCGCTGTTCGCAAAATCGATGCCCGCCTGCCGGATCGACACGTCCAACCCGTACTCCTCCATCGAGCGCAGGAAGGTCATCTCCACGTAAAGGTCATCCTGACCGAACGCGTTGTTGATCATCTCGGGCGACCACTTCGGAACCTGGTCTTCGGGAATGACCTTGTCGTTCCACTTGAACTCCGTGGGCGCACCCCACACCACGCCGATGATCTGCCCGATCCAGCCGCCCTTCATCCGGTCGCGGTACTCGTCGACGGAGAGGCGGCGCTCGCCTTGGGCGAACGCCATGCCGGCGGTTAAGAGGGCTCCCAACACAAGCAGCTTTTGCGTGTTCATCGATACTCCTTCGAGGCTGTAGGATATAGACTGTAGGCTGTAGACTGTAGGCTGTAGGCTATGGGTCAAGAAGCGCGCATGGAGCGGACAAGCGCTCCAAGAACCTTCTCAGCCTCCTCCATTTTGGTGTGACAATCGGTGACCGCCGTGCCAGCGACATATCCCAGTCGCTGGGCCAAGCCGAGTTGATAGTGAGCTTCGCGAAGTGATCCAAAAGCCATCTCAAGGAAACGAAGATACTCCGCCTGACTTTCGCGCGCGCACCCTTCGACGATGTTTGACGCGACAGAAACAGCCGCGCGACGAATCTGGGAGGTCAGCCCAAACACTTCTCCTTTGGGAAAACTTTGCGTAAGCCGATACACCAAGATCGCAATCTCATCTGCAAGCTCAAACGCTTTCAGTTTCGAGTGTTCTCTCATGGCCCCTCCCTTATTCTCGCCTACAG
>JADHEF010000952.1_pt1 | contig 22375 bp, 21 predicted proteins | sample 8952391 | NCBI WGS metagenome assembly JADHEF01 (sample SAMN16124439, study PRJNA663245) | bioreactor sludge metagenome | isolation source: sludge (nitrite) | place: India:Bengaluru | collected 2019-02-28 | reverse complement strand
AGACGGAGGGAGGGGAAAAGGGAGTGGTGAGTGGTGAGTGGTGAGTGGTGAGTGGGGAGAGGAAGACATGAAGACGGAGGACGGAAGACAGAAGACGGAAGCGGGCGATCCGGCACGGGAGCTGACGGCATGGTGCCAGCTCGCGCCGTTCGGCGTGCATCCCGGCATGCGCGACGGCAGGGTCGTCGCCCAGGTGTGCGACAAGGCCGCCTTTGACCAGGTGGCGGCGGCGTTCGGCGAGGAGGTGCTCGTGGACTTCGAGCACCGCGCCGAGAACAGCGACGACACCACGGCGGCGGCGTGGGTGCAGCGCCTGCGCGTCACGGAGGCCGGGCTCGAGGCCGAGGTCCGCTTCACGGACATCGGGGCCGAGGCCGTGCGCGGCCGCCGCCTGCGCTTCCTCTCGCCCGTCTGGCACCTGGACGCGGCGGGCCGCCCGCTGGCGCTCAAGAGCGTCGCCCTGACCAACACCCCCAATTTCGATTTGCGCCCGGTGCTCAACAAAGCGGCGGGCGGTGAACCACAGAAAGGACAACCCAACATGAAGAAGCTCGCCGCCCTGTACGGTCTGCCGGAAACGGCGACCGAGGACGAGGTCCTTGCCGCCGCCCAGGCCGCAACGGACAAGCTGACCGCGCTCGAAACGCGTGTCGCTGAGATGGAGAAGGCCGCGCTCGCGAAAGAGGGCGAGGCCGTCGCGGACCAGAACAAGGCCAAGGTCTGCAACAAGGCCAAGTTCGTGGAGCTGTACGTGCAGAACAAGGCGTTCGCCCTGTCGCTGCTCGAGACGGTGGCCGAGCCGAAGCCCGTCTGCAACAAGGCGGACGCGAAGAACCCGGCCGCCGTGTTCGGCGGCGGCGCGGTGCAGAACAAGCTGGACCAGTACAGCGCCATGCCCGAAGGCCCCGACAAGGCCACGTTCCTCCGCGACCACGCGGCGGAAATCAACGACCTCCGCAACGCCCAGGCGTCGGCGGAATAACGTAAGGGCGGGCCACCGCGCCCGCCTTCAGAAAGGAAACGGCAAACATGCCCACCACCAACATCGATACGGCCGTGGAACTGTACAGCAACACGTTCATCGCCGGACTCACCCGCGCCCTGGCACCGCTCCGGGCGTTCTCCCTGGACCTCTCCGACGAGCTCAAAGAGCCCGGCGGCGTGGTTAACGTTCCGCTGATCGGGGCCGACACCGTGACGGACTGGAACGACACGACCAACAACTACGGCACCAACAGCGGCAGCACGGCCACGCGCCCGGTGACGATCAACAAGCGCAAAAAGTGCGGCTTCGCGGTGACGCCGACCATGATGGCCAACTTCCGGCCGAACGCCTGGGAAGGCAAGGGCGAGCTCAACCAGAAGGAAATGGCGGACGCGGTGCTCGCGGACGTCGTCGCGCTGGTGACCGCCGCCAACTACGGCGACGCGGCCGCGAAGAAGGTCAACGTGGCGCTGGCCGAGTTCAAGCGGGCGGCCATCGCGACGCTGCGCGGACAGATCGTCAAGGCCAAGCTGATCCCGGCCAAGTGCGTGCTCGCGCTGAACCCGGATTTCTTCAGCGCCCTGCTCGCGGACCTGGACAGCCAGGTGTACGGCGGCCGCGAGGCTGTCGTGGGCGGCGCGATCCCCGGCCTGCTCGGGTTCCGCGCCATCATCGAGGTGCCGCAGTACGCCGCGCCCGGCTTCTGCTGCCACCCCGACGCCATCGCCGTGGGCAGCCGCCGCGTGACGGTGGCCGACACGACGCCCTACAAGGAGTTCGGCAGCATGGTCGAGCCGGAGACGGGCCTGACCCTCAACCGCGTCATCTTCACGGACGGCAACACGGGCAAGACCAACTTCTCGACCGAAGCCTGGTACGGCTGCGACGTCGGCAGCGCCGATTCGCTGGTGCGCCTCGTCGGCTGAACCCCGCACGTCCGGGGCGGGCGACCGCCCCGGCTGCTCTCACTCTCAAGAAAGGAATCAAGCTCATGCGTAGATTAACGCTCATGACGATGGCGGCAGTCGCCCTCGTCGGCGTGGCCCTCGCGGCCGCGTCTTACTCGGTGATCACTCTCCCGGCTCCGGGCGAGTGGCAGGCGACCGGCATCGGCGTCGGCAAGGTGGCCGCGATCACAATCGAGAACGCGTATCCGACGAACAGCACGGTGATCGTCTCGCGCATCAGCGCGGACGGCAGCGTCACGAACGTGCTGCTCACGCGGACCGACGTGGACGGCTTCTACAGCGGCGACATCGGCACCGGCACGAACATCTACCTCTTCGCGGGCGACCGCCTGCTGAGGTCCGGCACGGTGACCAACGCGAGCCCGGTGAAAATCGTCCTGGGGAATTGACCGAGCGCCGGGCGGCGCGCGGATAACGCCGCCGCCCGGCGCGCACCCGGAACCCCTGAACCTCTCAAACCGGAGCACACCATGTGGACAGAGCTGACAGCCGAGACGCTTCTCTCATGCGTGACGGGCACCGAGCAGGCCAAGCTGAACACGGTCGCGCTGAAGGCCGGTCAGATGGACGTGCTCGCGGACATCGCCTCGCAGATCGCGAAGGATTGGCGGGGCGGCCTGCGCCGCGTCACGGTGCTGGACAAACGCGCCGGATACGTCCCCGATGAACTGCTGAGCCACATCCTGGCGCATTTCCGGTACCGCGCCTACACGCGCCTGCCGGGCATGTCCGAGCTGCTGGACGAGCTGCGGGTGAAAGAGTGGGAACGCGCCAATACGGTGCGCGACAACCTCAACAGGGTTTCGGTGGAGGCCCCCGAGGCGGACCACGCCGAGACGGTGAGCACGTCCGGCAAGCCCGGACCCGCGATCGCATACCCTGACGGGGAGAGCCTTTTCGAATGAGCGAGAGCGGCACCAACCAGCCGCTGAACAGCGGCGTGTTCCCCGACATCCAGGGGGCGGTGCGCGACCGCCTGGCGTCATTCTCCGAGTTCGGCGGGCTGGCCATGATCCTTCAGTACGAGGGGACGGTGGACACGCGCATGGACGAGGCGCTCGCGACGATGACGGAGGGCTGCCGAGCCGGCGCGGCGCTGCTGATCGCGACTCCGGCGGCCGCAGAGGGCGGGGCGAATGTGGCCACGGTAAGGCTCGACGGGTTCGGGATGATCACGATAACGGGAAGCCCGGCGGCCGAAGAGAGCGGGGCGAACGGGAGCACGGTGAGGCTCGACCCTTTCGGCGTCACGATCACCGCGGTCGAAGACGTGAACCTGAACGCGCCGCCGGACGGCACCGGCCGCCGGGCGCTGGAGTGGGCGGTGCTGGCGCTGCGCGCGCTGAAAGGCTGGACGCCGCCCGGCTGCGACAGTCCGCTGACAGGCTGGGGCAACGCGCTGACGCCCGGCCCGTCCAAGGGCGGCAGGATCGTCTGGAAGCTGACGCTCAAGACCGCGGTCGAGCTTGCGCCGCTGCGGCTGCCCGGCGAGTAAGATACACCGGCACGGTACCGCCACCGGCCCGCGTCTAACATAGGGACCACCCTGAACGCACGCGTCATCTCCGAAGGCCCGGCCGAGGGCGTGGAGCGGACGTCGTGCGGCTTGACCAGCCGCTATGAAATCTTTTGCGTGGAGGCATAATGAGAAGTTCTAAAGTTCGAGAGTTCGTTCGTGCGTTCGTGCGCATCGCCTACTTGTCAGCGGTCGCGTTCTCCGACTTGCTCAACCAAGGTTTTCGCGAGACCGGTCTGAGCGGGCCGCTGTTGGCGCTCTGTTTTCTGTCCTCGGCTTGCGCGCAGGTCGCGCAGATCGGCTGGGACGTGCAGCAGGACCGGCCGGTACCGCACGACGTGCTGATCTGGCGCGGCGAAACCGTGGACCTCCTGCCGCGCCTGGTGCAGGGCACCGCGCCGGTGGCCGTGACGAACGTGCCGGTCGAGTTCCGTTACCGCGAGGCGGCGCTGACGAACAACACCTACCGCACCGTGACCGCCACGGCGAACACCAACAGCGGCGTGCTGGCCATTCGCTGGCTGCCGGACTATGACGCGGGCGCGGCGTGGTACGACTATCAGATCATCGTCGGCAGCAACGCCGCGAACCCGCGCTGCTTCGGCCGGATCACGATGCGCGGCACCCTCGGACATCCCGCGCCCGGAGCGCCGCCCCCGCCGGTCACCCTGTACCCGACGCGGGCCGATTTGCAGAGCGCAAGCAACGCCCTTGCCGGGGCCGTGCAGGCGCTTGGCGGCACCGTTGCGGGCATCGGCTCGAACGTGGTGGACCTGGCGGCGGCCGTCGCGGCGATCCCGCCGCCGTCGACCGACGCGCTACGCCTCATCGCGACCAATGGCATAGAGTGGATAGACGGAGAGGGAGGGCGGTGGCGCGTGACGGTCAGCGTGCAGACAAACGTGACCTGCACGCTGTCGGCCGTGTTCGGCGTGATGACGGGTCCTGAATCCTATAATCGGCCGAGCCAGAATTGCTATACATCAGCGCCCAACACGATCATTTATGATGATGAGTGGCAGATGAATTTCAATCAGAACAGCGACGGCTCGTGGAGCGTCTACAACAGCTCAAGCCATGCAAACTGGTCGGCCTTTAACACCGAACTGCCGCTGGTCGCCGAGCCGTTTGATCCGGCGCATTACGGTACGGCGACGTTTGACTGGCTGATCAACGTGGAGGCCGTCACGTCGAGATGGGGCACCGTGGCAAACGTGTCCGACATCCCGTCGGTCGGAGGTCTTGCTCCGACCAACGCGCCCGCGTTACAGGACCCTGCGCTGAACGGGCTTGTCAACGGCTATGTCTATGTGCCGATCCTTGTCGGGCCGACGAACCAGTTGCCTCTGGTCGCCAATCGCACAAACGGGGTGCTCTATGTCGAGATACCTTAAGAGCGCCGTCCTGCTTGCCTTGTGTTGCGGGGTTGCGGCGGGCGGCATGTTCGGCCCCGGCGTCACGCAGAGCGCCACCGGAGTAAGCTACGGCACGAATGCGGTCGCAGCGATCTATTGCGGCCCGAGTCTGGTGTGGTCGCTCCCGTCCGGTCCCGCCGATGTGTCCGCGTCGGGAGGAACTGTCGTGGCCTATTCGGAGAACGGGACAAACTTTACGGCCCACATTTTCACTGAGAGCGGGACGCTCACCGTGACGGCGGGCGGATCGGTCGAGGTGCTGGTGATTGCAGGCGGAGGAGGCGGGTCGTGCGGCGGGGGCGGCGCGGGCGGTATGACCAACGGCGTTGTCAGCGTTTCAGCGGGGGCCATCGCCGTCACTGTCGGGGCCGGTGGACTTGGAACGGTTGGAACATATGTCGGAGACCCCGGAGTGGGACCACGCGGATACAACGGTGAGGATTCTGCTTTTCAGTCGGTCACTGCAATCGGGGGCGGTGGCGGTGGTGCCAACGCCATAGATTCATCCGGCGCTAACGGCGGTTCCGGTGGCGGTGCCGGATCAGGTGGCACCGCACCCGGCGGCGCAGGAGTCGCAGGGCAAGGAAAGGACGGCGGCGCAAATGACCCTACTCCCGAGCAGTATCCAGCAGGTGGCGGCGGCGGATGCGGGAGTGTCGGCGGGGTTCCTCCCGACTATGGAACAGGCGGGAATGGCGGAGACGGGATTCAACTGAGTATTTCCGGGTCACCGTCATGGTATGCCGCTGGCGGCGGGGGCGGCACGTATATCGACGGCGTTGGGGGTTCAGGGGGAAGCGGGATTGGCGGCAGCGGTTCCGGCGTCCCAGGCGTGAATGGCGGAGACGGGGCACCCAATACCGGCAGCGGGGGCGGCGGTGCGGTTGCGGCAGGGTTCTCTGCTTCAGGCGGCAACGGCGGCAGCGGCATCGTGATTGTGAGATACGTGACGAGACAATGATTTTCTGTTCAGGCCGCCGCCGTCGTGGCGGCGAACCGGGCAGGGTTGAAGCAAAGAAAGGAACAACATGAACAAGGAAGTGCTGAGCGGACTTGTCCGCGCCGGTCTGGCCTCGGTCGGCGGCTGGCTCGTGTCCAAGGGCTACGCCACATCCGAGGACGCGGCCGCCCTCGCCACGAACGCCACCGCGTTGACCGGCGCGGCGACGGTGATCGCCGCCGCCGCGTGGTCGTGGTGGTCGAAGCGCAACGCCAAGAAAGAGGTGGTCAAGTGAGTAAATGCGCAACCGGAAAGTGCGCCGCGCCGAAAGTGAAACCGGCCCGGTGCAAACGGACCGCCGTCCGCGACAAGCGCGCGGCGATCCGCAAGGAGATGCGGAACGCGGCCAAAGGCGTTTGTTCGTGCCTGCTCGCGTCCGCGATCACCCTCGCGCTGCTGGCCGGATGCAACACGGCGACCCCGTCCAGCAAGAGCGCCGCCAGCAAGGCGTGCGACAACGTGACCACGGTCAACAACTATATCGGCATCCTGCCGGGCGGGCTGACCAACGGCGTCGCGCTGGGCGCGGGCGGGATCACGATCAGCGTGTCGGACCTCAACGGCACCATCGCGCAGTCGGCCGACACCGAAGGCGGCGACCGCACCGACATGACGGCCAACCCGTCCATGGCGGCCGGGATCACCGGCGATGCGCCGATGGCCGCCATGATGGACGCCGTGTCGTCTTTCGCCACGCCCGCCTCGGCGGCCGACGCGGCCATAGATGCGCTGCTCAAGAAGTTCGGCTTAGGCGCGACGACCAACGCCGTGGCGGACGCCGTCGATTCAGCGTGCGCGTCCGGCACCTGTCCGGGAACCGCAACAGCGAAGTGAACGGCGCGGGGCACGCACCGGTATAACGCGTGCCCCGCGTCCCATTACACAGGAGAGCGCCATGTCAGACAGGAAAGTCACGATAGCGGTAGAGACCACCGGGAACACCGCCCCGCTCGACGATGCGGCAAAGCGCGTGGAGACGCTTTCAGGGAAGAACGAGGCGTCCGCGAAAGCCGGAGACAAGGCGAAAGAGGGCGGCATCAACGCGGCCAAGGGGTTTCGCCGCGATGGGTCAGGCCGCAGCCGCGAGCAACGGCAGCATCGGCGGGCTGGCCTCGGCGCTCGGCGGCATGGACCAGCAGCTCCCGGCGCTCGCCGGTGCCGCCGGTCCCATCGGTCTGGCCGTTGCCGCGTTCATGTCCTGGAAGAGCGCCATCGACGCGGTGCGCGATGCAAAGGCGGGGCTCGAGAAAGGGCTGCGCGACACGGCCGCCGGTAACTCCGAGGCGGCGATCAAGTCTCTGACCAAGGCGTATGATGCCCTGCAGAACGCCATAGCGGATGCGGCCGACGAAGCCCAGCGCTACACCGACGCGGAATCCTCAAAAGACGACGCCCGCACCAAAGCCGACCTGGCCGCTCTGGAACTCGAGAAGGCCAGGCGCACGGCGGCCCTCGATCCGTCGGACACGTTCGGCAGCCGCCGCCTCGACCTGGACATGGCCGAGCGCCGCGCCGCCATCGAGGACGCCGCCGCCCAACGCAAGGCCGACAGGGAACTCGCTGCCATCAGGGCCAAGGCCGCAGCCGCGCAGGCTGCAAAGGCCGCCGCATCTGACTACATGACCGAGCAGCAAGGTGAGTTTTCAGATCTCGGCGATCAATATGCCAACGTCGCCGACCGCACGCGAAAACGCATTGACAAGTCGTGGACTCCGAAGGCAAAGCAGGCGGCGGCTGAAGAGGGTGCCCGCGAGATGGACAGACTTGCCGCAGCCATGGAAAAGGCGGCCGCTAACATGAAGGCCGCCGCCGACACGATGAAGCAGGCGGACCGCGAGCAGTACACGCTGAGCCAGCAGGCCGAGGTCTCTCTTATTAACCGCGAAACGCTCGGCACATCAAGGATGACGGGGGCCGCCACGCGGAACAACGCCACGGTCGTTTTCAGTCGCGACATGGAGGCCGACCGTCTTGCCCGGCAGCGGCAGGCTGAGGAGCAGCAGGCCGCCGCGCAGGCTGACCGCATGACCCGCGCAGATGCCACGCGGGGCGTAACGGGAGCCGAGCGCAACCTGCGCACCGCCCGCAACTCGGGGGCCGGAGGCTCCGAGGTCGCGGCGCTCAAGGCGGAGCTGGAAAAGGCCCTGCAGGCCCGCGCCGAAACGGACCGCATCATCATCGAGAATGCCAGAAGAACAGCCGCTCAGGCCGCTCAGACAGCGGCGCAGATACAGGACATCAAAACGCGGGCGGCACGCCCCGGTTCGGGAGGATGATTAATGGCGACGCAATGGCAGATATGCGCGGCACAAGACACAGCCGGTGCGGAGACGTGGGTGGATTGCGGCGACCTCGGCATGTCGAATATCGTCCGGACGCGGCAGGGCGACGGCAACGACACGGTGACGTTCGAGGTCACGAGCGCCACGGCGCTGACCGACGCGCCGCTCTTCTCCTTCCACACGTATGTCCGGTTACGGCGCATCGACGACAGCGTGCCGACCTTGTGGTTCTTCGGCCGTATCAAGACGCCGAACCGCAGGGGCATCGGCGGCGCATCTGAAAGCAAGAATTACCTGATCGCCGGACCGGGCGAGCAGGTTGCCGCCACGACCTATCGGCAGAACTGGGTTGAGTCCGCCGGAACGATCAGCAAGCCCCGCGTGGTGTTGTTCCAGGCAGAGGCGGGCGGCCGCTGCACGTCGGGCGCTCAAATCCTGGACGCGCTTTTGTGGGCAAAGGCGTGCGGGGTCAAGATCACGACGCCGAGCGCCCTGCTGATCCTGACCGGCGTCGCCCTCCCGCTCGACGAGCGCGTCAATATCAAATGCGGCGACGTGGTCGCCGAGTGCCTGAAATGGCATCCGCACGCGGTCGTGTGGTGGGACTACACCCAACGCGAGCCGGTATTCCACTGCGCCCTGCGGGACAGCCTGACGGCCGTCAGCATCGCGGCGGCGGCCGTCGCCTCCGACATCGAGATCACCGAGCGGTCCGATATGCAGGTTCCGGCCGTCTGCCTGTGCTATGAGAAGGCCGTGCAGGTCGACGACCAGTCCTGGACGAACACCTACTTTGACCATGCGCCGGTTATAGAGGGCGAGACGGCCGGTCAGCTCGCCGCCCGGCTCAATCAGCCCGACGTTGTGTGGGCAACCTTTGACCTGGATGGCTACGTCCGCACCAACGTGCAACAGGAGATCGTCACCGAAGACTTCCCTGAGAACTACCTCGACAAGGCGTGGTGGAAAGCCCGCGAGCCGTGGCTGCGCGATTACGACGACGGCAACATCGTGCTGAACAACGGCGGCCGGAAGCTGGACACAGACCTGCCGCGCATCCTCAAAGAGGGCACGATGCAAACCTGGATGAACAAAGACGCGGCGCAAGAGCGCATCTGCGTCGACGCCACGATTACTGCTTACGAGGGCTCGCAGATTGTGACGGTGGAGAAGCGGCCGATCACGCTGTGGGTGACCGCGACCGACTGCACCACGAAGGCCTACAAGAAGACGCAATCGCTCGACACCGGCGAGTCGGTCCCTCAAGGCGTCGCCCTCGCGCTGTATACGGAATGGGCCGGGCTGCACTTCGAGGGCACCATCGTCATTGAAGAGCAGGAATGCTCGGGCACCTACGCAATCGGCAAGGCACTCAACATCACCGGCGGCATCGCGGCGTGGACCGGGATGAAGGCCATGATATGGCGCACGGTCGAGTCGGTTGATGACGGAGCGACCACAATCGAGTTCGGACCGCTCAAGACGCTCGATGCCGACAGCCTCGTCGCGTTGTTCCGGGCGACCCGCAACCGCCGTTTTTCATTCAACCGCATCTTCAGGGCCGGAACTCCCGAAGCTGGCGATCCGGACGGTACCGGCGCGGCCGATCAGACTGTGAATCCCGGTTACTCCGGACTGTCGACCACCAAGCGCAAGGTGATCCACGACAAGGACGCCTCGGTCAAGCATCTGATCGACCTCGACAGTGCGGCCTTCAGTTTTGATGTCCCTAGCGAGGGCGCATCCGTCGCGCACATCAAACCCCGCGAGCTCGTCGTGCTGGTCTTCAATCCCGATGACGGCACCGCCCGCGCTGAGCGCAGGCAATTTCTTTGCTCGGACGCTTATTACGACGAGGATGTGAGCCTCGGCGGACTCCCCGCCAACCCCGCCGCGCACCAGGTACTGGGAACCGACAGCAACGCCACCGCGTGCTGGTTAAACACCACCGAGGTCGCGCTATGAAGATTGTTTTGAGAAATGATGAGTACGTCGTCTACAGACTCTCGAACGGATCAATTCTCACCGGCGTAGATGGCATCGTGCTGGAAAACGCGGGGCTGTCATATGACTACGTGTGGAACGCCGAGCACAACTCGGTTTTGGGATACAACGTCCGTTATGGCCACGTAAAGATATCTATCCCTGGGAATCAAGGAGGCGTTGGCAGTGCACTTAATCCGGTAGCCGTCCTCGGTCCTGTCGTGACGTACGTCCCGGCCGCGTTAGGCGCTCCTCCGTCATATCCAATAAAATCAACTGTCTGGCGATACATCATCACGTTGGCTGGCGGAAATTACATCTTCCGTAATGAGTGGCGGAGCAACATGTTTATGCCCTGGTCTGGTGTGACTATCGGCACCCATCCGGAGAGCGAGGGTTTAGCCGGTCCCTTCGGTTCCCTTTATGATCAGAACCCGTCTACATTCACGACGATGGGCATACCCGAACGCGAAATAAACCTGGTGATTCCGACATAAGGCTTTTGTTTCCCCTGCCCGAGTGGGTGGGGGCGAGGTTCCGACCGCTGAAACGGCCGGACGATCACGGTGCGGCCGCACCTAACTGAACGCCTGCCAAGCTCTCGCCCCCGTGGCGGATGCATTGACGCAAGCGTAGCAGAAAGAGGCATGGCTGTGCAAAAGCCAAAATGCATAAAGCCCCAGTACGGGGTCATTGTCGTGTGCAAGGACGAGCAGCATCAGAAACGGGTTTATGAAAGCCTACGGAAGCGCTTTCCCGGCCTCAATATTAAGGTGGTGTGCGTATGAAGATCAAAGTGCACCACACGTGCGCCGAGTTCGACTCCTACCGCGCCGCCCGCGTCAAGTCTCTGTTCAACTGCGAAAGCGGGTCCGAGTTCATCCGCGAGACGGAAATACCGTTCGAGGCCGAAGGCTGGAAAATCGGCTTAGTGGTCGGCCCGTCCGGGTCCGGTAAGACATCCATCGGGAAGGCCCTGCCCTGCGGCATAACAGACATCCGGGCGGGCTGGCCGCATGACAAGCCCATCATCGACTGCATCGCGCCTGACGGAGACTTCAACGCCGTCACGTCCGCCCTGGCGTCGGTCGGCCTCGGTGACGTTCCCGCGTGGCTTCGGCCGTTTCATGTCCTGTCGAACGGCGAACAGTTCAGGGCGGGTCTGGCCCGGCTGATCGCGGAGGCCCCGCCGCTGGCCGTCGTCGACGAGTTCAGCAGCGTTGTCGACCGCCAGATTGCCCGGATCGGCTCGCTTGCTTTCGGCAAGTCATGGAGGCGCACGAACGGCCGGTGCGTGGTCCTTTCGTGCCATTACGACATCGCCAGTTGGCTGCGCCCCGACTGGGTTTACGATACGGCGAAAGGCGAGCTGATCGCCGGGAGGTGTCTTCGGCAACGCCCGACTTTCGAGCTTGAAGTGCGCAGAACAAACGGCAGCTGGTGGCCGCTCTTTGAGCCGCATCATTATCTGAAGCTGCCCCGCATGATCGCCTCCAAGTACTATGTCGGCTTTGTGGGGGGCGAGCCGGTTTGCCATGTCGCGACAAGCCCCCGCCTCGAGGTCGGTGCCATGCGGGCCTGCCGCCTCGTCGTCATGCCTGAATGGCAGGGCGCTGGCGTCGGCGTGCGCTTCCTCAACGAGGTGTGCCGGTTGACCATGGCCGGTGACCACGGCTTCGGCGACCGCGTCTGGCGCGGCGTCTATTTCCACACGTCGCACCCCGGACTTGTCGCCGCCCTGCGGCGCAGCCCGGAATGGCGGCAGGTATCCGCGTCACTGTACGGGAGCAACAGGGCGAAGAGTAACGAATCGATTAGGCGCTCCGGGTGTGACATTGGGAACGCGGGCTACGGAGGACACTTCAGGGCCGTGCAGGGTTTCGTCTACCACGCCGGGAAGGAGGCAGCCCGATGCACCGCCTGAGAATCGTCTTGTGCGGGCAGAAGTCCTTCGGCGCGGCCGCCCTCGACATGCTGTCAAAAATGCCCCATGAGATCGTGGCCGTTTACGCACCCGAGGGCGACAAGCTGCACCGGCACGCCACGCTGACCGGGCGGCCGGTCAATCCGGGCGGCCGCCTGTCTTCAGAGTCGATGCCGGACGCCGACCTGCTGGTCGCCGCGCACTCTCACGACTACGTTTCACGGCCCGTCAGGAACCGGCTATTCCTCGGGGCCATTGGATACCATCCGTCCCTCCTTCCGCTTCACCGTGGACGCGACGCCGTCGAGTGGACGGTGCGCATGGGCGACCGGGTGACCGGCGGCACGGTGTACTGGCTGAACGACACGGTAGACGGAGGACCGGTGTGCAGGCAGGATTGGTGTCTTGTCGGGCTGCACGATGCCCACACTTTGTGGCGCGAGTCGCTGTTCCCGATGGGCATACGCCTGCTCGAGGAGGCGGTGTCTGAAATAGCGTCCGGCGTGCTCACTCAGATCGACCAGGACCACGCCCTCGCGACCTGGGAGCCGTCCTTGAACGGAGCCCCCCGTTTATACCGGCCGGAGTTGCCCCAGCTCGGGTCCCTTTCAGGCGGCTTTGTAATCCGTAAGGAATGACCCCTTCAATAAAGTTGCAAGGCCGTTGCACAGATCGTGCAGCGGCCTTGTTTTCTCGATTAGTTGATATTTATTCTCGAAATGATCAGCCGTATACATAGAAGGTATAAAATTTGGTCGGGGCGGAGGGATTTGAACCCCAGACATCCAGCTCCCAAAGCTGGACGCCGAACTCAATAAACTACAATAAAATTGCATAAATGGCCGCTAAAATTAACCTGTTGTGGTTTTGTTGTGGTTTTGTCCTTGCTATTCATGCCCTTCTTTCGCATAATCGCACACATCGAAACAACACAGCTTCAAAAGCGAGGTGAGTATGGGACTGGAACTCAAAAAGGGGCGGGACGGGCAACACATAGACCACTGGTTTGCACGGTACAAGGACAAGACCGGGCGGCGCATGTTCAAGGCTTTGAAAGCGAAAGTCCGTGGAACACCCCCCGAGGGCTTGAAGCTGAAACACAAAGGGGACTCGGCCTTTGAGGTGTCACGGAAAGCCGCCGAGAGTGAGCTTGAAGAGTTTCTGAAAGATACGACCGACGCGAAGGACACCGCCTACCAGACAAAGAAACTGGTTGAGGCAAGGACGGGCAAGAAGTGGAAGGAGCCGCCGCTTGACGTGTTGCCGGGGCTGATCGGGGACGCCACGCACAGGCGGCAACGTTCCCGACAGCATGAGACATGGAAGGTCAAGACGGTTCAGAACTTCGTGGAGTGGGCAAAGGGGCGCGGCTTGTCCAAGGTGCTGGAGGTCACGCCCGAGGTTGCCGCCGAATACATAGACGCGCTTTACCAGCCTAACGACGAAGGGAACGCCCGCACCGCCGCGAACATTCGCAAGATCAAAGCGACGGTCGGGCACGCGCTGAAACTGGCCCTGCCGCAAGCGGTAGAAAACCCGTTCAAGGCTGTGACGGTGGAAACGACGGACGGCGACAGGGTTTTCAACCGCGAGCCGTTGAACCCCGCCGAGGTTGACGCGCTGCTGAAAGCGGCTTCGGAAGATCCGACCGCCTTTGACTTGATTGTGGCCGGACTTTCCACCGGACTGCGGCGCGGTGACGTGTGCCGCCTTCGCTGGGAAAGCGTGGACCTGCGGGCGGAGGTGTTGAAGCTGACCACTTCCAAGACCAAGGCAGAATTGTATCTCCCCATCATGCCGAGACTGCGGACGGTCTTGGAGGGGCGGCTTGCCGAGAGTAAAGAGGGCGCGGTGTACGTGTTCCCCGAGGCCGAGCGGGAACTGCGGACAAACCCGAGCGGCGTTTCCCGCCGTATCAAGCGGGCTTTCGCGCTGGCGTTCGCAAAGCCGCCTGAAGCCACGCAGAGCGACGCAGACGCGCCCGCGCTCGTTCCCCTTGCCGAGACACTCCCCGAGGTCTTGAAAGCCGTACAGGGCGCGAAAATGACCGAAGCCAAGCGCGAGAAGATGACCGACCTCTTGACCCGCTACGCAAGCGGCCAATCGTACCGCATCATCCAACAGGAGCGGCGCATATCGCGGGGCGGCATATCCATGCTTCTGCATGAGGCCGAGAAACTGGCGAATGTCCGTTTCCTTACCGACGCGCAAGCCCCCGGCATCAATGCGGCAATCAGGGACGTGACGCGGACGGCGCGGACGGTCGGGCTTAAGGCCGCGAGCAAGTATGACTTTCACGGACTGCGCACGACCTTCGTGACGCTGGCCCTAAGTGCGGGTGTCGGCGTGGACAAGCTAAAGGCCCTTACCGGGCACCACACGGTTGAAACGGTCATGCGCCACTACTTCAAGCCCAAAGGCACGGATGTCCGGGAAGAGTTGCGGGCGGCGCTCCCCGCTTCACTTACCGAAACCCCCGTGTTGCCGGAAGCCAAGGCCGACCCGGTGGCGACTATGGCGGCACAACTCAAGGCGCTGACCAAGACGCAACGGGCACAACTGGCCGCGATGATGAAAGCTTAGCTAAATCAGATAATTAGGCGTAAAAAGCGCGGTTTTCCGGCGAAAAGCAGGATTGCCGCGCTTCTTGTTTACCAAGGGCACGCTTGGGGCATGGATACGGCGGGGCGGAAAAAAGGCACGCTGGCGCATGAAAACGCGGGCGCATGATCGGCGGACATGCTAGCATGATATCAGCAAAGTTGAGGTGTAGGCGTTCGGGCTGATCGGCTGGCACTGATCGGCGCGACCGACACACAGGGCACAGCGCACAGCTTAGGCATGGGCTAGAGCAAGGGCAAGGCATAGGCTGGCCAGTGATAGCACGGACGGACGGGCGGACGGCGCGCAAAAACGAAAAGGGGACCCACTCTCCCGAAAATGTTTACCACGCCACCCCCGGCGAATTTCGCCGGGACTCCTAGCTACCCCTCGCCTACTGCGTGCGATGTTTCAAAAGGAGGTGTCACATGCTAGAACTGTACATGGATACCAGATGGAAGGCGTTAAAAGAGGCGGTCAAGTCGTGGGTGTCGGAAACGTTCGAGCCCCCGGAGGGGGGCAGTTGGCGCACTGGTTGGGTATTGTACGCCGTCATGACGGAACAAAACGACCGCTTCCACACCGGGATGATAGAGCGGGATATTGTTGAACCCGCGTGTGAAAGCTTATGCGGTACGTTGGGCGAGGTTGAGCTGACCGCGTTGCTATCGTGGCTTTGGGGCGAATACCGTGACGGGAACAACCCCGGCGTTGAACACCCTTGGCAGATGGAAATGCAGGACCGCCGCAAAGCCTTATCCGCCGTTCTGAACAAGCACATGCTCATTGAGGCGAATAGCGACGGCGCGGAGGTCGAGGAGCGTTGACGTGCCCCATCCGCTGTCGTACACTCTGGACATACAAGGGGACGGCATGGACAACCAACTTTTCTACGGCGACAATCTGGACGTGATGAGGCGGCACATCAAAGACGAGTCGGTGGATCTCGTCTACCTTGACCCGCCGTTCAACTCGAACGCCGATTACAACGTCCTGTTTTCTGAGAAGGACGGAAGCAAGGCCGCGAGTCAGATACAGGCGTTCACCGACACATGGACATGGGGACAGGACGACGAAGAGGTTTACGCGCAAATCGTCATGGCCGGGGGCAAGGTGGCCGACTGCCTGAAGGCGTTTCGGACCTTCTTAGGACCGTGTGACCTGCTGGCCTATCTCGTTATGATGGCACCGCGGCTTATTGAGTTGAGGCGAGTGATGAAGCCTACGGCGAGCATCTACCTTCACTGTGACCCTTCGGCTAGCCACTACCTGAAAATGCTGATGGATGCTATTTTCGGTGCCCAGACATTCAGAAACGAAATCATCTGGAAGCGCACGTCGGCCCACGCAAATGTTGTCAGCAAATATGCCGTTGTTCACGATGTTATTTTATTCTATGGTAAAGGCCAACAAATCCAGTGGATTCAACAGTACGCTCCCTATTCTGCGGAGTATATCGAGACCTTCTTCGATCAAGTCGATGAAAATGGGCGAAAGTACTCACGCCGTGACTTGACTGCTGCCATGAGTCATGCGTCTAGCGGACAACTTTACGAGTGGAAGGGTGTGCGCCCCCCATCGTCACGCTGTTGGTCAATGGTGAAAGAACGCATGGACGCTCTCGATGCGGCTGGAAAAATACATTGGCCAAAGAAAGCAGGCGGGATGCCTAGATTGAAACTCCACCCTGAAGACCTTCCCGGTATTCCGCTAGCCGACATTTGGGATGACATTAAGATCATGCACAACCTTTCATCAGAGCGGCTCGGCTATCCCACACAGAAGCCCGTCGCGCTTCTTGAGCGGATCATACAGGCAAGCAGTAACCCCGGCGACGTGGTTCTTGATCCGTTCTGTGGTTGCGGCACGACCATCGACGCGGCTCAAAAGCTGGGGCGGACGTGGATCGGCATAGACGTAACGCACCTCGCCATTACGCTTATCAAGCAACGGCTGAAAGATTCCTTCGGTGTCGTTCCCGTATCCTCTACCGCACAGAAGAACACGCCGAACAAGGCCGCTGAATCGGCGGGTATATACGTGGAGGCTGACATAACCAAACGCCCGTTCACTGTGCTGGGCGAGCCGACCAGCGTAACGGGCGCGGAAGAGTTGGCCGCGTCCGACCCGTACCAATTCCAATGGTGGGCGCTGGGGCTTGTAGGTGCCCGTCCGGTGGAACAGAAGAAGGGCGCGGACCACGGCATTGACGGAAAGATCATCTTCCAGAGCGCCGGGGCGGGCGTATTCGATAGCGTCATTCTCTCCGTGAAGGCGGGGAAGACCGGGGCCGCGCATGTCCGTGACCTGAAAGGCGTGCTCGAACGGGAGAAGGCCGCTATCGGCGTCCTGATCTCCATGCAGGACCCGACCGCGCCCATGCAGACCGAGGCGGTGACGGCTGGATTCTACGAGTCCGAGACCTGGGGACGCAAATATCCCAAGATCCAGCTTCTGACCGTTGCCGACCTGCTTGAGGGCAAGGGTATCGACATGCCGCCAATCAGACAGGTGTCGGTCACGTTCAAGAAAGCCGCCAAGGTGGTAAAGGCTCAGGGCAAGCAGTTGGAACTCGGAATGTAAGGCACGCCGACAACGTGTTTTCTGATTACACTTCTCCCGTGCCCCGCTTGCTGGCCAACCAGTCAACAACGTCGGGCTGAGCCTCAATCCATTCCTCGATGTCGGGGATGCTGTAGACCGTGGCGCAGTTCTTTTCTGTCCCGAGCTTCTTGGCCCGCACAAGTCCGTCCGCGACGATCTTTCGCAGTGTCCCGTCCGGAACTCCGGTGTATGCCATTGCGAAAGCCAGACGAGCCCAGCGCGGCCTTTCTATGATGTCCCTTATCATGTCGGTTCTCCTCTTGTCCGGTGTGCGTACACCCGCATGTCACCCGCATGCGTGATGCTTTCCAGCATACAACGGGCACGATTGACCGCCAACAAAAATTGGTGTACAGTTTTTTCCGTTGGCAAATATGCCGACCCCGATTGATACCGGGAAAAACCGAAACACACGCGATTGCCCTCGCTGTGCTGGTGGCTTTTTCGGAAGCCGTATCAAACCAGCGCGGCGGGGGTTTTTGTTTGGAGTTAAGACATGAGCAAGGACCGTATAGAGTTCAGGCCCGCATGGCTCGCAGTTGTCGAGCTTAACGCTACAGAGATCGCAATGCTAGACGCTGTTGCCGAGAAGCTGGGCTTTTCGCGCAGTCATGCGATGCGGTATTGCACGCTTTCAGCGATTGGCTTATTGTAGACACTTTCCATGAAGCGGCTAGGGTAGCTCCCGAAAAGCGGATTGTCACCGCCTGCCGCTTCACTTCTCCTTGACTTGATCGGAGTGACTGCCGATGAAGACCGCGAAGCAAAAAACTTTACCGAACCCCGACCTCACAAAAGCGCTGGAGTCCCAAGCTACCGAGCGTGTTGAGTACGCCAAACATCCCCAAGACGCAGAAACCGCGTTGCAAATGATAGGCGCTGAGTTGAATTACAAGGGGCCGGATCTTGCCCCGCCTAAATGGTTGTGGGATGCCCTGTTTACTTTCTCGGCCCTCATACGCGGGCGGCTTAAAGATGTGGGGCTTCTTGCTGAGCCCTATCTTTCAAAGGTGCTTGAAGTGGACATGACGCTTTCCGACCGCACCAACCCCCACAACGGTTTATGCGATGATGGGCGGCTTCTGTTGGGAAAGGCCCTTTGTTGCCTTGTTTCACTCAGTGACGACATGATAGAGAAATATAGCCCGCCGTTTGAAAGGCTGATACCGATACGCCACGGGTTAGCCCGCGAGGCGGGGATTGAAACAGAGATACTGACTTGGCTGGTCATGAATGAGATACAGGCTTGGAAAGCGCCTTGGCGTCGAGTTGAGTCGGGGATTGTTTACGAATCGCTTGAAGTCGTGCGGCTTCACTTTGTCCCTTCCGCGCCGCCGATAAAGCGCAAGGTGGAGGATGGCCTATGGGTTTGGTTGCGGGACGGAGAGGCAGACCCGGGCGCGGACCTGATGGAAGAAGTTATACTGCCAGGGATTGTTGCAGACCCGGGCGCGGACCTGATGGAAGAAGTTATACTGCCGGGGTGGAAACGCGGCAAGCTGGTTTTGAAGCAGGTGCCGAATGGGAAAACCCCCGCTGTGTTTTCATTCGGGAGCGAGTCATACACCGTGCCGAGCGGCATGGCATGGAAAACCGTTTGCGCTCTTATCAGTGCATACGCCTTTGACGGGCACGGCTTGGACATCCCAACTCCAAGTGGCCAATTCAAGCGGGAACACCGCGCCTTCTTCTCGAAACGCATGGCGAAAAACGATAGCGGCTGGTACATAAAGACCCAGTAAACCCGTCCCAGCCCCGTCCCAATTTTCACGTAATCGGCACAACACCTAAATCACAAGACACCCCGCTTTTGCTGGGTGTTTTTTGTTCTTATGACAGTCGGCTTGTCCCTGGAAATCTGGGACGGTGTCCCATGATTATGCTTTGACGCGGTTTGCTTTAAATAGCTGATCCGTGCCCCCGCAATGTGCGGAGCGGTTAAACGGAGATACTCAATGAGCAAAGAACAACTGATGGGGCGACTGCTTACCGCAACCCCGAGTGAACTGGAAAGGATCGAGGCCGTTTTCAACGGCAAGGCAAACGTGCAACCAGAGACGGGCGACCGCCGTCTGCTGACGCTGATGGACGCGGCGCGGGAACTTAACGTAAGTCGAATGACCATTCATCGAATGGCGGCTGACGGGCGTTTGCCGACAGTCACAACGCGGGCGGGGCGGCGGCGCATTGCTTCTCATGCTATCACCGAATTTCTGAAAGGGGGCGAATAATGAGGACAGTCACACTTCCCGCCAAGGTTTGCCGATTCCAACACAAGCTCGACGCCGCATGTCGCAAGCTGACACGTTGCGCCCGGTGTGGTCATGCCCTTCGATTCGGTCAAATAGGCTGGCTGTGTTCAGATTGCACGCACGGCAAGAAGGGGGGCGGCAAATGAAAATTCGCGACAGCGTTAGAGAACGCCTCAACCAAGCCTATCCCGAAACGCTTTTGCCAGCACTCGGAATTTCTGGCGACGGGCGCAATCGCTGGCTGTGTCCCGCCTGCCAGAACGACGGCGGGCACCACGCGACGCCCGACCTCTCGACGGAAAGGGCTGGAGCGTTCAAATGTCACCGATGCGGCAAGGGCTGGGACGCGATAGGGCTTGTACAGTTTGTGAAGGGGTGCGGTTTCCGCGATGCGTGCGCCTTCCTGCTTCCGCATACGGATCTCCACGCGAGCGAGCTTGATGAGATCGGCGAGGCCGAGGCAACGCCGCGGCGTGAGAAAGCGGCGGACGCCCCGACCGTTCCGGACGCGCCGCGAAAGTCAAAGGCGGTGTTCCCGACCGTTCAGGCCCTTTCGGAATGGTTCGCCAAAAAGAACGGCGTGAAGCTGGCCGCGCAATACGATTACCGCGACGCGGATTACAAGTGCGGCTTCGCGGTTCTGCGCTTCAAGGACGGCGCGGGCTCGAAACGGATATTGCCTGTTCATGCCGTTCCCGGAGGGTGGTCGGTCGGAGATCCCGAGGGGGGCGGAAAACTGCCGCTGTACGGACTCGAACACTTGGGGGATGACGATACGGCCATTGTGTGCGAAGGCGAGAAGTGTGTTGACGTTGCAAGATCCATCGGCCTTGAAAACGTCTTTACCAGTGCGCACGGGTCACAGTCGGCGCACCGTACAGACTGGACACCGCTTGCTGGAAGAGATGTTGTCATTCTCCTAGACAATGACGAGTCTGGGGAGCACTACGCCCGCGAGGTCGCCGCGATTCTGCGAAGCCTCACGCCACCCGCCACACTGTACCGCCGTGACTTGCCGGGGCTGGCTGAACTCGGAAAGGGCGCTGACATTTACGACTGGTTGGCCGCGCGATCCGGGCAGTATTGCTGTGATGAGCTTGTAGACCAAATCATGGACGTTCCTTGCTCGCTAATTCATGCGGAGGGCGATGCTGTGACAACACTCGCAAACCTGCCCGACCCGATACCAGAGAGCGACAATCCGGCGGCGCTGTTTAAGGGCGGCTGGTTGCGCAAGGGCGGCGGTGCGTTTCTCATTGCCCCGAGCGGGCAAGGCAAGTCAACCTGGACTATCCAAGCAGCCATATGCTGGGCAATGGGTAAGGCCGCGTTCGGAATAGAACCAGTGCGACCGCTGAATGTGTGCATTATTCAGGCCGAGGATGATCCCGAGGAAATGGCTTTCTTTCGGAATCAGATCGGCAAGGGGCTTAAGACCGTGGCCGGACTTGACCCCGTGGAGATTGAGGCGGCCATGCGGCGTATCACGATTGCGGATGCGACAGGCAAGGCGGGCGCGGAGTTTATCAGTTGGCTTGCCGATTATATAAAGAAACACCCCGAAATTGACCTGCTAATCATTAACCCGTGTCAGTCCTATTTCGGCGGTGACGTTTCTCACAACGCCGAACTGACCGAGTTTCTGCGGGTTGGCCTTGACCCGCTGATTAAGCCGGGGCGGGTTGGCGTGCTGTTTGTCCACCACACGAACAAACCGCCGAACGCGCAAGACCGCAAGAACTGGGGCACCGATGCCTTTAGCGCCTATATCGGCGCTGGCGGTGCCGAACTGGTCAACTGGGCAAGGGCCATGCTTGCGCTTATGCCAGTGGAGACCATGCCGGGCGTGTTCCGTCTGGTCGCGGGCAAGCGCGGCGGCCGGCTGGGATGGGTTGACGCGGCTGGCGCGAAAACGAACACGCGCTTGATTGCCCACCATGACGAGTTTGTCTATTGGCGTGACGTTTCCTTTGATGAGCTTGAAACAGTGAACGGAGGCGGCGGCAAGGATAGCAAATACGGGGACGCTAAAGCCGATGCCGATGAACTGGCTGTACAGGCGCAAGCGAAGGCGTGGAAGTTGACCGACCTGCGAGCCTATGCCGAACAGATGTTTAAGACCGCACGGGGGCGGCGTGCTTTCGACTGCATGAAGGCGCACGCCAAAGAGTACAGCCTAGCAATCGTATCCGCGAAGTATAAGGCAGCGATATTTATCGGGACCCGCCCCGAAGCTGAACAGGCGGCGGCGGCTTGGGACGCTTCAAAAGGCGAGGTTTAACATCGGCAGTCTTACAGTCTGACAGTCTTACAGATTGACCATTCTGTAAAACAGGCAAAATCAGTCTTACAGTCTTACAATACACCCCTTTAGGGGTGTTTGTCTGTAAGGCTGATCGCGGGGAAAAAACGCAAACGATTTTTGAAGCGCCTCACCAAGGCACCTTGGCGAGCGTCAGCCGGGGCAACAACCGCCCCAGATCGGACGCACGGCCCGACCTCCAGCAATGGGGCCGGGCTCTTGCTTTTAAACCGCGATGCTAAAAAAGAAACAAGGCAGTCGGTTTTTCTGGGTTAGGGCTAACTAGCCCGCTGCCACATCGAGAAAATCGGCGGTGGTTTACGGGGCTGTTTTTGCTACCGATTTTTTTCTGTTGTGGTTTTGTTGTGGTTTTCTTACCACAACAGAACGCAAACGCACTTTTCAGAACATCAATCGTATATAGGCACAAAAAACCCCGTATTCATTGGGCTTTTTCAATGGATACAGGGTTTAGAAGGTATAAAAAATGGTCGGGGCGGAGGGATTTGAACCCCCGACATCCAGCTCCCAAAGCTGGCGCAC
>JADHEF010000951.1_pt1 | contig 22400 bp, 29 predicted proteins | sample 8952391 | NCBI WGS metagenome assembly JADHEF01 (sample SAMN16124439, study PRJNA663245) | bioreactor sludge metagenome | isolation source: sludge (nitrite) | place: India:Bengaluru | collected 2019-02-28 | reverse complement strand
TCCCCGTAAACACGTTGCATTCGGATCGTGTCCATGTGTGTTCAACACGCACGTAGCCGGGGGCTCAAACGATCCACTTCTTCCCGAACAAGAAGCTCAACCTCGTCGACCGGCTCAATCGGTTGGTCGGAAAACATCGTCAGTGGTTGCCTCCAAGCGATGATGATGTGACCGTAAACTTCTGGCAGGGCTATGACAAGGCCGAGAAGATGAATGAGGATATGCAGCGCAAGATAAAGAAGGGATGGTACGGGGACTCTCCGATCAAAACCCTAATGCATAGTCGGAATGAGAAGGAACGGCAGGCTGCAGTTGATCGCATCGTGCCGGCCATCGAAGAAACGATGCGCGAAAACAAAATTTCGCCCATCTTCCTGACAATCGAAAACAAGTCGCCGCAAATGCTGTTGTTGGAAGCGGCATAAAGGCTTCGGCCAATCACACGACGGGAACTCCCGTCGTGTGATTTCTTTCCCCATATTGAGAATTCTGACCCGAACCCCGTTCCGGTGAGGATTTTCTACGCCTTGTGCGTGAAACGGTTGCTGGCATCACCGGGCATCGAGCCAAAGCCAGCCTTTATCAAGAAAGTTCATCAACCCGCGGGGTTCCAGTCCCCGCGAGGGACCGGGCTCCGCAACTTACCAGGAGAACCATCATGGAAGGTCTGCAGCACGGTGCCACCAGCTTTGCCCAATTGCCTCTGCCGGCGCGCTGTGCCCTTGAGTATCTGGGGTGCCAGAGCCAGGGACAGCGTTCGCTCACAGCGCTCGACAAGTACATCGATCACTACTTCCGCGTCTCGGCGCTGGAGTGCGATGAACCGACGCGCGCATCCTGCCACCGCATTGCAATTCAACGCTTCGGCGTGAATGGCTGAGACGGGGGAGGGGTGATGTTCCAATGGCAGAGCGCCTACCAAGCGGGTCGGAAGACTAGCTACGCACAGGCCTTCGCGGCCTATGCGGCTTACTACGGATGCGATGAAAGTGCCGACGAACTCGGTGCAGAAATCGACGATGAAGGATGGGCGATTCCCCGCGCGCCGTTGCGCGGCTACGCCAGCATGACCGGAACCCGACGTAACCTCGCCGCGCTCGATGCGGCCGGGTGGCACGTGTTGTTGTCGCCGGCTGGCTCGCTCAACCCGAGAGGACGTGCCTATGCGCTGGACAACGGCGCTTGGTCGGCCTTCCAGCAGGGAAGGACGTTTGATGCAGACGCCTTTCTGCGCGCTGTGGATCTGGTTGGCGAGCACGCAGACTGGATCGTTCTTCCCGACATTGTGTTGGGTGGTCAGCGCTCGCTGGATCTCTCTCTGTCGTGGTTAGACAGGCTCAAGGGAATTCCGACACGTTTGCTGATCGCCGTTCAGAACGACATGCAGCCAGATGATGTTCGGCGCTACCTCAATCCGATGGTCGGGCTCTTTGTTGGCGGCGACACCGCCTGGAAAGAATCCACCTGCGAGATTTGGGGTTCCCTCGCTCGACGCCGCAATTGCTATCTGCACGTCGGGCGGGTGAATTCTCAGCGGCGCATCGGCATCTGTGCAGCGGCCGGCGCCGACAGCTTCGACGGCACATCGGTGACCCGCTATGCGGTGACCATGCGGCCGCTCGATGCCGCGCGTCGCCAAGCGGATTTGTTCCCTGCTTCTCAAACCTGGCGTGATCTTTAATCTCGTTCCCAAGGCCATGCTGTTCGGCCACCGTCAGGCGCTTCCCTTGAGGAAGTGTCTGACGGATTTCCTTTGCGGAACCCGGTTCATTGGGAAGCATCGTTGCAGCCAACATGCAGCGACGCTCCCCAATGCTTGCCTCCACGCACAAGACTGAAGCCGATAATCAGCACAGTCGGCGACATGTTTTTGCATCTTGTTCTGGGACTAGCTCTTGGTACCATTGCCATATGAACATAGTTGATTTCCCGAAGAAGAGACGACGAACGGCTGAAGAGCACCAACATGGATACATGAAACGCTGGTGGGCACACGCCGGTCGTGTGGCAACGTTTTCGATCCTGGTCGCGGTTATCGTCGTTTACCCACTCGCCCTTTTCGGGCTACCGTGGTTCGGAATAGACGTGCCGTCGGCAGGGCAACGACTGTTCTGCGCCATTGTTTCAGCTATCGTATGCTTTGTCGTACTTGTTGAGCCTCGCCCGCCACGCGACGCGGGGGAAGTAACTCGCCGAGTTCTTGAAGATAGTGAGAAGAACAATGGATGTCATTTCGGTTCCTGAATCAGGGCCATCGCAATCAGCAAATGGAGCCAGTGGGGCATGCGTACCGTCGTCGCACGAGTACGCCCTACTCATCGTCGGTTTCATCATTCTCGGCCTAAGTGCCGCGCTGGTCACAGTACTTGCCGACACCGGTTTTGCTCAGTACGCGCGCAGAGCGGGGATAGGGTGGGATCACGACCTTTGGCCGACGATCCCGAGTATCGCCTACCTGTGCGTAACCGCAGGCACACTGCGAATGGCATTCAAGTCAACGGCATCCGCCAAATATCGCTGGGCGTGGTTCTCAGTTTCGCAGGTTGTCTCAGCCGGTCTTTTGTACGCAAGTACGTGGAACCAGAATTGAAGGTCGAGGATTTTCCAATGGTCAGGAAAGCAGCACCCAAGATTGATCCAGTCATCAACACGATGTCCACTTTGCTCGGGAAATATTTGCAAGGCACAGCAACGCCTGATGACGTTGAACAGCTGAACAAGGCGAGCAAAGAGTACGTTGCATCGGAAACGGGCGAAGCGCGACGAGAATCTGAACGGTTCATGATGGCGGAGCAAATAATGGAGATGCTCGTAGCCGAAGGCTCGCTGTTCTCGGTGTCTGAATCTGCGGAATTACGGCACATTTTCTTCCGATCCGATAATCCATTCAGGCTTCTTGGCGCCATGCGGAAGATTAGGGCTTTGGCCTAACAACCAACTAGCTTCCAGCATCCAAGGAGGATGGATGAGTCAACAAATTGTTGATCCGCATGCGGGCATGGTTTCATTTCAGGAGTGCTTACAGAAAGGCATCCTTAAACTGGCTCGTGTCGGAGATCACCTTAACCTGTTCAGCCATTTCGACGTACCAGCGCCTGGCGTTGGCCGACTGACGTATGCGCGTTTAAGCGAAGACGGCCGAACTGTGTGCGCTTTCCTTGCATGCATCATGAATGGAGAAGTTGATGGTTTCCCGTGCGTCGCAGTTGGGTACGCCGTTCCCGAGAAGTTGCGGAATAGGGGAGCAGCCAAGAAGATTCTTGCGGACGTAATCCAAGACCAAATCAATCAGGCAAGGCGGAATGGATTTCCTGCCGTGTATATTGAAGCTGTGGTCGATGTGAATAACCTGCCATCGCAGCGCGTGGCGAGCGCAACGCTTGGCGTAGACCGGGAGTCCATTACCGACGTTGCATCAGGGCGGCCAGCCTTTCGCTACACGGCGCGTTACGAGACAACCCAGCAAAGAAGGTGAGCGGGCACACGCTCTCCAACCCGGCGCGCGCAGGATATTTCGCGGGGGTGTTCAGCTGTTTTAGGCACAGGATTTAGCAACGGTTCACGCCTAGACTCAGGCGCAAGCTTGTGAGTCCTTAATGAACCGTCGTCAATTCCTAACTCATTCTTTGTGCGCCGCCATTGGCGCACTCCCTATCGGCAACGCCGTGGCGCAGTCCTTTTGGGACCATCCGCGCTCACTCTGGCTGAAGCGACCGGCAACGGGTGAAGAAAGACGCCTGGTGTATTGGGCGCAAGGCCAGTATCTCGTCGATGGGTACCGTGACGCATGCCATATGTTGCGCGACGTTCAAGCCAACCAGACGGTGGCAATGGACCCGGTTCTGCTCGACATCCTGCGCGGCATGCAAGGCTGGTTCGAGGCGGCAGGTACCTCACGGCCGATCATTCTGAACAGCGGGTATCGAAGTCCCCAGACCAACAAGAAAACCGAAGGCGCGGCGCGCAATTCGCAGCACTTGTCCGGCAAGGCGGCGGATATCGTTATCCCGGACGTACCTACGGACTATCTAGCCAAGTTGGCCTTGTATCTGCAGGGCGGAGGCGTTGGCTTCTACCCATCGAAGGGCTTCGTTCACGTCGATTCCGGCAATCTGCGCGTCTGGAAGGGCTGAGATGACCGTCAACAAACCTGTGCTGGCCACAGCAAATCTTCAGCCGGCTTTGACCGACGAAACGACTCAGGTAACACTTGCTGTCCAGCCGATCTTCCGGAATCTCCCCGACGGACTTCACCTGGCATTCGTCGAAGCGCTATTGCGAGTCTTCGTTTATCCGCGATCCGGCTCGATTCACGCCGACATCATCAGCGTCGCAGAAGAGATTGGCTTCATCCATCACATCGACTGCTTCGTTCTCGATCGTTTGATTCAGACGCTCAACCGGCATCCGGCAATTTCCGGCTCGATCAACATTTCTCAGCGAACCATTGCTGATGACGCCGCAAGCATCGTTCGCCGCTTGCGTGAAAGCAACCTCGGGCCGCGCATCATCGTCGAGATTACCGAAACAGCATCGGTCCCCCTCGAACTCGTGCAACGCTTTGCGGTCGACCTGCATCGGATCGGATGTTATCTCGCCATCGATGACTTCGAGACTGGGAGTGCGGACGAAGCATTGGTGAGGGCAGTCAAGCCGCAGTTCATAAAGGTCATTCTTGACGAAGTCTCACCGATGTACCGCGCACGCATCGACCGTACATTGGCGCTTGCGCGAGAAATGAATGCGCAAGTGGTTGTTGAACGCATCGACAGCAAGGAGAAGCTCGAGTACGTGACAAGCGCTGGAATTCCGTTTGTTCAGGGCTTCCTTCTCGAAGCACCCATACTCGAATCACAGCTATCCAGCTATCTCAGCCGCTGCAATGGCGCCTCGATAGCGATCAATAATGGTTGCACACCGGCTGTCCGGTTTGATCTGTCGCGCCTTCTCAAGGCCCTCCATGGCCACGGCCAAATTGGCCTCGTAAAGGAATCGTGACGCAATAGGGGCGTCCGGTGCTGTTGCCGCCCCCTTGCTCGATGCCGCCAGTAGCCGCGGGTCCATCGGCGCCAAGAGCGCAAGCCGCTCAATCGCGCGAGTAGCCGCGACGTAGAACAAGCGCCGCTCATCTTCAAGATCCTGCTCCGTCCATCCTGTCCTCAGCACAGGAAAAGAACCGTCCGCCAGTTCCGGCAGGATCACCATCGGCCATTCAAGGCCCTTCGCTCGATGGCAACTTGTGATCAGGATGCGGTCACTGTCTGCAGCTGCATCGCTGTATTCTGCCGTGAGTCGGTCAAGAAATGCTGCAAACGCCGCCGGCGACTCGCGCCGTTCCTTTGCCAGGACGACGATCTGGTCCAGCATGCGGAGCTTCTCAGCGGCTTCGCGGGGATCTGGAACGTTCTTCTCGATGTCCTTGCGCAGGTTGGTGCGACTCATGACTTCCGAAAGAAAGTCAGCGGCTCGCAGCTTCGGCCCAACGTTCATGACCCAGCGCCACGTCTCGACGGCCTTGAGGCGACGGTCTCTTGAGAAGGGAAGCGATCTGGAGTCGGCCTTGAACCACGCCTCGGCGGTCTCGCACAACTGCTCCGGAGCCTCGGCGATTGCTTCGCTGAGTGTCGATATCGCATCTTTGCGAAGGTAGAGTGTTGGTGTCGTCAGCAGGGCCGACACAAGACGCATGCGCCGCTGCGGGGTCTCGGTGTACTGCAAGCCGCCGGCGGCCAACTGGAGGTACGCTCTCAGGCCAAGCACCTCGGCGCGATCAAAAAACGGAGAAGCGCCGACAAGTCGATACGGGATCTTGTTCTGCAGCAGCGCAATCTCGGTGCTCGTCGTGTGCGCATACTCGCGGACCAAGATCGCCGCTTCACTGTACTGGCGGCCGCCTTCCCGCCACTCGCGCACCATCTTCAGGACCTCTTCGCCGACGGAGGATCGAACAAGCCGCACGTCGAGTTCGGTATCGGTCCTCGTTCCGGAAATGCACAGCTTCTCGGTTCTATTTTTGTTGCGAGAGATCACAAAGTTGGCCGCAAGGGACAGCTTGTGGCCGTACCGGAACGTGCGCGACAACGCGTAGCGCGTGCTGTTGGGGAACTCCTTCTGAAACAGCCGCGTCATGTAGTCCGGCTTGGCGCCGCGCCACGCATAGATGCACTGATCGTCGTCACCGACGGCCATGACAGACGCTCGCTGTCCGGCCAGCATCCGCAGCAGTGTCATTTGCGCTTCATTGACGTCCTGGAATTCATCAACGATCACATGATCGTACCGGCCGCTGATAAAGCGCTCGATTTGCGGGTTCTCCAACGCCGCCATGACCGGGTCGAAGATCATGTCCGCAAAGGTCCGCATCTGCATCTCGCGGCGCATGGCTTCGAAAATGTGAAATCCGCGCACGAATCGCTCGTCGGTGTTCCTGACCGTTTGTTCCCAACGCCGGTCCGCTGTCGGATAGAGTTCACCCTTGAGGATGTCGATCGTGTCCAGAAATTCAGTCACAACCTCGAAGGACAAGTCCAGCTGATCGTCCTCGCTGCTTTCGGCATTGACCTTTTCCAGCACACCGCGCGCCATCTTTCGCAGGGCATAGCCTTCCGTCTGCAGTTGCGCCGGTTCGAGCAGCCCTTGCTCGACCATCCTGTTCGCCAGTCTCAAACCGAAAGCGTGGAACGTGAGAACTTCTGCGGGTCTCAACCCCTTGGTGGCGCACACGCCGGACAGGCGCCCCGTGAAATCCTCCTGGGCGCTTTTGTTGAACATCAGAACGAGTATCCGTTTGGCGGAGACGCCACCGGCGAGCTGGTGCGCAATCCGTCCGACCATCGTGTGCGTTTTTCCGGACCCGGCAACCGCGGCCACGATCGCGTGACCGCCTTCGTGCTCGATGACACGTTTTTGTTCGCTGGTATAGCTCATGCCGCTAGTTTACTCGCCGATCGTGGCATAGCGCGGCCAGACCAACGGTTGAACCGCGTTCGTATAGCCAGGCCACTGACCTGTATCCGTGCAACGCTTGTAAGTCTCCAGGGCACGACGAAACTTGCGGCGACCGTTTTCAAGCATCGATTCGTCCGCTGTCAGCATGAAGATGCCGTGCGGCTCTGCCGTCTCGACTGCAACGAAGTTGAAGGGCAACTTCTCACCCGTATGGCGATACGCCGCCTCGCTATAGATAGCTGCCTGAAGGTCGTAATCGAGACGGATCGCCTGCTTGAGGAACTGTTCTGGGCGGGCGTCGGTCGTTGATTTCAGGTCGAACATGGCATAGGGAGCAAGAATCGCGTCAAAGCGAACCCGTACCTTGACGCCTGTCTCCTCGTCGGTCCAGATGACGCTTTTCTCCCGCTCTGAGGCGCGCAGGGCCTTCCACAAAGGGAAATCGGAAAACTGAATCAACGCTTTGAGCATGCCCTTGACGCTGGAGAACTCCGCGTCTGTGAGGATCGTTCGGTCGGGATGCTGCTCGACGAACTCCGTGTAAGACTTGCCGCGACGGGCAGTACAGGATACGCCGTAGGTTGCGTTAAAGACGTCAGGTTCCAAAACCGCGCTATGGAACGCACTGCCGATCTTGTCACCACTGTCCCGACAACCGCGAAGATAGGCTTGGAAGTGAGCCGGGGACCGAAGAAGGTGCTTGAGCCCGGAGCAAGACACGGAGTCAGTCAAACTGTGGTATTCGTGAATCGAGATATCCAGCACTTCGCATTGGCGTGCAGCGGACGGCACCGGCGCTTCGTCAGCAACGGCGAATAAGTCCGTCAGATGCTCGCTTGAGCCGATTTGAATGGAAGAGTTTAGGGCGATGGTTTCGGTGTTCATAGCGTCGGGCCTGCTGTTTGTATGAACACATCGTACCTGCGGTCGCCCAGCTTTCAAGGGGGCTATTACAAGGTCAAGTTGCTGCAAATCGCAGCAATCTACCGGGCAATTTGCCAGTTTTAGCACCGGGAAATATCGGGCAAGAGAATCCAAAATACCGCCTTGCACAATCTTCGTCTTCAGATAAAAGCGGGGCATGGTAATGGTTCTCTTCCCAAATACGCTCGATCGAAGCCTCCGGCCCTCGGATCGAGATCGTCTCTACTGGTCCGTCGCGTTCGATAGTTCACGACTGCTCTCAGCGTGCTTGATGCAATGCGCGAATCTGGCAAAGGCCGGCTACGCGATTCAAATCCGCGAGACGCCAGATGCACTGACGATGTCCTGCGATAGCTTGGGAAGCTACGTGGTGTCCAGGCGGATATGTTTTGGCAGTATCGAAACTCGCGGGGCGAATCCTCTTGGCGCGATAGTAGTGTTGGGATTAGCGGGCGAGTCTCCATCTGACGTCGTCATCGCTCTCTCGAACGGTGTCCCGCTGACGTGCTCCGAGATCGACGACGCGCTCTCGAATCTGATCGCACAACACGCTCGGGACGTCGGCGAACCATTTCCTGACTCGGCACCGCACAGAGAGAGCGGCGCCGAACGTAGCGCCAGAAGCTTCACGCTGGCTCCAACCCTATAACGTAAGCAAAGGAATCAAGACTTGATTGGACAGCCGAAAATGCAACCGGAGAAGGCCTCCCGTACCTGCTCGATCGAGCAGCGCCAACAGCGTGTAAACTCGCTGGTCGAAACCATGGCCAAGGGAAGCTTCACAGGCATCACGCAGCAATTGCTCCGTGATCAGCCCGACAGCCAAGCCGGCGACTGGCAAGCTCCCCTGCGAGACGCATTGCACTACCGCCAGGTCTCGGTAGGGAGCCGCAAGTACGATACTTGTCTGATCGGCATTCCGCTCTTTGGCGAGCTCGGTTCGCCACTTCAACCCGTGGCCGTGGTTGACATGCTGAAGGACATCCAGAAACGCTTCCTCAAGCCAGATCAGGGGTTGGTTTTCCTGAACACACCGCTGCCAAGGTCTTTCATCCACCAGATGACGATCGAAGATCTGTTCAACCTGACACCTGCGCTGTTTAATCACGTGGTCAAGGGCGGGACTGGCGAGTTGCTCAGGAAAGAGTTCGAGTTCCAGACAAACCGAGTGGAATCGGCAATCCTCGTTGGCGTTCTGTACTGGAAAGCGGGAAAGCAGATCCCCGCTCTGATGTCGGACAACGTTGCTCGGCAAGCGCTCGGCACGTGCGTCGCTCAACGGATCGTTTTCGATCGAGCCACTTCGGCCGCTCGCGTCCCACTCATTGAGGCGCTGCCCGTCGACCTGTTCCTCAATGCGACTCGCGGCTGCGCGCAACACCTTACCAGAAGGCTGCTCGGCCGGCTGTCACATGACGAGTCATTGGTTGCCCCCGTCTTCTCGATAAACGTGATTCCTGTAAGTGACTCGGGATCTGAGTTCTACGCCGTCCTCGAATGTCGTGATGATTCTGATCAGCAAGCGGCACCGCTTGTCGGAGGCATCAACATGGGGGAGCTGTGCGATGGGAACCTCGCGGACTTTCTGTCGATGCTTCGAGCGGAGTGCGGGCGCGTGGGACGCGTCGAAGATCGAATTACGTACATGCCGTTCTCGTGTCCGGAGACGCACGACCAGGGCGAAGCTGTCGAAGTCTTGATCCCCGAGTAGAGCGTGGGCATCGACCCAACGTCGAAGGAGATAGTCCATGACCAACATGCGCGATGACCCACATTATGAGCAGGCCAAGGCGATTGTTTTGGCACATCGCACTGCCTCGCCATCTCTCGTGCAGCGACGTCTCCATATCCGATACAACCTTGCTGTCAGGTTCATCGAGGCAATGGAGGGAGATTTGCTCGGGCCGCCAGACAGCAACGGGGTACGGCCATTGCTTCAGTGTGCAATTTGAGAAGAGAAGGATTACAAATGTTTGGAAGTGCCAACAGCAAGACACTCAAAGCCGTGGAAGCCGTACTGACACGCTCCCATCGAGGTATTCACAAACGCATCGACGAGAACCGCGAACTCCTTGATTTGCTCCAAAGTCGGGCGCCAGAGTTCCTCGGAAAGCACTTCTGGGTCGAAGGGTGGCTTCGTAGTCAGGACGAGTTCTTGAACGATCTATTAGAGGCTTTGCCCATCGCCAACCCGATTCCGTCGGCGAACTTCCCTCGCCCGTGGCCGACAGGCGTAAAGGCGCCAGTTGTTTCCGCAGCAAGCGATCTTTCTACTCCAGCAGGCTGGGGCTTGCCGAAAGACATCGTGTTTCGCGTCACTCGCGGTGGCCAGGTATCCCCTATCCCCTGCACCTTCGATCAGGTGCTTGAATTTCTCAGCGCCTGCGGAATCGATCCGTGTAGGGACGAGGCCAAAGTGGCAGGTGTTATTGCGGGCATCCCGTTCGAAATCGATGGTGCGGTCATGCAGTTCGAGCAGGTACGGATAAATGGGGCGAATATCGGATGGGCAATGAATGCTCATCCGCTAAAGCAAATCAGTATCCAGCTCCAAGGCACCAGGCATAGCGAGTGCGAGAGCATCCTTCAGCAAATTGAAGAGATCGTTGGGCGAATCAAGCGCGGGGATGCTCAAGGCGAGTCATCAGACGATGATTTTGGCTACAAATTCGCCGTCGACTTGCAAACAGAGAAGCCGTCGATTTTCGGCAATGCGCCCACGACCGCTGACTGACGCCAAGAGAGACAGGCTGTTACCACAACAAACGGAAGCAATAAAACCATGCAACTGAACTCCAACGAACACACAGGAAGTGTCAAGTCCATCACGCACGAAACCGCATTAGTGCAAGAACCGATTGAACTTACCGTTGAGGGGAAATGCACGACCCTGACACTGGATGATGCCAAGCGACTGATGACTGGACTGTCGGAAGCCATCTCCCGGGTGGATAGGCACGAAGCGTCTCTTAAAGGTGAAGGTGATACGTACAACCTGCTCGTAATTGGCAGCACTCGCTCAGGTATGTCGGTCGTGCCGTGGACAAAACTCGGAAGTGGCGGTGCTATTCAGCAAATCCTGATGCAACTCCCTCCGGAAATGCGGACACCAGAAGCGGTGCACACATTGTCTCCTTCGCCACGGGATTAAGTCGAGGCATCCTGATGCTGAGCATTCCAACGACGCATGTTTCGCGGACCCATTTTGGGGGCTAGACGACCCAAGCTTCACCTATAGACTGCAACGCATAGAGCACGGCGATTCCGCTGGGCCTAATGCATAGGAGAAGCATCGTGATCACGAACCTGTCCATAACAACACCAGTTATCGGTTCAATCCGCCTCGGAGAGACCGTCGAGCACAACGGGAAACGCATTCCAAAGCGCAATAACCACTTCAGCATCACTTCCTTGTTCAAGCATGAAGGGAAGTGGGTACCGCATCCGATGCAGGCCGAGGTCGCAGAAGCTACGGGGCAAGATCCGGAGAAGATCACGGAAATCCCGATCCGCCTGATGTTCAACAACCCAAACCTCAACATGCGGGCTCGGTACGAGGCTTACACCGAAGGCGGGGATATCATCTGCGCCGGCAATGGCAAGTGCGCTAAGCGCCGCATCAACGGACAGATCGAGTCTGTCGAGTGCCCGGGCGCGAGACATTGTGTATTCGGCAGGGAGAAGCGGTGCGACTTGTTCGCCCGTCTGAACGTGCAGATTGAAGGACAAGACGACGAGTTCTCGTCCTTCATCCTCCGGACGGAATCGATCAATGCTGTGAAATCGCTGTGGGCCAAGATGACCGGCATGGCCGCCTTCTTTGGTAACCGCCTGGTCGGGATTCCATTCGCCCTCAAGCTTCGTCAGGCAACTACTGCAAAATCCTATTGGTCACGCTTCTACTATGCGGACTTGGTGTTGAACAAGGTCACGAAGTTTGAGGCGGCCAAGCTGGCCATCGACTATGAGAATGCGATGGAACAAGCTGGCCTGAAACAAGCCGAGTACGAGCAAACCGTTCAGACCGGCCTCGACAATGGACCATTCGAGGATTCGGGCGAAGACATTCAGGACCTCGAGGAGTTCTTGCTTGCGCGCGATCTGGAGGTCGACATGGACGAGAGCGCTGACGAATCGGGCGTGGAAAGAGAAACCAAGCCGATTCAGACTACGTCGGACAAAATGACCGGTCTGCGGGACTTCCTGGAAGCCGTGTCGGCTATCCCGGACATCAACATCCCAGGCAATTCGACGAATGAGGCCGTAACCGCCTGAGCCGTCGATGAGCCTGACATTTACCCTTGCCCGCGCGATTAACAGCGCAGGAGAGAACATGACCCTCGAGTACACGCCAACGTGCTCGTGGCAATCTTTCTCGATCCGAGGTTTGCCGCCAAAGATGGTGAGCTACGAGGGCAAGGGTTTTGCACTGTCGAAAGCCGTCGAGACGTGGAATATCTGCGTCAAGAGCAGACCCGACGCATTGCAGATCAGCGCTGTATCCGCGCGCATTAGAAAAGTACTGGACGAAGCCAAGGCCGCGCGCACTGCCGCCGCCAAGGGCCGTCCGCAACCGAATTTTTAGGAGCAAAGATGCGTTCCATTCGTCAGTTTCTCATTTGCCTTTGCATTGCCGTGTCGCCTCAACTGGTCGAGGCGAGAGGGGTGTTCGATGTCATCCGAACAACATCGCAGCTCATTCACTCAGGAACACAAGCCTCCAAGCAGCCCCATCACCTGGACGCGGAAGACACTAGTGCACTCTATCGATCGGAGCAGCTGCAGCGCAGCTTCGGCGCATGTTCTGATGTCTTCCCCGGTGGCAAGCGACTAAGTCGCACCATTGTCCAGAACAGCATGAAGCCTGTTGAGTTGTGCTCCGATGGTTTTGCGGTCATGTATTCCGGCCAGACGAAGACTCCGCTGGTCACAATCGAGAAACTCAACCGCCAGATTCTTGCAGCCGCGCGAGGTGAAGAGCGAACCGATCAGTTTTACCCGGACCCACGGCTCACTCCAGGAGAGCGGGCTGAGTTGGATGATTTCCGATCATCTGGCTACGATCGCGGTCATCAAGCGCCTGCCGCTGATCGTCACGACAGCACGTCCATGGCTCAGTCGTTCTCACTCTCGAACATGGTGCCGCAGGATCCGGACAACAATCGAAAGGTCTGGAGCAAGATCGAGAGCGACGTCAGAAGGTTTGCATCACGCAGCAATGGTGACGTGTTCGTCTACACCGGGCCGCTTTTCAAAGGTGAAATCGAGACGATTGGGGCGAACAGAGTGTGGGTGCCGTCGCATCTCTTCAAACTTGTCTATGACCAGTCAAGTCAGCGTGCATGGGCCTATGTTCTTCCAAATAGCGCCAACGCAAGAGTTACCAAACCGATGGCCTACGCCGAGTTCGTGAGCTATTCGGGTCTCAGGTTGCTGGATGGCCTGCCCGTAAGCGGTTCGGTGCGTTGATCATGCACAACCCGGTTACTTCAAGTCAGTGTCGCGAACCCTATTTTTGGCAGGGAACACAGGTGAATGCGGCGACGGCAGTGGGGCGGGTATCGGATATCGTTGATCCGCCGACGGCCTGTCACCTGTGCGGTGGAGCCGTTGAGTTGGTCGACAAAGCGAAATTCTATGGCGGCCGCTCCTTCGGATGGCCACTGGCCTACCAGTGTTGCGCGTGCAAGGCACGAGTCGGGTGCCACCCCGGAACGGACATTCCGCTGGGGTCACTGGCAGATCGACAGACAACCGCCGCACGCTCGGCTGTTCATGCCGTCTTCGATCCAATCTGGCAAGGGAAGGGCAGGGATGCACGTCGGCGCGCCTACGATTCGCTTGCCAAGGCACTCGGTCTCGATTCGGCACATATTTCGTGGCTGAACTCAGCGCAGTGCTACGAAGCAATACACAGAATCTCCGCCGGCCACGTATCGTGTTGAGCAAGACAATATCCGATCCGCACACGATCGAGCCAATGCTTATCGGTCAACGGGATAAGCCAGATGGCATTACGCCACTGCCGTTTGTACTCATCAACAGAATGAAACGTGCAAAGTCTATTGAATGGCACTTGATGACACCGCGGGAAGAGGTAATCCACGCATTGTCACATGGCAAGCCTATGAAGAAGCAGACGCTAATTGCCATGACCGGACGACATCACCTTGCCGTGAGGCGTGCTATCTGGAGCCTGACAGAGACCGGCCACCTCGAGGAGAACATAGACGACGCCACCGTGAAGCTCCGGACGGAGCTTACCGAGTTGGACCGGCACATCCTCAACGCAACAAAGGCCTCGATACCCGGCCTCACGCGCGATGAGATCTGTTTATCGTGTCGTGATATTCCAACGACAAGGATTCTCAGAATGACCTTATCCCGCCTAGTAGGGGCTGGATATCTAAGAGAGTTGGACTCTCCGCCCGGTGAGCCTCATTGGCTAGTACGCTATCGATTCGTAAGAGATACTCCACGAGTCCGGGTTGAATGCGGACTTAGTAAAACGATGGAAGCTGCAGCTGCGTTCCCAGTAGGGGTTTCGAAAGAGGAGAAGAAACCTGTCGTTGTAGCGAAACGTCGGTCATCAAAACACCTACGGTTAGTGCAAGCCCTCGGTGAAACACTCCCTTCACTTGGCGCTGACTTGCGGTGCCGAATGGGGGAAGCTAAGACCCTAGACAAGGTCACGAAGCCCCATCTTGAGACACTCTCCGAACTTCTGAATGACCTTTACGAACACCGTCAGGCATATGGCCTGCTGCGGGATACAACCGATGCCGAAGTCGAACAGGCCGAGGAGAAATTTCGGAAACTGGTCACCCAGCAAGGTATTGTTTCACGAACCGTCAGAAAATACCGCGCCCTATTCGACAATGCACACTCAGAATTCGGCAACGGCCTGCTCGGGCTATTGCCGAAAATCAAATTACGTGGCAATAGGTCATCGCGATTGCCGGTAGATGTACTGAGGATCATCGACACTGCCCTCGCGGAGGCGCTAGAGAACCGTTGGTCCAAGAAAACAACCTATTCATGTGTGAGAACCGCGTGTTCTGAGAAGAATCTCGCCACACCTTCAAGAGCGGCGTTCGACCTAAGGTATCGAAGAGCTATGGAGGCTCATGGGTGTGCATGGGAAAAGTTTGTCATACAGAAAAAGGTCGCAAGGCGTCCAACAATCGAAACGGCCACACTGGATAGTTTGGCCACATTAACGGAGGACATTGAGGCCAGACGTCGATACTCGAGCGACTCTATCAAATGTTCTGATGAAGAGTTGGCGGAAGCAGTACGTCGTTTCCGGGAAATGCTCCCGAATCAAGAATCGAACCTGGCCGAACGTACGCGGCGAAAGTACCGAAAGTGTTTCGCGGATGCTCAGGCCGCTCTTGGCAACGGACTTATCGGGCTGCTGCCCCGGCGCAGGTTGCGCGGAAATAGGAAACCAAGATTGGCAGCAGATACTTTATTGGCGGTGAATGAGACCATAACCGAAACCCGTTTTAACGGCTGGTCTCCAAAGGAGGCGTACAACCATCTATTGGAAACCTGTCGCAAGAGAAGTTCTTGCGCTCCAACGTATGTGGCGTTTAAGCGCCGACTCTCGTTATCCGCGCCAGCACCAACTCTAAACACTGTTCGTGCACAGGCGGGATGATCTAGCCAGTAGAGTCCAAAATTACTGCAAAGGCGTGGCCGAAATCCTTCAAAGTGGCACAAAACAGGGACACGCTTAAGCCAAGTTGCAGTAAATGTGGCCAGTATTTGTGCGAGTTTGAATTGCGTCACACTTGGTGTCCGTAATTGGCGCAAGGGAGGCCCTAAGCACGATTCGTCCAAACCGGGGTCGGTAACCGGTCGTGTCCACAATTACTGCAGATTGGTGCGCTGAATTACTGGATTCAGCCAACGGCTGCAGGGGGGTTCTGACGGAGGAAATACTGCGAGGAATAGCGCCTTACCGGCGTGCGCACATCACTCGCTTTGGGGAATACCCCCTGAAACTCGAAATGAGCAGCGGAGCCCCTGGACTATAGAATTTAGTTTTCCTTTTATCTCAAGTGGTTAATTGGTTTCTTGCCGAAATTCCCGCAATCCCGGCCAACCCTCTTCCTCATGCGATAGCAAATTGCGACCTTGAATATTGATCATTGATGGCCTAGGGTGCGTGTGAGCAAACGCCGGCAACGGTTTTTCAGGCGCAGATGGACGGCCAGAATGCCCGTGCCACCGTCGGAGAAACCGCAACGGTCGCATGTGTTCGGTCGGCGCCATCGAGGGCTTGGCCGAAGGCGTCGTGATCGGGCATACGGGGCGTTTTGGAGGTTTGCGCAACGGGGCAAGGGTTAGCCCCGTTCTTTGATGCGACCAATAAGCCTCATAATTGTTATTATGGGGCTTAACTTTATAAGAAACTTCCATAGTATGAGTACTCACTGAGCCAAATCAGATGCCGCAATTTAGCCCCGCAACCCGACGAGTTCGATTTGGCCGGCGATTTTTCACTCAACTCTGTATTTTCAGCAGGAGGCTCATACTTTGGACACCAGTAGCAGCAAATCGAAGATCAATACGGATGCGGTGCACGCGCTGATTCACTGCGCCGGTTACGACATGGATCGAACCAAGATCGTGGTTCCTTACATCGGCGCGACGCCTCACTACGCGACAACGGAAGACTTCTCGGCCGCAGCATTCATCTTCATCAACAAAGAAGCCCACAAGGCAGCCGTCGTCCTAGTCGATGGCAACCACGGCGCAACAATCACCAACGCCGCCGACGAGCTCATCCCGTTCCTTCAGCGCCAGCACATCGGGCGACGCGGAATCCGATGGAGTGACGTGTCGTTCCTGTATCGAGATAGCTACGGCGCGTGGGATCAAATCGTTCTGCACAGCTTCGATGGCGGCCGATACGCGGACATCGCCTTTCGCACGTTGGGCGACCGATCGATGGCGGCTGCGTTGCGAACACTGAAGGAATGGGGTTTCGCGCTTGATACGCACGCCAAGAAGCACATCACCAACGCCTGTAAGGCGGCTGATGCGGCGGTAACGCGCTAGGCAGGAGGCAGGCAAGTGATGGATTTGCTAAGCGTTCCCGATCTGTTCGCCGACTCTTGCGACTTGTTCGCCGACGTGACTACACCATTGCAGCCGATGCATCGCCTGGCGCCGCCGCTGATAGACCACCGGTTACCCGACCTGACCTTCATTGCGCTGCAGGACCGTGTGAAGGTGTGCGGCATCACCGGCCTAACAGAGCGCGAGAAGGATCTGTATCGCCACGCGCTGATCAACGCGAAGAGGGCGGATGCCGCCACGGTTGATGCTGGCGACCCGACGCCCCCGACGGCGCCGGCGCCAATGTTCACGCTCCCAAGTTATCAGGCCGGTGGCAGCGCGAAGGCCTTCGCTGCCGTCGTATCGGACTCGCCACCTCCGGAGGCGGCTTCAAGCATCGCCCAGGTAGTTTCACGATTACTGGATAGACAGTTCGAAGGGCGATTGCTGCGCTCCGAAGTGGGTCAGGAGGCATTCAGGAGCGTTGCTGATCGCGTAACGGTCATCGACGTCACTGACGATAAACGCGCCCTTTCTGTCGCCCGACTCCTGCACCCAGCCGCGCACATGTTTCCAAAGCAGAGCTTGCGGATGATAGCCGCCGCGGCTCGCCAACTCTTCGGGCCGTCGATCGACACGCCTGTGGATTTCCTGCTTGTCTGGACACGTGACGAATGTAGCCAGGCCGCGAACCGCACGCGCGAGACAGGATTCGCCGGCGACGTCATCGCACTTGCCTCCCTCAGTGGCATTCCGATCGTGAATTTGGCATCCGACGATCACTCCCCTGCCCTGCGCCGCCTGCTTGCACAGCCGGCGCGCGCTCCCCTCAACGCGGCCCACGTGCCAATGAACTGACAAGGATATCTGGATATGCAACTCATCAACGTCAAGGCGCCCTTCTCTCCGGCGCAGGTCCAGCAACTGAACGAGTACCAGTGCGGTTTCGGGGCTGGTCGCTATCACCCTTTCACCTGTCTGCACCGTGAGCACGGCGTGATTTTCACTGCCGACGCCAGTCCTACGGAAGGCAAGGCCACGCACGAGGTTGTCGCGGGTCACCGCGGCCTGCTGATCGCAACCGCGACTGGTTGGCTCTGCCCGTACTGCGGTTACGCCATGGACTGGGCTTTCTCATTCATGTGCGATCGCCCGGCCCAGCCTGAAGCACCTGACAGGGACAAACTGCGCCAGTTGATCGCGTACTATACGGTGCTGCAGGCGAAGAAAGCACCGGGCGCCGCATTCATGGTCAGCAGTCTCGAAGACTTGCGTGAGCGCTGGCCGTCCATTACTCCGGAGCGACATCAACAACAATCGGAGTGCAAGCATGTCAGCCCTTGAACTCGCCAAGCGACTCGTCGACACGCTCCCCGTCGGAAACGCCGGCCTATTCAATCCTTGGAAGGAATCGCTCGCGGACGATGAGCCAATCAACACCCCTCAGGCAAAGCTCGAGCGTTTAGCGGCGCATCTGGATTGCCAGCCGCGATTCATCATGTGCGGTGAGGCAGTAGGGTATCAGGGATGCGCGCGCTCTGGCGTTGCTTTCACCAGTGAGCGATTGTTACTCGAGGGGGCTATTCCGCGCATCCCTGCCCTATCGCAACGACTGACGTCACGACGCCTACCCTTCTCCGAACCATCCGCGACGATTGTGTGGAAAGCGCTGTACCAGGTCGGTATCGCAGATGTCACGCTGCTGTGGAACGCTGTACAGCTGCATCCATTCAACGTCGGCGACCACCTGACGAACAGGACTCCGAAGAATCACGAGCTCATGCTGGGCGCACCTGCCTTGAAATTGCTGTCTGTGACATTCCCCGATGCAAAGATCGTTGCCGTAGGAAACAAAGCTCGCGACTTGATCGAATCGATGGGCATCCGGACGGCCGGCACTGTCCGCCATCCAGCGAGAGGCGGTGCTACCGAGTTCACCACCGGTCTGGCGCAACTGGCGGGAAGCTAACCGTGGCCAAGAATCTCGAGTTTGCCCTGCCCGTCGTGCGCTACTCGCGCGCCGACTTCACTTCACTTCGCGCCTGGCTGCGTCGGGTACCGACGGCCACCATTCTGGATCTGTACTACAACGACGATGACCGCGAGTTACTGGGGCTGCACACACCCCAGGACCTGTATGCCAGACTGCTTGAGATTCGTGACAGCCTCGCTGCGCGGGCTGCCGAGCAAAACCCTTACCTGTCCAATTTCCTGCAAGAAGCGCGACACTCAACGGCATGGCCGTCCCGTGCGGTTGACGCGCTGGTGCAAGCAGCCGATCAGGATCTAGCCTCCCCTCGCCCCGGTGACCCGATCTCACTTTGGTTCAAACCACGCATTTCAAAACGGTTGAAGGATCAAGACTGTCACACTTTGATCGATCTGGCGAACCTCATCAATGTGCGAGGCTCGTGGTGGTATGCGCCGGTGTATGCGATCGGTCGCAAGACCGCGCGCGTGATCGAAAGATGGTTTCTCAAGGAGAAATATGTCAAGGATCTGATCGATCCCGAGGCGCTAAAGCCGGTACCGGAAGACCCGGACACACAATTGATCACGCTCGACAGCACCGACCCGGTACCACTCTCTCGGCTGCGCCTCTCGTCAGACCTTGACGGATCACAGGGTATCAACCGGGTAAGCGGCTTTCGGCTACTCGACTCGTCTGACGATCTGCAGGCCGTCCGAGCCTATCTGCTCAAGTACGCCGGCCGAGAACACACTTTGGCCGCGTACACGAAAGAAATAGAGCGATTCGTCTTGTGGTGTGTTCTTGAAAAGAGAAAGCCGCTCTCGAGCGTCCTGGTCGCAGACTGCACAGAGTATCTCGCCTTTCTCGCGGACACCCCGGATTCCTGGATCGCAGCGCGTAGCAAACGCAAAGGGAAGCACTGGAGGCCGTTCGCCTCGCAGTTGTCACCCAAGTCACAGAAGTACGCCTATCTCGTCTTGAAGGCATGCTTCCAATGGCTGACCGACTCTCTGTACCTCCGAGCCAATCCGTGGCATCTGGTCGCCGAGCCAGACACCATCAAGCCCCGCGTGGCGATCCAGATCGACAAGGCGCTACCCAAGGATTTGTGGATCAAGCTTGCCAATAAGCAGGGCATCCTGGACTGGCTTTGTTCCATGCCGCCTGACGAGCTCGCGACACACTTCCGCCTTCATGGCCCGATCTCCAAGAAGAACATTTCCGCGCACGTCCGCCTGATTCGCGCCGCTATCGCGTTCTTGGGCGACACTGGTCTGCGACGCGCGGAAGCTACCAATGCCAAGCGGACCGATCTGAAGCTTTCGGCCCTTCGTTCAGGTCAATGGGAGCTTACAACGATCGGGAAACGGAACAAGGTACGCACCGTCCCTGTGTCTAAGCGCGTCGTCGAATTACTGCAGGCGCATTGGGAAGACAGGGGCTTGGACTTCAGTTATGGCATGGAGAATCGGCCGCTGCTGGCGCCGGTTGCCATACCCCGGACCGACGCGAGCAAGAGCCGGCATTTCGATGTTGAGGGGAAACCCGTCGATCCCGGCTTCGCCGTAAGCGGCCTTGGGCGCCTGGTTTCACGTGCGATGTCAGATATCGCAGACGATAAGCTGAATCCGTATCTCGATGAAGATGAGCGTGACCGACTCCGGGTGGCTGCCGCGCACGCACTGAGACATACGAATGGAACCCTGCTGGCGTCATTGTCGATGCCCCTCGATGTAGTGCAACGGCGATTGGGTCACGCGTCATTGCAAACAACGACCATCTACGTGCAGGCAGAAGAACAACGGGTGCTGGACGAATCCTCCAGGATCGAGCAACTGATCGGCGAGATGAGCGTTAGCCTCGATGTACAACCGACGACACGGCAGTTGTGCGCTTCGCACGAATAGGTGGCCAGAAATACCCCCTAGATATACCAGCGAGCGTGCGTACGATCGCCAGTATGGAATCCATCTCGCTCAGTCAGTTCAAGCAACTCGTTGCATCGGGGAAATGCCCAACGATCAAGGTTAAGCGACAAAACCCTGAAGAGAGTCTTCATGTGGCATGCCTTCAGTGGGTGTTGCTGGAACAGCGCTCTCACCCAATCCTCCGGTGGCTGGTCCATGTGCCGAACGGCGGGAAGCGCCCCAAGGGCGAAGCCGGCAAGTTGAAAGCGATGGGAACGAAGCCCGGCTATCCCGACCTGACATTGCCTCGCCCAAGCCACCTGTGGCGCGGTCTGGCTATCGAACTCAAGTCACCTGATGGTCGGGTATCCCCGGAGCAAGTCGATTGGCTCAATGCGTTTCTTGAAGACGATTGGTTGGTGGCGGTTTGTCGATCGCTCGACGATTTCATTGCCGTCGTCCGACGCTTCCTGATCAACACGCCACTGCCTCCCGATACGGATGTCCTTTGGAAAGCGCGGCACTCAGCCGTGAGTGCGAAGAAAACTGCAAAGGGCAGCAGTTGTCTTCCGTAGCCAGGAGCCATAAAATAGACGGAACGGTAGCTGGCGTTACCGTCAATTAAGCCAGCCGCAAGAATACGCCGACACCGAACGGCGTCTCCCTTATCTCGTCACACAAGTCACCCAAGAATCATCTCCAAAACGCTGTCGTTCCGGAGATGATTTTCTGCGCCTTCGTGCGTGAAACGGTAGCTGTGCATCACCGGGCATCCCGCCTAAGCCAGCATTTCACAATCCCTCGCGGGTTTCCCGCCGGGAAGCTCCGCGGAGTTTTCATGGAGCTTCACATGCAAAATCATCTGTCTGAGCAAGGCAATCAGTCGATCGATCAGATGCAAGCGTACCTGTATCGACGCGTCACCCAGAATCGAGGGATACCGCGAATCTGGCTTGAAGGAAAGCAACCGGAACGCGCCGGTTTCGAGCCGGGAGCACGTTACAGTGCAACGGTAAATCGCGATCGGACTATGGTTGTCCTTTCCGTGATGGACGCCGGACAGCGCATCGTTTCCAGCAAGGAGAAAGGTGGCAAACGTATTCCGGTCATTGATCTGAATTCGAACGAAGTCCTATCGGTTTTCGAGGGCTTCGACGTCGTCCGAGTAATCCTGCGGCGTCGCCGGATTTTCATCGTGCCAGGTGTCGTCGAGATCAAGCGTCGGGAACGTCTCGAGCGCTTGAGCAAAGCGCTGACGGAAGGAGAACCGATTTCCGTGGGTTCGATCTCTCATGGAATCGGAGTGCTTTCAAATGCGTTGCACGCAGGCATTGAGGACGAAGGCTTGTCCACTAAGTTGGCGTTTGCCAACGACATCCGTGAAGATCTGCTGGATCAGTCCTTTGATCACAACACCGTGTGGGGCAGCGATTCGCTGATGCTGGCGGCGCCGATGCAGGAACTGGCAGCTGACCGCTGGGCGATGGATCGGATGCCTCAAGTCCACGTACTCGAGATGGGGACGTTTTCCTACTCCGCGACATTGTCAAGCCTGCAAAGCTAGACTTGGCGTGAAGCAC
>JADHEF010000950.1_pt1 | contig 22425 bp, 17 predicted proteins | sample 8952391 | NCBI WGS metagenome assembly JADHEF01 (sample SAMN16124439, study PRJNA663245) | bioreactor sludge metagenome | isolation source: sludge (nitrite) | place: India:Bengaluru | collected 2019-02-28 | reverse complement strand
ACGCGGCAAGCTCCTCCGCGCCGAACACCTCGTCCGTCGGGTAAGGGCCGATCCCGGGGAACGCCGCGCGCATCGTCTCCTGGTCCCGCGAGAACAGGTAGTTCTCCAGATCCGCCTCCGCGATCGTGCGCCGCGTCACCCACCGCCCGTCCTCGTGGGCTCCCACGTATCCGTGGCGCGCCACCATTGCGAAAAGGTTCACCGGCTCCAGGCCAGTCTCCAGCAGGCGGTGCCGGTGGCACTCCACCAGCACGGAGTCCGCGCACCGCCGCTCCAGGAAACCCGCCATCCCCTTGAGCACGGGAATCTCGTGCCCCTCCACGTCGATCTTAATCAGCCGGGCCGCGGCGATCCCCCGCGCCGCGAGTTCGTCCTCCAGGCGCACCGTCCGGACCGTGGCCATCCCTTCGGCTTTCACCGCGGGGCCGCCGTGGACGAACGTCGACCACCCCACCACCGAAGACAGTTCCAGGAGCATCTCCCCGGTCGTCTCCCCGCAGGCCGCGTTTACCAGTTCCGTCCGGGGCGACCCGGCCCCCCCGCGCGCGAGCGTTGCCGCCAGCCGGGCATGGGGGCGCGGGTCGGGCTCGAAAAGCAGCATCCGCCCCGACTCCCCGATGCGGGCGGCCGCCTGCGCGGCCGTGTAGCCCAGTTGCGCACCCACGTCCACGACCGTGTCGCCCGGCCGCAGGATGCGCCCCAGCAGTTCGTCCGTCTCCGGTTCGTAGTTGCCCAGGGCCATCGCGAACTGGAACCGGTCGTGCAGGTCCAACTCGATCTCCCACGGCCCCACCCGCCGCGTCACCGACCCGATCCAGCGCCGCCGCGACAGGAAGGTGATCAGGCGCACGCTGCCGCGCACGCGCCACCGCGGATGCTCCAGGAGGAACCGCGCCACCGGGCCGAGCAGGCCGCGCGCCCGCGAGGGCCGCCTCTGCGTCATACCTCGAACGAAAGCCCGTCGTGGGCCAGGCGGATGCCATCGGGCAGCATGGCGTTGGTGGCCTCGTGCTCCAGGTCGTGGTTCATGTGCACGAACCATGTCTGCCGCGCGCCCACCCGCCGCGCCGCCGCCAGGCTTTCCTCCAGGCTCATGTGGGTCGGGTGCGGCCGGATCCGCAGGGCGCTGGTGACCAGCACCTCCACGCCCTCAAGCGCCGCGTAGGTTTCCTCGGGGATGGTGCTGACATCCGTGAGGTAGGCGAACGCGCCGATCCGGAAGCCCAGGATCGGCTGGCGCCCGTGGAAAACCGTGACGGGCAGCACCTCGATGCCCCGGATCGTGACAGGCCGCCCCGGGGCGATCTCGACCAGCTCCAGCTGCGGAATGCCGCCGCCCGGGGGAGGGGGGGCGAAGCAGTAGGCGAAGCGCTGGCGGATGTCGGCCAGGGAGGGGGCGTCGCTGTAAATGGCGATCGGGTGCCTGTGCACCATGTTGAAGGCGCGCAGGTCGTCCAGCCCGTTCACATGGTCGGCGTGGGTGTGGGTCATCAGCACGAAATCCACGTCCTCCACCCCGTTGGCGAGGGCCTGCGTGCGGAAGTCGGTGCCGCAGTCGATCAGGAAGCGCTGCCCCTCCGACTCCAGGTAGGCCGAGCACCGCATCCGCTTGTTGCGCGGGTTCGTGCTGCGGCAGATGGCGCAACGGCAGCCGAGCGTGGGTACGCCCGCCGAAGTGCCCGTGCCCAGCATGACAACCCGCATGTGCCGTCTCCGCCGTCGTGTGGTCGGCCCTTTCCCCGCGGGTGCATGGCGCCCGGGGAAACAGCCTGCGATGTTAAGACCCGCCCGCGCCGGTGAGGATCAACAAGAAACGGACAAGCCGTCCGGCAAGCCGCCGGATCGGGCGCAATCCACCCCGCCCGCCGCCCGTCCGATTTCATCCAAAGCCAAGAGACGCAACCCTTCGCCAAATCCCCTCGTTTTCTGCTGGAAATCTCCCCGGTGCCTTTCCCACCATGCCTGAAAAGCCGTGGGTTGGGGCCGCAGTTGTGCCGCCCGTCTTCCATGTCGAACCCCGTTCCCGAAGGAGCCAAGTGCCCATGAAGAAGCAGCGTCCCGACATCACCGAGTCGCTCTTTTACGACAAGTACTACGTCATCAAGAAGTCGCGCGCCCAGTCCCTGGCCCAGGAGGCCATCCGCCAGCTGACCGAGGAAAACGCGGCCCGCGACGGCGGCGGAACCCTCGAGGTCGAGGACATCCTTCAGCGCATGAGCGACCTGCAGGGAAAGCAGTACTTCTGCCTCAACCTCGACGAGGACAGCAGCCTCAAGGCCATGCAGACCTACTACCGCAGCAAGTACGACTCCGCGGCCGCCGAGGCCTGCATCGAGTACATCATGAAGCGCGAGGTGGGCAAGGAGGTCGTCTTCAAGGGCAAGTGCCTCACCCGCGGCCGCGTCTCCGACGTGTGGCACCACCCCGACGGCGGCAAGGTCTTCGAGGTGCGCGACAAGGAGAACAATGTTTACACCGTGCCCGAGACCTGGGTGGTGAAATGGCTCGAACACCCCGCCCCCGAAAGCGCGGAGGCCGGCGCCTCCAAGTAGCTCCGCCGGTGTCCGGCCGGCGCGTTGCGCCCCCGTGATCCCGTCCGCCTGATCTCCCGGAGAATCCCATGTCCCGTCGTTGCCTGCTCCCGATCCTCCTCCTGGCCTCCCTGTTCGGCGCCGTGCCGTCCTCCGCGCGCGCGCGCGACGAGTACCGCGCCCTGTGGGTGGACGTGTTCCATCCCGGCCTGCGCACGCGCGACGAGGTGGACACCATGCTCCAGGCGGCGCGGACCGCCAACATCAACGCCCTGTTCGTGCAGGTGCGCAAGGCGTGCGACGCCTACTACGACTCGCGCGTCGAGCCGAAGAATCCCGCCGTCGCCGGCGGCTTCGACCCCCTGCAGTACCTGATCCGGCGGGCCCACGACACCTCGGGCGGCAACCAACCCATCGAGGTTCACGCGTGGCTCGTGACCTACCGCTGCCGCATGCCCAACGACGACCTGTGGCGCGACCCGCGCCACGTCTACCAGCGGCATCCCGAATGGCTCAGCCGCACGGTGGACGGCGGCGTCGAGGACCGCAAGAACAGCGACAACGCCGGGCGCCAGATCCTCGACCCGGGCGTGCCCGCCGTCATCGACTACACGCTCGACGTGGTGAAGGACATACTCTCGCGCTACGATGTGGACGGCATCCATTTCGACTATTTCCGCTACCCGGATTCGTCCGGTGCCGGCAACGTGTGGGGGTACAACCCCGTCGCCCTGGAGCGGTTCCGCAGGATCTACGGCCGCACCGGCAAACCCGCGCCGGACGACCCGCAATGGAGCGAGTTCCGCCGGATGCAGGTCGCCCATCTGGCCCGAAAGGTCTACGCCCACGTCCGCCTGTGGCGCCCCCGGGTCAAGGTGTCCGCCGCGCTCATCGTCTACGGCAACCCGGCCGCGGATTTCGAGGCCACGGAACCCTACAAGGGCGTGATGCAGGACTGGCCCCGGATCGCCGCCGACGGCTGGCTGGACCTGCTGATGCCCATGAACTACAAGCGCGAGCGCATCGCCGCCCAGGCCTCCGCCCACCGCGAGTGGGCCCGCTTCCTCGGCCAGACGGCCCGCTCCACCGGCCGCTTCGGCCTCAACGGCGTGGACGGCGAAACCCTCAACTCGCTGCCCGAGATCCTGGTCCAGGCCTCGGCCACCCGGATGCTTCCCGGCATCGCGGGCCTCGCCCACTACTGCTATGCCGAGACCCGCCGCGAGAGCCGCGCCGTGCCCGACATGGACTTCTTCCAGACGCTGCGCCAGCGCCTCTACCCGTCGCCCGTGCGCGTGCCCGAGGCCGCCTGGCTCACGCGCCCCTCGCAGGGCATCGTGAAGGGCATCGTCACCGTGGGCGGCCGCCGCGCCGACGGCGCACGCGTGCGCGTGGGGCGGCGCGAAACCATCACCGACGGCACCGGCTTCTACGCGCTGGCCCGCCTCGAGCCCGGCGATGCCACCGTCGAACTCCTCGACGCGTCCGGCCGCCCCATTGCCAGCCGCGCCGTCCGCATCGACGCCGGGCGGGTGGCCGAAGCCCCCCTCTCGGCCCGGTAGGGGCTTTCACCGCGAAGGACCCGGTCCGCCCCCCGGGAATCGGCCACCGCAGAAGGGGCTCGGCCTGCCCCGTGTTCCCCGGGACCGGCGCCGCTCCTTTCTTTTCCCTTCCAATTTCCCGCATCCCGATCACCCTCCCTCCATGCAATCCGCGACCCCGGCAGCCGCCATCCCCCGCGCCGCCATCACCCTCGCCGTGCTCACCGCGGCCCTCGGTTTCTTCGTCGACGCCTACGACCTGCTGCTCTACGGAATTGTCCGCCAGGCCAGCCTCGCCGGCATCGGCGTGCCGGCCGACCGCATCACCGCCGTCGGCATCGACCTGCTCAACGCCCAGCTGCTCGGCATGCTCGTCGGCGGGGTCGTGTGGGGCATCCTCGGCGACATCCACGGCCGGCGCTCCGTCCTCTTCGGCTCCATCATCCTCTACTCGGCGGCCACCTTCGCCAACGGCCTCATCCACACCGTCCCGCTCTACGGCGCGTGCCGCTTCATCGCGGGGCTGGGCCTGGCCGGCGAACTCGGCGCCGGCGTCGCCCTCGTGTCCGAGATCATGTCGAAGGAGAATCGCGGCTACGGCACGATGATCGTCGCCGCCGTCGGCGTCCTGGGCGTCGTCACGGCGTCGCTGATCGGCGACTACTTCCCGTGGCGCACCGCGTATGTCATCGGCGGCGCGCTCGGATTCGCGCTCCTGGCCCTTCGCGTCGGCGTGCGCGAATCCGTGATGTTCCAGCGCGCGCGCTCGGCAACGGTCTCCCGCGGCAACTTCCTCGCCCTGTTCACCAGCGCCGCCCGTTTCAGGAAATACGCGTGCCTCATCCTCGTCGCCATGCCCATCTGGTACGCCATCGGCATCCTCATCACGCTCTCGCCCGAGATGGGCAAGGCGCTGGGCCTGGCCCGGGCCCCCAAGGCCGGCACCGCCATCCTGCTGTATTACCTCGCGCTTACCTTCGGCGACCTCACCAACGGCTTCCTCAGCCAGGTCTTCCGCACCCGCCGCCGGATCATCGGCGCCTTCATGCTGCTCACCCTGCTCTTCTGCATCGCCTACTTCACCGTCGGCGGACGCAGCCTGGTCGGGTTCTATGTCATCTGCTTCCTGCTCGGCTGGTCCTCGGGCTACTGGGCCGTCTTCGTCACCGTCTCCGCCGAGCAGTTCGGCACCAACCTGCGCGCCACCGTCGCCGTCACCGCCCCCAACTTCGTCCGCGGCCTCACCGCCGTCCTCACCCTGTCATTCAAGGCCCTCGAGCCCCGCCTGGGCACCCTGCCCTCGGCCGCCGCCCTCGGCATCGTCACGCTGGCCCTCGCCGCCATCGCCCTGTCCCAGCTCGAGGAAACCTACGGGAAGGACCTGGATTACATCGAGGAGATATGAGCGGGCACCGTCTGCGGAGCGGGCCGGTTGGAGACTTGATCCGCGCCGTGGTGGTGGCCCCGTGTTTCTCTTCCGCCCTACCGCCTGCTGAAGATCACCGTGAAGAGGCTGCGGGTGCCGACCACGGTTTCGATTTTCTGGGCGGGAAACTCGGCCGAGGGGGTTTCGAGGACGCGACGGCGGAGTTGGTCGCGCAGGGCCGGGTCGGTGACGGTGAAGCGGATGGTGACGGTGGAAGCGCCGTCGGCGCGGACCACTTTCTCCACCCTGCCTGAAAGCGTGAGCTTCAGGTCGGCCACGACGGCGCGTGCGGGCTGGCCGGCCGCCACCTGGTCGGCGTACTTTTCCAGCGCGCCCTCGAAGACGAGCGCCGACGTGTCGTAGACGCGGGCCACGGGCTGGCCGGTGGTGGCCATGTCGTCGGGTGGGAGTGTGCGCAGCAGACCCGCCGCGGGGGCGGCCAGCGCGCGCGGTGCGGGTCCGGCGTCGAGGCGCGCGGCGGCTCCCTTGACCTCGGCGGCCGCGGGGGCGGCGTCCAGCAGGTCGCCCGCTTTCTCCAGCATGCGTCTTGCGCGGGCTGTCCTCAGCGCCACGGGGTCCGTGATGACACGGGCCACGGGGGCGCCCGTCGTCACCTCGGCGCCGTTGGCGCCCGTGTATTGGGCGACGAGGGCGGGGACATCCGCCGCGACGGGCGACGAGGCGACCCGCAGCGAACCGGTGGACGCCGCCACCGTGTCCACCTGGCGGAAGATGGCGAACACCACAAACGCTGCGACGCCGGCCGTGATGGTGTAGCCCGTGATTTCACACAGAAGGACGAAACGCCTCGAGATCCAGGTGCCGATTCCGTTCTTGCTCAAGGTGCGGGTTCCTCCTCGGGGGAAATGCGTGGGCGCTCGCCGGACGGGACACGGGCGGGGACGCCCATGCCACCATCACGGGCGCTGCCCGCTCCAATTTGGCGCCGGTCGGGCATCATGCCTTGTCCTCCGCCGGGGTGTCGTGGGCGTCGGCCGCCAGCAGGCGGCGGTACAGGCCGCGCGCGGCCATCAGTTCGTCGTGCGTGCCCGACTCCACGATGCGGCCCTGGTCCAGCACGTAGATCCGGTCGGCCGAGCGCGCGTTGAGCAGGTTGTGGGCCACCACGATGCGGGTGCGGTCCGCGTACTCGGCGTCCACGCCGGCCACCACCTCGCGCTCGGTCACGGGGTCGAGGGCCGAGGTGGCCTCGTCGAGCAGCAGCACGCGCGAGTCGCGCACCAGCGCCCGCGCCAGGCACACCCGCTGGCGCTGGCCGCCGCTCAGCGAACCGCCCTCGCCCAGCAGCGTGTCCAGCCCCCCGGGCAGGTCGTCGGCAAACTCGTTCACGCGCGCCAGCCGGGCCGCGCGCTCCACGGCCTCGCGCGTGGCGCGGGGGTTGCCGTAGCGGATGTTCTCGGCGATCGTCTCGGTGAATGTCTCGATGGACTGCGGCACGTAGGCCATGGGCCGGCGCAGGTCCGCCTGGCGGAGGTCGCGCACGTCCACGCCGTCCACCAGTACCTGGCCCGCCGTGGCGTCGTGCAGCCGCACGATCAGGCTGAGCAGCGTGCTCTTGCCCGCGCCCGTCGGGCCGACGAGGGCCACCTTCTCGCCGGGATTCGCCACGAGCGACACCCCGTGCAGCACCTCCACCCCGTTCGGGTAGGCGAAGGAAACGTTGCGCAGCTCGATGCCGCCCTCCACGCTCCCCAATTCCCGCGGCTCGGCCGGGTCGGCCACCGACGGCCGGATCTCCAGCGTCTCCATCAGCCGCTCCGCCGGAACGAACTTCTGCCGGAAGATCTGGAACGTGGCGATCATCTCCTGGAACGGGCCGATCAGCGTCACCACCAGCCCGATCACCGCGCCCTGCTCGCCGATCGTCATCGTACCGCCCACGATCTTCGTGCCCGTGACCACCATCAGCACCGCGACGAAAACCTGGATGGCCACGAAGGTGAAGTAGCCGTCCACGGTGACCAGCGTGCTGCGCATGAACAGCGCGCGGGCCGACCGGGTCGCCTGCAGGCCGTACCACAGCTTCACCAGCGGCTCGAGCGTGCACGCCTTCACCAGCTTCCACGGCACCAGCACCTCGCGGGTCACGGCGTCCAGGCGCTGCGTCTCCACGCGGTAGCCGCGGTCCCACCGCCGGATGCCCGTGGAGATCTTCTGCTTCACGGTGAAGAAGATGACCAGGTAGATCGTGACGGGCAGGACGAGCCACGAGCCGAACCCCTGGATGACCATCAGCAGGATGATCACCCGCTGGATGACGGCCACCGTCTTGGGGATGAATTCCGAGGCCAGGTACGCCGCGTCGTCGCAGTCCAGCCCCGCGCGGAACATGTGCTCGCCCACCGGGCGCGCGCTGAAGAAGCCCATGGACAGCGACTGCACGTGGCGCAGGAAGTCGTCGCGGATGGCCACGGCGATGCGCGGCATCGTGTAACTGGACATGATGTTGGTGGGGAAGAGGGCGCTCTCGGCGCGCTCGATGCCCGAGACGACGCCCAGCACGCGCGTCAGCACCGTCAGCACCATCCCGATGAGGGCCAGCCGCACCACCAGGTCCCAGTTGCGGTTGGGCAGCGCGTCATCCATCAGGTAGGGCGCCAGGAGGGCCGGCACCGTCATCAGGAACGACATGGCGAAACCCGACACCACGCGAAGGAGCACCTTGTCCCAGTACGGCACGACATAGCGCTGGAGCCGCCACAGCAGGCGCATCCGCTGGCCCGGCGTCAGTTTGCTGGTTTCGGCCATCTCCACCGCGTGGACGTTCAGCTTCAGCATGCCTCGTCCTCCGCCTCGCCGGTGGCCAGCCCTTCGAGCTTGGCGCGTTCCGCGCTCCACAGGCGGCGGTACGCGCCGCCCTCCACACCCATCAGTTCCCCGTGCCGCCCGCGCTGCACCAGGCGGCCCTTCTCCATCACCAGGATCTCGTCCGCCTGCCGCACGCTCTCGATGTGGTGCGCGATGACCAGCACCGTCCGCCCGCGCTCCACCTCCTTGAGCTGCTCCAGGATCTCGGCCTCCGTGGCCGGGTCGAGCGACGAGGTCGCCTCGTCGAGGAAGAGGAACCTCGGGTTGCGGATGACGGCCCGCGCGATGCCGATGCGCTGTTTCTGGCCCATGGAAAGGTTGCCGCCCTCGAGCAGCATCGTGTCCAGCCCGTCGGGCTGGGCGCGGATCGTGTCGGCGAGTCCCGAGCGCCTCACCGCCTCGTCAAAAGCCGCCTGGTCCGCGTCGGGATACCCCACCAGGATGTTGTCGCGGATCGTGGCGCTGAACAGGAAGTTCTCCTGGAGGACGACGCTGACCTTCTCCAGGTACGAGCGCAGTTTCAGGTCGCGCAGGTCGTGGCCGTCGATCAGGACGCGGCCCGATGTGGGGTCGCAGAAGCGCATGAGCAGGTTGAAGATGGATGTCTTTCCCGCCCCCGACACCCCCACGAGGGCCACCTTGCCGCCCGGGGCCACGGTGAACGACAGGTCGCGGATCACATCCGGCCCGTCGGGCGTGTAGCGGAAGCAGACATTCTCGAAGCGTATCTCGCCGCGCCCCCCGCCCAGCGGCCGCGCGTCGGGCTTGTCCTTCACCGGCGGATCCCAGTCCAGGGTTTCGAGCATGCGCTGGGCCGGGACGGCGCTCACGCGCATGCGCTGGATCGTGGCGATCAGCACCACCACCGGGCTGATGAGCAGGCCCATCATCTCCGCCGTGGCCACGAACACCCCGATCGTCATCCGCCCCTGCACCACGAACCACCCGCACAGCAGCGTGTGAGTGACCCCGGTCACCAGCACGGCCTGCAGCAGCTCGCGGCCCTCCATCCAGATCGAGATGAAGGCCCAGTTGCGCAGCCGGCCGCGGATGACATCCTTCAGGCGGCCGAAGTAACGGCGCCGGTCGTGGCGCTCGCGCGCGAACGTCTTGCTGATGGAGAACGCGCCGAAGCTCTCCTGCAGGATCGCCGACACCCGCTGCTCGGCGCGGAACCACAGGTGCTGGGCCTTGTAGATCTGGCCCACCGCCAGGTGGCTGAACGCGAACAGGACCACCAGGTACGCGGCGATGCAGGCCACCACGGCCGGGTTCATCACCAGCGCCAGCGTCAGCATGGTGAGCAGCTCGATGGTCCACTCGAGGGTCTCGGGCACGGCGTTGGTGGAAAGGTCCGTGGCCATCTCGGTGTCGCGGTTCACGCGGTACATGTTCTCGCCCACGGGGCGCTTCTGGTGGAACGCCATCGCCATCCGCTGCACGTGGTTGAACATCATGCGCTTGAAGCGCAGGTTCAGGCGCAGCATCACGAAATTGCTGACGTTGGCCTGCACGGTGATGAAGACAAGGATGTGGGCCGAGATCGCCGCCTTGAGCACCGCCCAGAACAGGAACAGTTTCAGATCCCGCGCCAGCAGGCCGTCGTCCACCATGCGCGACGTGGCCAGCACGCCCAGCACGAGGATGATGCTGTTGGCGAAGCGGTACACCACGCGCAGCAGCAGTTTGTCCCAGTAGGGCAGCGCGAAGCGGGTGAACCGGGCGACGAGGCGGAGGAATCCGCCCAGTCCCCCCAGGGAGGGGCCGGACGGCTGCGCGCCCGCCGCGTCCTTATGTTCCGCCGATGCCAAGGCCGTCTCTTGTCCGTTCGGTTCCCGCGGGGCGCGCCGAAAAAACCGCGCATGCCTCCCGCAAAGTGACGGGAATGTGTCGCGCCAAAGTGGGGACACGCAAGCGCCGGTATCGCCGCGCCGCGATCATCGTTTCGGATCGCGGCCGCGGCCGGTCAGGCGCCGGCCCTGGCCGACTCGCGGGCCTCCACCGCGCGGAGATCCAGGTGAAAGCGCGTCGGGCCGCCCGGCTCCGTCTCGAACCACAGTTCCCCCTCGTGTTCCCGCACGATCCCGTGGCTGATGGAAAGCCCCAGACCCGTGCCGAAACTCTTGTGCTTCGTCGTGAAAAACGGGTCGAAGATCCGGTCCCGGATTTCGGGCGGGATGCCCGTGCCGTGGTCCTCCACCGTGGTGCGCACCCACGTTCCCCCGTCCTTCTCCACCAGGCACGAAGACACCCGGACGGTTTTCTCCGGCGCCGCGCCGGGATAGCGCTGGTTCAGCGAATCGCGCGCGTTGGTCAGCAGGTTCAGGATCACCTGCTGGATCTGCTGGCTCCGGCAGCGGATCGGGGGCAGGTTCTCGGGGATGTCGACTTCCAGGCGGATCTGGTCGTGGCGCATGACCGTGCGCACGAGCGACAGCGTGCCCTGCACCACCTCGCCCATGCCCGTGCACGAGCCCTGCGGCTGCCTGTCCTGGCGCGCGAAACTGAGCAGGTCGCGCACGATGGACGCCACACGCTCGCTCTCGCGGACGATCTCGCCCGAGAACTCGCGCACCTCGTCGCTGATCTCGGGGTCCTCGCTGATGAGCTGCGCGTAATTGAGGATGCCCGTCAGGGGGTTGTTGATCTCGTGGGCGACGCCGCTGGCCAGCGTGCCGATGCTCTCCAGTTTCTGCTGCTGGCGCAGGTGGGCCTCCATCTGCGTCTCGCGGGTCACGTCGCGCTTCACGGCCACGTAGTTCACCACCCGGCCCGTGTCGTCGCGCACCGGCGTGATGGACGATTCCTCCTCGTACAGCGACCCGTCCCGCCGCCGGTTGAACATGTGCCCGCTCCACACCCGGCCCGCGCGGATGGTCTCCCACATGGTGCGGTAGAAACCCGCGTCGTGGCGCCCGCTCTTGAGCATGTTCGTGGACTGCCCGATCGCCTCGGCGGCCGGGTAGCCGGTGATGCGCTCGAAGGCCGGGTTCACATACTGGATCAGGCCGCCGTCGTCGGTGATCACGATGGCCTCGCTCGCCTGGTGGATCGCCGCCGTCAGCCGCAGGCGCGTCTCCTCGGCGCGCCGCGCCGCCGTGATGTCGCTGATGCGGCCGAGCAGCAGGTTGCGGTTGCTCAGGTGAAGCGGGGCCAGCGCCAGGTTGCCCCAGAAGGCGTTTCCCTTCCTGGTCTCGAACTCCACGTCCTTGGACCACACCTGCCCGCGGCTCACGGTTGCGTAAACGGCCAGGGCGGCCTCGTCGGGGATCGGAGTCCGCGCCAGCTTGTGACCCATGATCTGGAGCAGATCCTCCCGGCGGTCCGCCTCGAACAGTTCCACGGAGCGCCGGTTGCAGTCCACCACCAGGTTCGTTTCCGCGTCCACCAGGAAGAGCGCGTCGATGGGCCCGTTGTAAACGGCGTCCAGCACCACCTCGCTGTCGCGCAGGGCGCCCTCGGCGCGGAGCCGCTCGCTGAACTGGTGCTCCAGTTCGCGGGTGCGGTTTTCCACCGTGCGGCGCAGCGCCACGGTCCACAGGCCCGCCGCCGCCAGCAGCGCGAGCAGGGGCGCCGCGATCAGCGAGGCCACCCGCGCAACGTCCCACAGGCTGATCCCGCGCGGGTCCACCTCGCCGAACCAGCGCCCGTAGATCTCGCCGTAGCGCCCCGTGCGCTTGAGAACGGCCAGGCCCTCGTCCAGCGCGGTCAGCAGATCGCCGCGGCCCTTGGCAACGGCGAAGCACATCTCGGCGCGGAAAACGGGTTGCCCGATATCCGTCACGTTGGTCAGGCGCCGGTCGCGGGCGAGGAGGCGGCCCTGGAGGAACGGAACGAGGGCCGCGTCGTGGGTGCCCGATGCCAGAAGCATCAGCGCGGCCGGTTCGCTGTCCGCCTCCACGATCTCCGGGCCGAAGCCGAGTTCCCGCAGCCGGTCGTGCATCAGGCTGCCGCGCTCCACGATCACCTTGCGGTTGCGCAGGTCCTCAAGGTTCTCAATCTCCCTGGTCCCGCGACGCACGAAAATGGAGTAGTTCACGGTGAGGATGGGGGCCGAGAAATCAAAGGTGCGGGCCCGCGCCTCGCTTTTCAGCATCCCGGCCAGCGCGTCCACACCGCCCGACGTCAGGGCGGCGCGCATCTCGCTCCACGGACCCGTTTGCAGTTCCACGGGCCGCGCGATCGTCCGTCCCACCTCGCGCACGATATCCGCGTTGAAACCGTCGGCCTTCCCCGCCGCATTGCGGAACTCATAGGGGGCGTAGTCCGCGTTCAGGCCGAAATGGATTCCGGCGCCCCGGGACCGGGTCGGCGAAGTCGCCTGCGCACCGGCAACTGCGCAAAGTAGCAGGCCCAGGCTCGCGGCGGCAACCCGCGGAATCAGGCGGACAAGCCACTTCGTACCCTTGCGGTGTCGGCCGGAAAACATCCGGTCCCAGTCCTCCAACATTCAGACATTCCCGTCCCGTCCCCGGCCGCCGGCTCCCCCTGGACCCGGGTACTTCGCACTATGTCGAGCACCCCACGCTAGGAGTTCCAAAGCGTGATCGTCAAGGCGGAACCGTCCAGGCCGGAAGCCCGGGGCGAACTTCGCGCTCATCCGTCGCACCCGCCTTGACTTGCGCGCGGGGCCGGGCGAAACATGCGGCCAACTTCCGAAGGGGACAGAACAATGGGTGTGGCATGGATCGGGCGGGGTTGCATTGCCGCGGGAATGCTCTTCCTGGCGGCCTGCGGGGCGGAGGGGCCGCCCGTCGATGAAGCGGCCGAACCCGGCCGCAGGGCAAGGGATGCCGGCGGGGCCGTGGAGGTTGTCGTGGTGACGCCGGTCCCCCCCGGCGAGAGCAGCGTGTCCCCGGGCGCCACACGGACAAAGGGCGAGGAGGCCAACCGCTACCGGCCCGCGATCCTGACGGGCCACGATTTCTCCGGCGACGCCTACCGCCCCCCCGAAAACGAGAGCGAGGGCCGCCAGGTCCTGAAACACTTCGGCTCGCTGTCGGCAAAGGCCGAACTGCCGGGCGGGGCCGTGGCGGCGCGGATCACGCTCAATGCCAGGCCGGCGAATGGCAGCCTGCCCGTCGTGTCGCTGATCCTGGAAAGGACCGGCGGCGGCCGCTACTGGGCCAGCAGGATCCTGTCCGATTATACGGTCAGGGCGAACGACGTGGTGACCACCTCCGTCGCCGCGCCACCGGGCACCTACCGGGTCACCCTCCAGTACTACAAGGCCTCCCCTCCCGGACGCCCGTATCTCGAACTCCAGGAAGTGGCCCTCGAATAGGCCCGCCTAATCGGCGTTCGCCGCCAGCGCCTGCCGCACCTTGGACAACAGGTCCTCCGGGCGGAAGGGCTTGTAGAGGAACAGGGCGGTGCGGCCCAGCACGCCGGTGCGCGACAGGTCGGTGTCCGAGTGGCCGGACATGTACACCACGCGGGTCAGGGGGCTCTGGGCGAGGATGCGCCGGGCGACTTCCTTGCCGTTCATCCCCGGCATGATGACATCGGTGAGCAGCAGGTCCAGCGGACCCTCGTGGCCCTGGAGCGCGAGCAGCGCCTCGTTGCCGTTGCGCGCCGCAAGCACCCGGAAACCGCCCCGCGTCAGCACCTGCAACGCGAGCGCCCGCACGGCCTCCTCATCCTCCACCAGCAGCACGGTTCCGGCAGGCTTCCCCGCCACAGGGGCCGCCCGCTCCGCCGGGACCGGCGCCGCCCCGGCCGGCAGGGGCGTTTCCATCCGGTGCGATGCGGGAGGGGGGGAGACCGCGATGCCCGGAGGTGGCTGGGAGGCGCGGTCCGCATCGAGCCGCGGCAGGTAAACCTGGAATGTCGCGCCCTTGCCGACCTCGCTGCGGACCCAGATGCTCCCGCCGCTCTGCTTCACGATGCCATAGGCGGTGGAAAGGCCGAGCCCGGTTCCCCTTCCGCGCGCCTTGGTGGTGAAGAACGGCTCGAAGGCCCGGGCCTGGGTTTCGGCATCCATCCCGATGCCCGTGTCGCTGAACGTCAGGATGACGCAGGGACCAGCCTGGATGCTGCTGTATCGCGCGGCCAGCTCGGCATCCATGTGGCCGTTTTCCGTGCCGATGCGCAACCATCCCCCGTCCGGCATGGCGTCGCGCGCGTTCACGGCGAGGTTCATCAGCACCTGCTCGATCTGGATCGGGTCCGCCCGCACGACCCCGAGATCCTTCGCAAGCGAAGTCTCCAGCCGGATGTCCTCCCCGATCAGGCGGCGGAGCAGCTTCTCCATGTTCGCAACCACCTTGTTCAGGTCGAGCACCTCGGGGGCCATGACCTGGCGGCGGCTGAAGGCCAGCAGCTGGCGGGTCAGCCACGCGGCCCGTTCGGCGGCGCGCGAAATCTCCTCCAGGTCGGCCCGCATCAGGCTGCCCGGGTCCACCTCCGCCAGCAGCAGTTCCGTGTAACCCGTAATGGCAGTGAGCAGGTTGTTGAAGTCATGGGCTACACCGCCCGCCAGCTGGCCGATGGCCTCCATCTTCTGCGCCTGGCGCAGCTGGGTCTCCAGGCTGCGGCGCTCGGTGATGTCGCGGGCCACCACCGCCGTCCCGATCCGCCCCTCGTTCGCGCCCAGAAGCGGCGAAAGAGTCACCGACACATCGAAGGTCCGGCCGTCCCCGCGCACGTGAACGCTTTCGTACTGCAGGCGTTTCTCGCCGCGCAGGAGGCGCAGGAGGGCCTCGTCCTCCATGTCCGCATGGTCGGGCGATGAGAAGTCCGAGAAGGTCCGCCCGACCAGCTCATCCACGGGATACCCGTAAACCGTCTCCGCGGCCGGGTTGGCCGTCACCACCGCGCCGAACGCGTTCAGGCTGAAAATCGCGTCCCCCGTGCTCTCCACGATGGAGGCGAGGTGGGCGATGGTTTCCTGGGACTTGCGCCTCTCCGTGATGTCGAGGATGAAGCCCTGCACGGTGCGCGCGCGCCCCGCCTCGTCCCGCACGACAATGGCCTCGTCCACCACCCATAGCACGCGCCCGTCCCGCGAGATCATCCGGTACTCGCACTGGAAATGCTTTCCCGTGCTGGTCATCGACAGCACCTCCTCGATGACCCGCAGCCGGTCGTCGGGGTGGATGCAGTGGGTCCACAGGTCCGGGTTGCGGATCCACTCGGCCGGCGCGTAACCCAGGAAGGACTCGATCTGGGGGTTGATGTACGACGTGGTGCGGCGGCGGTCCACCGCCGCCACGTAAGTGACCAGCGGCAGGCGCTCCACAAGTTTGCGGTAACGCGTTTCGGCAAGCCACCTCTCGTCCTCGGCCTGGCGCCGGTCGGTGATGTCCAGCCCGTACGAGATCACCCGCTCCACGGCCCCCGCGGCCGGCGCGAAAAATCGCAGGTAACTGCGGCGCTCGAACTCCGTGGGAGGATCCTCCTCCTGGAGTGTCACGGTGCGCCGCTCGCGCAGGCACCGGGCCACGGCCTCCGCGCGCCTCCGCGCGATTAGCTCCCAGTCGCCGCCCCGACCGGAAAAATACTCGGAATCCGTCTGGCCGAAAATGCGGTGACGCTCAGCCGGGCCTTCCACGGCGGCCGAGTTCACGTAAACATAACGCCCCGCGGTGTCGTAGATGGCGAGCTGGACCGGCAGGTTGTCCAGAACCTGCTCGTTCAGCGTCCGAAGTTCGGGATCCGCCGCCGGGGAGTAAGCCTGACCCGACGCGTCGCTGAGGATCGCCAGCACCGACCCGACATTGCCATCCTCGCCGGCCACCGGCTGGGCGCTCACGTTCAGCCACGCCGGCGCGCCGGGTTCGCCGCTAACCAGGCCCACCATCACCGGTCCCACCGGCAGTCCGCTTTCGAAGGCTTGCGACACCGGGTGCATATGCGGGGGCAGATCCGTCGTGTCCGCCCGGACAAGGCGCCAGCCGGGAAGAATCCCCGTGCTGCCGATCAGGTCGCCGGGCGCGACCCCGAGCAGGGTGGCCGCCTGGGCGTTGCAGTACGAAACGCGCCCTTCCGGAGCCTCGTGAACCAGGAGACCCGCGGGCATCGCCTCGGCAAGAAGCAGGAAGTCCCTCGTTTTCCCGCCCCCGGACTGGTGCGATAAATCCACTCGACCTCCCTTAACCTGATATGCCCGGAGCATACCTCGTTCTCATGCCCGGCCGATTGCAGCAAACAGAGATCGGAATACCGCCCAGGTATGGAACCTTTACTGAGTTTCGAGCGCCCGATAAAGCGCAAGAAAATCTTCGAGGCCCAGTTCCTCCGCCCGCGCCGTCGCCAATAAACCACACGCGACAAGCGACCGGCTAACCGCTTCCCGGGAAGCCACGCCCGCGGCGGAAACCGCATTGGGCAGCATCTTGCGCCTCTGCATGAAAGCGGCCTCAACCAGGCGGAAAAAGGGCCCGCGACCCGTCTCGTCCAGGGGGGCGTCACGGCGCTCGAATCGCACCAGTTGGGACGTCACTTCCGGCGGCGGCAGAAAAGCCGTCCGGCCCACGTCAAACAGGCTGCGCGCGCTGCAGTAGAAAGCCGCCTTGATGGTGATTGCCCCGTTTCGCCGCGAACCGGGGCGCGCCGCCAGGCGCTCGGCCACCTCCTTCTGCATCAGCAGCGTCATCGCGTCGAGGTGCTCCACCGTTTCCAGCACCCGCATCACCAGGGGCGAGGTGATCTGGTAGGGGATGTTTCCCGCCACCAGGAAGCGCCGGCCGGCCGCGGCCGCCCGGGCCGCGGCGCCCGCAAAATCAAACTCCAGGGCATCCCCGTAGTGGAAATCCACGGGCCCGGCGTGGGCGCGAAGGGATGCGGCCAGAGTCCCGTGAATCCCCGCAAACCGCGTGTCAATCTCGATGGCCGTCACCCGCGCACCCGCGTTGGCCAGCGCCGTCGTCAGGTTCCCGATGCCCGCCCCCACCTCCACCACGTCTGCGTCCGGCCCCGCGCCGCACGCCTCCGCAATCCGCGACAGCACCGTGATGTCCGCGAGAAAATGCTGGCCCATCGATTTGCGCAACAGGATGCCATGCCGCTTCAGCAGGGCGGTAATCCGGGTCCGTTCACTCATGGTGGTGCATCCAAGCGCGCGGATGACGCCCAAGGAAACCAAAATCGCCGTGAACCCCCTTGCAGACAACCGTCTCCGGTTGCATCTTCCGCCGGTATGGTGCACACGGAAACATGAACAGCCGGGGATTCACCGTCCCGGCAGGAGGTGCGGCACCGTGCGATTCCGTCTGAAAACATCCCTGTTGCTCGTCGCGGTGGTGTGGGGCGCGACGGCTCACGCGCAGAACATCCCCCCCGTTCCGGCGAACGGCTCCTTTGTCCAGGACTACGCGGGCATTCTCCGCCCCGACGCGGTGGCGGACATCTCGGCGCATCAGCGCGGGGCCTGGGAGAAGCAGGAAACGCCCCTGATCGTCGTGACCATCCGCACCATGGCCGACTACGGCGGCCGCGGCATGGACATCGAGGAATTCGCCACGCGCTGGTTCAACCAGTGGCAGATCGGCAAGAAACGCCCCGACGGAACCCTGGTCAACCGCGGCATCATGCTGCTCGTGAGCGTGGGCGACCGGCGGGCGCGGATCGAACTGGGCGCCGACTGGGGGCGCGGATGGGATGGGTACGCCCGCCGGGTGATGGACGACGCCATCGTGCCGCGGTTCCGCTCCGGTGATTTCTCGGGAGGGATCGCCGCCGGGGTCCGCGAACTCGCCGCGATGGCGGAGGCCGGCCCCGGCGCCCGACAGCCGGCCGCCACCCCCGCCGCGGGACCCGCACCGGCCGGGGCATCCCCCTTCTCCCAGGTGGTCCAGGGGGCGGCTCCCGCGGTTCCTCCATCCGAAATGGCGCGGGGCGCGGCGCCCCGCGTGGACGACCGCGTGGCCGGCCTCAGTCCTCTGCCGCGCAAGATCGTGTGGCTGATGGTGATCGGCGGCATCGTGCTCATCGTGGCAGCGTTCCTTTACCCCGAAATGCGCAAGCCCCTGCTGATCGCGGGTGCCGGTCTCGTGATCGTGGGCCTTTTCACCTGGGTCATCGTGGCCGTGCTGGCCATGTTTGCGGGCGCGAAGAGCCGCTCCGGGAGCGGTGGTTTCTCGTCCGGGGGCGGTGGATTCTCCTCGGGCGGCGGCGGGTTCTCAAGCGGTGGTTTCTCCGGCGGCGGCGGGGCGTCGGGCAGCTGGTGAGCGGGCAAACGGAGGATTACGGGCATGACGACGGCGAATGATTACCTGAACCGGATGGAGCGCGACGCGGTGGAGCAGGCGGTGGCCGCGGCCGAGGAATGCACCAGCGCGGAGATCGTGTGCGCGGTGGCCACGGAGTCGGGCCGCTACGACCGGGCCGAATCCCTCTGCGGCCTCGTCCTCGGCCTGATCGCCATGGGCGTGGTGCAGGGCCGGGCCGGATTCGCCCCGGCCGAAAGCGGATCCTGGGCCGCGCAGGGCGCCGCCATCGGCTGGCTGGCGCTGGCCGTCGTGGCCGGTTTCGTGGCCGGAAGCATCCTGGCCAGTTACTGGCACGGCCTGCGGCGCCTGCTCGTGTCCGAGCACGAAATGGAAGAGGAGGTCGCCGGCGCGGCCGCGCGGGTCTTCGCCCTGGAGCGGATCGGGTCCACGCGCGGCAAGGCGGGGGTCCTGCTCTATGTGTCGCTGGCCGAGCGTCGCGTGGTCGTCCTCGCGGACGCCGCGGCCATGACCCTGCTTGGCCGGCAGGGCCTGGACGAGCTGCGCGACATGGCCGTGACCCGCCTGCGCGACGGGCGGCGGGCCGACACCTTCGTCGACACGATCATCGCGGCCGCAAAGCGCCTGGCCCCGGCCCTGCCCCCCGAAACCGGCGACGCGAACGAACTGGCCAACCGCCTCCGGCTCTATCACCCGCGCCCGTGATTCCCGCCCGGGTGCGCGGGCCGCTCATCCCACGCGGATCCGCGGATCGAAGACCCCGTACAGGATGTCCACCGCGAAGTTGGCCAGCACGAAGATCGTCGTGGTGAACAGCACCGTGCCGAGGATGACGGGCGTGTCGCGGAATGCGATGGCATTGCGGATCAGCATGCCGATGCCCGGCCACTGGAAAATGCTCTCGGTCAGGATCGCGCCGGTCAGGTAGTCGGCGAAGTTCAGCCCCACGACGGTGACGATCGGGATCATGGCGTTCTTCATCAGGTGCTTGAACACGACGGTGCCCTCGCCCAGCCCCTTGGCCCGTGCGGTGCGCAGGAAATCGGCGTGACTGACCTCCAGGATGCTCGACCGGGTCATGCGCGCCAGGTAGGCGATGCTGCGCGAGCCGAGCGTGATGGCGGGGAGCACCACGAACCGCGGGTCGAAGTTCTCCCCCGTGCCGCCGAAGTAGCGCCACCCGACGGCCACCGCGCCGATCATCAGCACGATGCCCACCACGAACACCGGCGTCGAGATGCCCAGCAGCGCCAGGGCCATCACCCCCCGGTCGATCCAGGTGTCCTTGTTCAGCGCCGCGAGGATGCCCAGCCCGATGCCCAGCGTGACGCTGATGAAAAGCGCCGCCAGCGCCAGCACCGCCGTGTTGACGAAGTAGTCGCCGATGAGTTCGCGGACCGGCGTGCCGAACCGCATCGAAACGCCGAAATCCAGCGTGGGGATGCCCTTCACGTAATACCAGAACTGGACGGGCATCGGCTCGTCCAGGTGCCACTGCTGCCGCAGCCGCAGCCGGACCTCCTCGCTAACCGTCTGCCCCTGCATGGTGGTCGGGTCGCCGGGGATGAAGCGCATCAGCAGGAAAGTGACCACGGCCACGCCGAACAGCGTGGGCAGGACCTGCAGCAGGCGGCGCAGCGTGTAGCGGAACATGGCGTGGCGCGGAGTCTGGCCCGGGCCCGGACACAAAGGCCACGAAAATCCGGGCCGCCGGCTGCGCCCGAGCCGGAACGGCCCCTATGCCCGGGTGGCTCGTTTGCGCAACAGTCCCGCGAGTTTGAGCCCCGTGACCATCATCGCCAGCAATCCAAGCCCGATGGCGAGAATGTAGAATGGCCGGAGCGCCGGGCCCAGCCAGCTGCCCTGGTGGAGGCTCATGAGCAGGTCGTTCGTCCCTTTCGGAAACGATTTCTCCCCGAAATGGAAAGCCATGCCGGTCACGGCGGAAACCGCCAGGGGCACCATCAGGATCGCGCCGGCCACCCGGTGGAAATAGCGCGGGTTTCCCCGGCTCCGGCTGGTCGCCACGAGATAAAGGCCGGTGAGGACGAGAGCCAGGAGCCCGAATCCGTTGATCAGGATCCACGCCGAAGAACCCCGGGCGCCAAGCCACGCCCCGGTGTGAATGTGCAGGACGCTTTCCCCCGTATTCTTGGACATTCCAAACCAGGCCCGCCCGACGCGGTAAGTGATCCCCGTCGACAGGACGATGAGAAGCGGCAACACCAGCCAGGGGGAAACCCGGCCGTGGAATTTCCGCGGAGTGTTGTTCATGGGAAACCCTGGCTTCCGGGGTTTCGCCGGTCAATGGCCCAGTTGGTGCCGGACCCCGGAAAAGCCGCGGATCACCGCCTCCGCGGTCACAGAAACTCCAGCTGCTCCTCAACCAGGTCAAAGTCCCCGTCCGATGCCAGGTCCCGGGAGATCGTCGCAAGCAGGCGCTCGGCGGTGTCGCGTGACTGGAACACCGTGACCACGGCGATCACCGCGCTCCGCCACACATCGTGGTCGTCCACCTCCGCGACCGCGCAGTTGTGGCCGGTGCGAAGCCGGTGGATGAGCGGCTTGAGCACGCGGCGCTTGTCCTTCAGCGAGTTGGCGCCGCGGATGAGGAGGCGGGCGCGAAGGCAGCCGATGACCATCGGGGCGCGGACCTACCTGGGGGGCTCGATCGAGTCGAAATAGCTCTTCACGTAATTCTTGTAGCCGACGGGAATGTCTTCCTTCGAAAGCGCGTCCTTCTGCGCCTCGCGGTAATCGAGGAAGGCGCGGGTGACCCCGGCGCTCGGCGCCTCGCGGCGCGCCTCGCCCTGCACGTCCACCGAGTAGTCGAACTTGCCCTCGCCCATCTGCCCCTTGGCGCGCGTGTTGTATTGCTTCGTGTCGGTCTTGCGCGCCGCGTAAAGCTGCACGAACTGCTCCGTCCAGTCGCTGTTGCGTCCCGCGGCATAACGGTTGCTTCCCGCTTTGGCCGCGGCGTCGTAGCCCTTTTCGGTGGCCAGGTTGGTCGAGCCGATACCCCAGTCCGGTCCGCTCCCCTGGCCGCTTCCCGAGGCGCTGCCCTTGCCGGTTCCGCCGCCGGTTCCCGCCGCGGCTTTCTGTCCGGACCCGCTTCCCTCGCCTTTTGTGCCGCCGGACTTTTCGCTTCCGGCCTGCCCCGCACCCTCACGCTCACCAGCACCGGCGGATTTTCCGCCGCCCACGCCAAACTTGTCTCCCTGGCCGCCGTCCTCGCCCTTGCGGCCCGGCTCACCCTTCTTGTCCTTGCCGCTGCCCGCCTTGCCCGTGTCGCCCTCCCCGCCCGACTTCCCCTTGCACGAGTCGCACCCCTTGCCCTGGCACTGGCTGCAGGCGGCCGCCCCGTCCGACATCCCGTTTTCACCGTTTACGGCGTTGGCAAGTTCGCCCTTCGACTTCTCGATCTGGCTGAGGGCCTCGTCCAGTTTTCGCATTTCCTCCTGCGCCCGGGCCAGTCCGTCCAGCGACGCCTTGGCCGTGTCCAGCGATCCCTGCGCGGAGGCCGCGTCGCCCTTCTCCATCGCGCTGCCCGCCTCAGCCAAAGCGGCCGCAAGGCCTTCCTGCCCGTCGATGCGTCCGCCCAGTTTCGCCAGTTCCTCGCCCGTCTTCTTCTGATCCTCGCGGGATTGTCCCGGCTGCCCGGCCTGCTCGCGCAGCCGCGCCAGTTCGGCCTTTGCCCCTTCCAGGTCGCCGCGTCGCAACGCCCGCTCCAGGCGCGAAGTGGGGCCGGCCTGGTCGCCCGGCGCCCGCTCGGCCCGCTTCACCTCGGCCCGGCTCTGGTCGCGCAGGCGCTCCTTGTCCTTCGCGATTCGCTCGGCCACGGACGACAGCTTGGCCATGGCATCGCGGGCCGCGGGCGCGTGTTGCTGCGAGAACTGCTTCTGCAGTTCGGCGATTTCCTTCGCGGCCTT
>JADHEF010000948.1_pt1 | contig 22476 bp, 19 predicted proteins | sample 8952391 | NCBI WGS metagenome assembly JADHEF01 (sample SAMN16124439, study PRJNA663245) | bioreactor sludge metagenome | isolation source: sludge (nitrite) | place: India:Bengaluru | collected 2019-02-28 | reverse complement strand
TCTTTACGCATACGTCATTCTCTCACGCGACGAGAAAGTCCGACAGGCTGCTAGAAGACGTGAAGCAAGAAACGAAAATCGAGCGTAACAATGCACTACGGACGTACCAAATACAATCCGTTTTTTATGCATTAGGAGCACAACAAGAGAAGTAGAATTATTTACAACTATTTTTTGCCCCATTGTGGTGCATTCATGGCAAAACCCCGCGATTCCTCATCCGCTTAACAACGCCAACTTCGCACCGCGTGGCATTTCCATCTCTTCAAGCTATCCTATGCCGCCCGCGAGAAGCAGAGTTCGCGACCCGCACAATCGAGGCCAGCGCGCAATGTCCGAAACCCCGCAAGAACCCGAAGAACTGCCCCCATTTCTGCCGACCACCGGTTTATCGAGCCTGGATCATGTCTTTCGTGGCGTCCAGCGCGGCGACAACATCGTCTGGCAGGTGCAATCGCTGGAGGAATACGCGGCGCTCGTGACCCGCTACGCGCAGGCGGCCATCGCCCAGAAACGCCGCCTCGTCTACTTCCGCTTTGCCGACCACTGGCCGCTGATCGACGCAGCGCCCGAAGTCGAAATCCACCACCCTCGCCCTGGCGATGGCTTCGATTCATTTGTCGACCAGGTGCATTCGGTCATCGAAGCCGCCGGAGCGGAGACCATGTACGTATTCGACAGCCTCTCCGACCTCGCCGAAGCCTGGCAGTCGGACCGGATGATGGCGAACTTCTTTCGCCTCACCTGCCCGCGCCTCTTCGATCTGCACACCGTCACCTATTTCGCGATACGCCGGAACACCCACGTTGATTCGGCGATCCAGATGATTACCGAGACGACGCAGTTCCTGCTCGACACCTTCCGCTGCCGGGACAAGCTCTACATCCGTCCGGTCAAGGTTCAGCATCGGTCGGCGGCGGCGATGAACCTGATCCACGCCTGGGAGGACGGCGACAACTTCCGGCCGGTCACCGACAGCGGCACTGTGTCTGAAATACTCGCCGGATCGGACTGGCGCGGGCTGGACGACAACCGCATCGTCAGCCACTGGCGACGCCACTTTGGTGCGGCGCGCCTGGCGCTCAAGGCGCGCACCGAAGGAAAAGCCGATGCAGCCGTCGAACAGCGCTGGTTCGACAGCCTGAGCAAGCTGCTTGTCCCGGCCGACCCGACGCTGGCCCGAATGGCCTGCGACTACCTGACACTCGACGACCTCATCTCCATCCGCGACCGGATGATCGGCACCGGCAGCATCGGCGGCAAGGCGCTTGGGATGTTGATGGCACGCGGCATCCTGCGCAAGGAAGCGCCTGAGCTGCACGACCAGCTCGAAGCGCACGATTCCTTCTATGTCGGCACCGAGGTGTTCGATACGTTTCTCGTGCGCAACGGTATCTGGTGGATACGTCGCCAGCAGCGTGATCCGCATACCTTCCTGCACCAGCTCGACGAAGCGCAAGCGCGCATCATGCGCGGCACCTTCACCGAATCGACGCAGCGCCAGCTCGAAGGGATGCTCGATTACTTCGGCGAGTGGCCGTTCATAGTTCGCTCCAGTTCGCGGCTTGAAGACCAGTACGGCAACGCGTTCGCCGGGCAGTACGAGAGCGTCTTCTGCGTCAACCACGGTCCGCGCGAGCAGCGGCTGGAAGAATTGCTGAACGCCATCCGCCAAGTTTATGCTAGCTCTCTGAGCGAGAAGGCGCTGCGCTACCGGCAGCGGCGCGGCCTGCTCGATGCGCACGAGCAGATGGCCTTGCTCATCATGCGCGTGTCGGGAACCGCCGGACGTCGCTACTTCTATCCGCACGCCGCCGGTGTCGGTCTCTCCTTCAACCCGTACCGCTGGAACCCGAAGATCGACATGCACGCCGGCGTCGTCCGCCTTGTCGCCGGCCTCGGCACGCGCGCCGTCGATCGGGCCGACGACGACTACACGCGCCTGATCGCACTCAACGAACCGGAGCTTCGCCCCGAGACCAACTTCGGCGCAATTGCCCGCCATGCCCAGCGGCGCATGGATGTGCTCGATCTTTCAGGCGACGGCGTGGTTACCGGTCCGTTTGCCGAGTTGAGCGCGGAGGATGCGAGTTTCCCGCTCGACTTGTTCACCACCCGCGAACAGCCCGAACGCCCACCATTCCTCACCTTTGACGGGCTGATCAGGAACGGCGAATTCGTCGCGCGCATGCAGGCGATCCTCGGCCATCTGCAGAACGCCTACCGCCACCCAGTCGAAATCGAGTTCGCGCTCAACGTGCGGCCCGGTGAACCGTTGCGCATCAACCTGCTGCAATGTCGGCCGATGCAGGTGCGCAGCGTGGACCAGCGCGTCAAGGCCGAACCGCCGGCCTACGTTCCCAGCCTGATCAGCGCGCGCGGCGCCGTGATCGGCCCGAGCCGCGTCATCCGGCCGGATCGCATCGTTTACGTCGTGCCCGAGCAGTACGCACAACTCAATCTGGCCGACCGCGCGACGGTCGCGCGCGTCATCGGCAAGATCAACCGCGCGAGCGCCGGACGCTCCGTCCTGCTGCTCGGCCCGGGCCGCTGGGGAACACGCGACGCCTGGCTCGGCATACCGGTCACCTTTGCCGATATCAACAACATCGCCGCCATCTGTGAAATAGTCGCCATGCACGACTCGCTGGTGCCCGACGTCTCACTCGGTACGCACTTCATCAACGAACTGATCGAAGCCGACATGCTCTACTTCGCCCTCTTCCCAGGGAAGGAGGGCAACCACATCGACGAACGCCTGCTACGCCGGCAAGCCAATCGCCTGAGCCGGATCGTCCCCGACGCGCGCGACTGGTCCGCCGTCATACGCGTTGCCGACATGCGCGCGAAGAACCTCTCGCTCTACGCCGACGCCGAACAACAGCGCGTCACCGTGACGCTCTGATCGTGAGAGAGCGCCGGGCACGCTACATAGTCATCCAGTCGTGGGCTTCCGGCTGGAACGGAATGTCGGCCACGATCCAGCGCACGCGTTCGCCCTCCTGCAAACGAACACCCGTCGGCTCGTAGACCCGGTGGCCGAACAACTCGGCCCCGATCGGACTCAGGACGGACCAGCAGTTGTCTTCCGGATCGTGATCCTCCGGATAGACCAGCGTCAGTTCCAGGTTTTCACTCGACATCGGGTCGGCGAGCCTGACCGTCGAGTTCATGGTGACGAGATCGCGCGGCACGTCCTCAGGCGCAACGACCAGATCGGCCGTACGCAACCGCTGGAGTACGGTCATCGCGGGCGGACTGAGTTCGCGACCGGCGAACACGCGCTCGATAAGCGCTTCCAGACGCCCCTTGTCGAGCGCCGAAACGCACCTCAATGACTTGCTGTCGGACATTCCTGCCACCTTTCCAGATAACCGCTGCTCTACCCTGAACACACACCACCCAAGCGCTGAACGGCCGAACTTGCCACTTCCTGCGCGGCTGGCCTCAATGCTCGAAAGACGTGGCGACAAACCAACTCCGTCGCCCCGTTCCGCTGACACGATGAATGCGTCCTTCACTCAGCAACTCCTGGACGCTCCTGCTCAACATCTCGTTGTCGGGCTCGACACCCAAGGCGTGCGACAAGCGACGCGTGTCGAGGCAATGCTTCTCGTGCAGCGCGCGTAGCACGGACTGTTTCGTGATCACCGACATGATCCCTCCTTCAAAGCGATAGAACCGTTGCCCGATGAACTACAATCAATTGCAGCGCTCAGCTCCAACCTTGCGCCCAATCCGGAGTTGGCACGCATCAACATTTGTGCAAGCACAAGCAATCAAGCAGTGAAGTCATCGTAACCAAAACCGGGAACGACAATAAGATCCCGATTTGACACCTCACTGTTTCCCAAAATGACACAATCGACCTGACTAGAGGGCAAGACATGATTGATCTGAACCTGATGGCCATCTTTGCACGCGTCGTCGAAGCGGAGAGCTTCGCCGAAGCCGCGCGACGGATGAATACGTCACGCTCGGCGGTCAGCAAAGCGGTGGCAAAATTGGAGAAGACACTGGGCGCCCGCCTCGTCAATCGAACGACTCGGCACTTGAGCCTGACCGAGATAGGCTCACTGATCGCCGACCACTGTTGCCGGATGCTCGAAGAGGCCGACCAGGGCGAACGGCTGGTCGCCAGCCTCACGTCCGAACCGAGGGGCGTACTCCGGGTGAGCGCATCGGTTGCCTTCGGCACGCTCCACATCGCACCGGCGCTGGCCGAGTTCCTGCCCCTGTATCCCGACCTCAAGATCGACCTCACCATCACCGACCGCTGGGTCGACCTGGCCGAGGAACGTTACGACCTATCCATCCGGGTCATGGACGACCCACCCGGCAACTGGGTCGCGCGGAAGCTCGCGCCCGTCCGCCGCCGCGTCTGCGCAACGCCCGCGTACTTCGATCGCTTCGGCATCCCGCAAGTCCCGTCCGATCTCGCCAAACATGTCTGCCTCGACTACGCCCTATCCGGCGAAGCGGGACGCTGGCGTTTTGTCGATAACGGCGTAGAGCAGTCGGTCACGATCGCCGGACCGCTCCGGGTCGATGACGATGAAGCGCTCTCGCAGGCGGTGCTCGGCGGCCTCGGCGTTGCACTCCTGCCGACGTTCATCGTCGGTGAGGACCTGCAGACCGGGAGGCTGCGTGCCGTTCTCTCGGGCTACACGCGGATCGACCGCCACGTCTACGCCCTCTACCTGCCAACACGGCACCTCCCCAACAAGGTTCGCGTCTTCATCGACTTTCTCGTCGAACGCTTCGGCCCCGAGCCGTACTGGGACCGCCCGACGGGGAACGCAAACGCTGATGGCGACGATCAAGACGACGGCCAGACCGTTGATGCAGCATCCCGCCCGGACGCCTCATCCCACAAGCGGAGGAGTCGGGAATGATCAGCGATTTCCAGAACTCGCTTGCGACGATCGAATTGCTACTCGCCGTAGGGAATTGTTTGCCAATGCGCCGTCGCGTCGGTGAAAATCGTTGGCGCGATAAGCACTTGCAACCCGTTCATCGAGAGGCTTGGCAGTTCGAAGCACCGCCGAACGTTTCTTGAAGAATGGGCTCTGGAGCTAAAGCGAACAGCCCCGATACGCAATCACTTTAACGCTCACACGAAATGGCTGCCTTCGATTCAAACCAAACGCCAGCCCGCCTTTCGATGCGAAGATGGGTACTCAAAGGCATCCGCTACTGGGCGCTTTCGCTTCTGACCCTAGCCATCGCCATCTCTGCACGCGCCGGCGACGATTTGGTCGTTCGGTTCGCAATGACCGACGCACCACCACTTTCATCCGCCGCGCCGGACACGGCATCCGGGATGAAGGGACTCTACCCTGACATCCTCGACGATGTGCTTACCCGACGTATGGGTCTTCCGTGGAAGGGCACGTTTCTCCCATGGAAACGCGCCCAGCTGGAGCTCAAGACCGGCAATGCCGACGTGATCATCACTGTTCCAAGCGAAGAGCGTAGGGCGTATTCCATGCCGAGCGCCCTCCCCGTGTTCCAGGAGTTCTTGCACATTTATACCTACAAAGGCCACCCGAGAATCAACGAGATTCGTAACATCAGGGGGGCAGCCGATATCCGGCGCCTGAGTCTCGTCCCAGCGACAAACATCGGCAACAACTGGCATTCCGAGAACATCGATGCACACGGCATCAAGACGCGGTGCGTCCCGGCGGACGAAATTCTCCCGAGATTTCTTGCGGCCAAACGCGCTGACATCATTATTGACACACCATCAACCATGGACCCGAAGATCAAGAATCTTGGACTCGAGGGACAGATTGAAAAAACGCCAGCCAGATTTGGTCCAATCAACTTTCATCTGTTGGTGGGAAAAGAATCATCAATCGCTTCGATGATGCACGCACTCAATGAATCCGTAGCGCAGTTCGTCAGGGATGGTACCCGTGAGCGATTCGCGGCCAAGCACCTTGGCATCTCACCATGACGGTGAAGCGGGATGCGTTCCCGATGCTACACGTCAATAACCCAACTTCATGAATCGCGAAGCGGTTGAGAACGACCGATTTGCTTTTTTCGAAGCCGTCCACCGGCGGTTTCAACACTTGGGCGAAACCTGTTTCGTAAGCCGGCAGCCCGAGAATTGGCCGGAGACTCGCATACCCGGCCTGCGAAACAGAAATCGCCGGTCACCCGGCGACTTCTGGTTTCAGACGCGCACTTTGCGGCCTACGGCTTCTCGACAAACTTCACTTCCGCCGCCAACCGCTCGATCGTTTCCGCCGACGGTGGCGAAGCGCCTGCGGCCAGGCAGGCGCCCGAACCGGCGGCGATGGCGGCGCGCAGGTGCACGTCCCAACCGGCGTCCGGATGGCGAATCAGGCTGTTGAGCAGGCCGGCCAGGCTGGTGTCGCCGGCGCCGACCGTGTCGACGACCTTGATCGTCGGCGGCAAGGCACGCCAGTGCTGGTCGCCGACGTACATCGCCGCGCCTTCTGAGCCACGTGTAAACAGATAGGCGGCCTTCGGGTTCATGGCGCGCAACTTGTCGAAGGCGGCGTACTCATCCTGCGTGCGGAAGAAGCCACGCAGGTCCTCTTCGGAGACCTTGATCAGGTCGGCGATTGCCGACATGCGCGCAAGGATCGGGTCGTACGACTCGTCCATGACGGCGCGAAAGTTGGGGTCGTAGCTGATCTTGACGCCGAGTTTGTGCAAGCGCTCGGCGGTCGCCACCAGGCGGTCGGCGAGCGGCTGGCGGGCGAGGCTGATGCAACCGAAGTGTGCCCAACGCACGGCCTTCTCCCAACCTTCCGGCAGCGCGGCGACGTCGAAGTGCAGGTCGGCGCTGTCGTCACCGATGAAGTAGTACTTCGGCGGATGCGTCTCATGCACGATAGCCAGGAGCGGCGACTTCTGCAGGCGCTGGGTGAAGCGCAGGTCGAGCTTGGCGTGCACCGTCGTCTTCCAGATCTCGTCGCCGAAGCAGTCGCTGCTGATCGCGCCACCAAAGGCGCTGGGGATGCCGAAATACGACATCACCATCGCCACGTTCCACGGCGCGCCGCCGGGTACGCTCTTCCACTGGTCCGGGGCGACCCGGATCATGTCGGTCAACGCTTCGCCGAAGGAGACGAACTCCGGCAGTCCTTTCACTTCTTCCGCTCTTTCCATCAAGCCCCCTTGGTTTCGCCCAGGGCGCGCAGCACGTCGAAGCTGGCGCCGATGTTGTGATAATCGACTTTGCCGCCCGGGCTCTTCTCCCGGGTGTGGTTCAGGTTGGCCGGGTCGAGGATGCGGAACCAGGCGCCTTGCTGGTGATCGACAAAGTGCTTCCAGCAGTAATCCCAGATCTTGTCGTACCAGGCCCAGTACGAGGCCTTGCCCGTGCGCACGGCAAGCAGCGCGGCGGCGGCGAAGGACTCGGCCTGTACCCAGTGGTACTTGTCGCCGTCACAGACCGAGTCGTCGGGTGCGAAGCCGTAATGCAAGCCGCCATGCACGGCGTCCCAGGAACGGCTGACCGCCGCTTCGAACAGCTCCTCGGCACGCGGCAGGTGCCAGTCGGCCGGCAGATGCGCATCGAGCTGTAGCAGCAGCTTGGCCCATTCGGTGTGGTGGCCGGGCTGGTAGCCCCACGGGCGGTAGATGTTGGTTTTGTCGTGCAGGTTGTATTCCCAATCGACTGACCAGTCCTGCCTGTAGTGCTCCCAGATCAGGTTTTTGGCGAGTGCGGCCTGGCGGACGGTAATCGCGTGGGCGAGCGTCTCGGCGCGTTCGATGTAACGGCGCTCGCCGGTGGCGACGTAGCAGTAGATCATCGCTTCGCAGGCGTGCATGTTGGCGTTTTGGCCACGGTAGGGCGACGTCTTCCAGTCAGGGCCGGCTTCGTCGGCGTAGAGCTGCGCCGCTGGTTCCCAGAAATGCTGTTCGGCGAGATCGAAAGTCTCGGTCAGCCAGCCGCGCGCTTCCTCCACACCAGCCTTCAGCGCGTGCGCATAGGCGAGCATGACGAAGGCCATGCCGTAGCAGTGGCGTGTGTCATCGAGCACGCGCGCCTGTTTTCCGTCCCAGTCGAGCATCCAGGCGTAGCCGCCGGTGACCGGGTCGCGGAAGACGTTGCGCAGAAAATCTACTGCGTGACGCACGCCGGCCTGGTAGCGCGCTTCGCCCGTAAGCTGGAAGAGCATCGCGTGGGTGATGACGAAACGCGTGGCGTTGACCAGATGGCGCGTGCGCTTGTCGAACACCGTGCCGTCATCAAGATAGTAGTGGTACATGCCGCCGCTCGGGTCGACGGCGCGGCCGTTGTAGAAATCCATCACCCAGCTGACGTGCTGGCGAAGGAAGGTTGGAGAACGGAAATCGGGTGAGGCTGGAATCGTCATTTTTTAGTCCTTGAGAAAGGCCGAATCATTCACCGTGCCGGTCCATGGCACATTGTCCTGGGCGCAGATGCAATCGGGCCATTTTACGCTGATCGCCCGTACCCTTCCTCCATGCATCGGGCAATGATCTATACGGAGTTTCGGTCATCACGACGAAAAAGGGCCGGAAGCCTTTTCTCGAGCGAATCGAGGAAAGCGACCTCCGGCCCGGGCCAAAAACTAGCTGCCTGTCGGTTTGTCTCTTAGTTCGCCGCTTGTTGCTGACGCCACTTGTCGAGCAGCACGGCGAGAACGATGACCGCACCCTTGGCGACGTACTGCCAGAAGGACGAGAGTCCAAGGATCGTCAGGCCGTTGTTCATCACGCCGATGATCAACGCGCCGATCACCGTGCCCCAGATCGAACCGACGCCGCCCGCGAGGCTGGTGCCACCGAGCACGACCGCCGCAATCGCGTCCAACTCGTAACCTACCCCCCAGTTACCGTTCGCTGCGTAGAGACGGCTCGACGACATGGCGCCGGCGATACCCGAGAACAAGCCGCTGATCGAATAGACGAAGAGCAGCACTGTCGACACCTTGATGCCCGTAAGGCGCGCCGCTTGCGGGTTGCCGCCGACGGCGTAGATGTGCAGGCCGAGGATCGTTTTGCGGAGGATGAACCACGAGACGAGCGTCACCACCGCCGCGACCCAGATCAGCCAGGGCACGGCGAGGAAGTCACCGTTACCCAGCCATTCGAAGGTCGGGATGTTGTTGTTCAGCACCGTCGTCCCGTTGGCCAGCAGATACGCGGCGCCGCGCAGCGCGGTCATCGTACCGAGCGTGACGACGAAGGGATTGATGTTGAAGTGCGCAACCATCGACCCGTTGAACAGCCCGCACAGGAGGCCAGCGATGACGAAGGCCGGCAGCGCGAAGCCCGGCGCATTATCCGGCAGCGAGAAGGTCATGCCGATGACGGCGGCCACCGCCAGCATCGAGCCGACCGAGAGGTCGATACCGGCGGTGAGAATGACGAAAGTCATGCCGCAAGCCAGCACCAGGTTGATGGCGACCTGGCGCAGGATGTTCATCGTGTTGCTCTGCGTCAGGAAGTTCGAGGTGCCGTCATCGCTGAAGTAAAGCGTCAGCCCGTAGAACAGAACGTACATGACGACGAGCACCGGCAACATGCCGAGTCGCTCGAACCAGCGCCCGATAAACGAGCCGTGCTTGACTTCATTGCCGACATCGACGTCACCGGCCGAGGTCGCTGCTTTGGTTGTGGTACTCATATTCCCTCCTTGCATTAGGCTGCCGTACGCACGTCGTGCGTGGCCAGCGTCATGATCTTTTCTTGGTTGATGTCGTCACCCGTGCATTCACCGGTGATGACGCCTTCGCGCATGACGACGACGCGATCGCAGATACCGATGACTTCAGGCAGTTCGCTCGAGATGACCACCACCGCAACGCCTTGCGCCGCGAGTTCATTGATGATGTGGTAGATCTCTGACTTTGCGCCGACGTCGACGCCGCGCGTCGGTTCGTCGAGCAACAACACCTTCGGCGCGATTTCCAGCCAGCGCGCGAGCAGGACTTTCTGCTGATTTCCCCCGGAAAGACCACCGACGATGCCGTCCGGCCCATTGACCTTGATCGACAAGCGAGCGATGGCTTCCTTGGTCAGTTTGCGTAGCGCCGGGTGGTTGATGACGCCGGCACGTGCGTTCGACTTGAGGACGTTCATCGAGGTATTGGCCAAGGCCGACAACTGCAGGAAGAGGCCTTGCCCCTTGCGGTCCTCCGGCAAGTAGCCGATGCCCAGCTTGATTGCATCAAGCGGTTCCTTGACATCGATCTCCTGCCCGTCGAGGCGGACCGTTCCGCTGCTTCGCGGGTCGGCACCGAAGATCAGGCGGGCAAGTTCCGTGCGACCGGCACCAACTAGCCCGGCTAGGCCAAGGACTTCACCGGCACGCGCCTGGAAGGAGGCCGGCTTGACCTTTCCACCGCCGACATCCTGAACTTCGAGCATGACTTTTCCGGCCTTGCGCCCGCTCTTGTGCTGATAGAAGTCACCGAGCGGCCGGCCAACCATCATCTGCACGATCTTCGACGGTTCCAGGTGTTCGCGATCGAGTTCGCCGACGTAGGCGCCATCGCGCAGCACGGTCACGCAATCGGCCAACGCATTGACTTCGGCCATGCGATGGCTGATGTAGATGACGGCAATACCTTCGTCGCGCAGCTTGCGCACGATCTTGAAGAGGGCGTCGGTCTCACGATCGGAGAGCGCGGCAGTCGGCTCATCCATGATCAGGATGCGACCCTTGTGGATCAGCGCGCGGGCGATTTCGACCTGTTGCTGCTGGGCGATCGAGAGCTTTCTAGCGGGTGTCGTCGCCGAGAAGGGGGCGTCGAGGGTGCGCAGAACTTCTTCAGTGCGCCGGTTCATTTCGGCGGTGTCGGCCATGCCCCACGGGGTCCGCGGCTCACTGCCCATAAAAACGTTTTCGGCCACCGTCAGATTGGTGGCCACAGATAGTTCCTGATAAATCAGGCTGATACCGGCGGCACGTGCATCGGCCGGCTTGGTGATGACAATCGGCTTGCCGTCGACCTTGATGATGCCAGCGTCCGGTTGATAGACACCGGAGAGGACTTTCATCAGGGTGCTCTTGCCTGCCCCGTTTTCGCCCATAAGGGCGTGAATTTCATGACTGCGGACGGTCAGCTTGACGCCATTCAGCGCTCGGGTCGCTCCGAAACTCTTGCTGATCCCTTCCATCTCCAGTACGACTTGGCCCGCGGTTTGGCCCATATTCCCCCCTGGAAGAACGGATGTTGCACAAACGGGCCTCATTGACTGAAGCCCGTTTGCAGATGCCCCGACCCGCTACGCAGGCCGGGTTTTACGACACGATACGCTTATTCCTTGACCCAACCCGGATAGTCCTTCAGGTTTTCCTTGGTGATCAGCGGAACCGGCAGCAGCGTAACGTTCGACGCCGGCTTCTTGCCGTTCATGATGTCGTAACCGATCTTCACGCCGTCGCTCGCCATTTGGTAGGGGTTCTGAGCAGCGCTACCTTCGAAGAGGCTCTTCGGATCCTTCAGAGCAACCACGGCATCCGGCGCGCCGTCGACTGCGGTGATGAAGATGCCTTCGCGCTTGGCTTGCTTGATCGCAAGTTCAGCACCGATACCGGTCGGGTCGTTGATCGCGAAAACGGCGTCGATCTTCGGGTTGGCGGTCAGCAGATCCTGCATCACAGCCATACCGCCGTCACGCGAGCCCTTGGCGTCCTGGTTGTCGGAGAGAACCTTGATGTCGGGATTCTTGGCGAAAACTTGCTTGCAGCCGACGACGCGGTCGATAACCGAGGTAACTGGAGGTCCATTGACGATGACGACGTTGCCCTTGCCGTTCAGCTTCTTGGCGATGTATTCGCAGGCGTTGGCGCCGGCGGCGACGTTGTCGGACATCACGGTGTAGTCAGCGCCTTCGGCACCAACGTCAACTGCGACGACGACGATACCTGCGTCACGTGCCTTCTTGAGGACCGGAGCGATCGCCTTCGGGTCAACCGCATTCACGAGCAGCAGGTCGATCTTGTTGGCGATGAAGTTCTCGATCTGGCCGACTTGCGTGTTCAGGTCGTACTTGGTCGACAGTGCCGTGACCTTGACGTTCGGATTGATCTTCTTGGCGGCTTCTTCCGTGCCCTTGCCCATGGCGACGAAGAACGGGTTGGCCATGTCGCCGACGGTCAGACCGACAGCCTTCAGCTCTTTTGCCGAGACCGAACCGGCCATGGCAACCATCGACATCGAAGCGATCAATACCGGGATGATACGTTTCATGAAACCCTCCTTGGTTAGACATTAACTTGGCGTTGCGAACTTGGGCCCCCGCCCGTCCTCCGCTTCGCGTCAATCGCGAGCCGTCACTTCAAGCGGCAGCCGCGTCCGGAATTCCGTCGAAGCATCCAGCCTTGCGCACCGGACTTCCCCCGGAACTCCTGCCCACCGTCAAACAGCAGGCAGCGCGGTGCATCGTAGGGAGCTTTCGTTAATGCCGAATTTCAAAACTGCGTAAAATGGTGACGATTGTTTCGCCGCCTTTGAAATATTTGTAACCCGGCTGAAACCATGCATGAAATAAGGATCGATGCCGTAGCGGCGGCAGGCCTTCTTCGCGAGCCGGAAGAACGGTTATCATCGCGCTTCTTGATTGGGCCGCCGCGCTGAAACCAAAACACAATAGCGGCGGATATGAACGGAGGAGACATGACTACAAACCCGGTTCCGCACGTCCTCATCGTCGACGACGAGGCCGACATGCGCGAGCTGTTGTGCGACCTCATCGAATCGAACGGTCTCCGCGCGACTGCCGTTGAGGACGGTGCGACGATGCGCGCGGAACTCGATGGCGGCAGCTACGCCCTGCTCATCCTCGACCTGCGCCTGCGCCGCGAGGACGGCCTGACGCTGGCACGCGCCGTGCGCGAGACGTCGGCGATCCCGATCATGATCCTCACCGGCAAGGGCGACGAAACCGACCGTATCCTCGGCCTCGAACTGGCAGCCGACGACTACCTGATGAAGCCGTTCAACCCGCGCGAACTGCTTGCACGCGTGCGCGCCCTGCTGCGCCGCGCCGGCGGCGAGTTCCCGGCAGCGAAGAACGTCAGCCAGGGGAATCAGCCGCAAGGCCGCACCGGCGCACAGGAAGCGGAGGACCACGAGACCGCCCGCTTCGGCGACTGGACGCTGGACCTCACCGACCGCGTACTGCGTGATCACAACAACCAGCCGTGTCCGCTGACGCCAAGCGAATACGCGCTGCTCGAAGCCTTCTACCGCAACGCCAATCGCGTGCTGACGCGCGACCAACTGCTGGAGAACCTGCGCGGCGACCACACCGACGCGTTCGACCGCACGATCGACGTGCTGATCCTGCGCCTGCGCCGCAAGATCGAGCGCAATCCCTGTCACCCGGAACTCATCCGCACCGAGCGCGGCATCGGTTATCAGTTCTGCACGCAGCCGGCACGCGTGCAATAGCCGGCGTCAGGCGAGCGATGTCGCAGAGACCCGCCGAAGCCCGCTTCTGGCCGACAAGCGTTCGCTCACGCCTGCTGCTCGCTTTCGCCGTGATCTTCGCCTCGGCGATGGCGCTGGCGCTGGTCGGCTGGATGGGGATTCGCGACACGCGCGACGCGCTGCGCGACTTCCAGTCGCACGTGCTGCCCGACGTCTCGCGCTCGCTCGAACTCTCGCAGCGGATCGCCGCGATCGCGGCGATGGCGCCCTATGTGGCGGAAAGCACGCGCCCGTTCCAGCTACAGGCCGAAGCGCAAGCGCTGTTGAGCCGCGTCGACGAAGCCGAACGCCTGGCCAACACGATGCCAGTCGAGCGCAGCCAGGAACTCAATGTCGGCCCGGCCCTGCTCGCGCTCAAGGCGAGCATTTCGGAGCTGGTCGAAGTCACGCGCAAGGACCTCTTCCTCCAGGAGGATCTGCGCGAATACCTGTATCGCCTGTCCAGCGCCGCCGACGAACTGTCACCAATGGCACGCAAGGAGAACCTGGAGGTCATCTTCCGCGACCTGATCGCGGCGATCGAGGTGTCGAATCCCGAAACGCTGGCGCTCCTGCGCAAGCGCGTCACCGATCAGACCAATCGCATGGACCGCAGCAATCTGGCGTCGTCGCGCATTGCCAACCTGATCCGCGACAACCTCGAAGGCCCGGACAACGTCTTCGTGTTGCGCGACCGCCAGTTCCAGCTGCGCGAACGCAAGGCCTTTCTCGTTTCGCGCACGCGCGCCGAAGCCGAACGCCTCGGCGAGCGCGTCGACGAGTATGTCCACAACGCGCGTTCGCACGTCGAACAGCGTGGCGAATCGGTGACGCGTGCGGCCCGCTCCGGTGCGCTCGGCATCACCATCCTCACCTTCGTCTGTATCGCTGTCGCTCTGCTCGGCATCCGCGTCGTGATCCGCATGGTCGGCAGCCTCGGCGGCATCACGCAGGTGATGAGCAAGCTGGCGCAGGGCGATACCGAACAATCGACGCCGGAAACCGGGCGCCGCGACGAACTCGGCGCACTGGCCCGCGCCTTCGAAGTCTTCCGCGACAACGCGCGCGCCGTGCGCCGCATGGCCAACGACATCCGCGAACAGGGCAACCTGCTGGCGACCGTGGTCGAGAGCATGAAGGACGGCCTGTCGGTGTTCGATAGCGAGGGCCGCATCATCACCTGGAACCGGCAATACCCGGTGCTGCTAAACATCAAGGGCGACAGTATCAAGCACGGCATGACGCTGGACGAAATCCAGCGCCTCTTGCCTGAGCGCATCAACGACAACGCCGGCGCGCCGACGGTGCTTTCCGAGTTCAACCGCGCTCGGCAGAAGCACGCCTACCGTTTCGAGCTGGCCTTCACCGGCGGACGCGTCGTCGAGTTCCGCAGCAACCCGATGCCCGGCGGCGGCTTCGTTACGCTGTACAGCGACCTCACCGAACGCCGCATCGTCGAGTCGCAGTTGCGCCAGGCACAGAAGATGGAGGTGCTCGGCCAGCTGACCGGCGGCGTCGCACACGACTTCAACAACCTGCTGGCGGCGATCACAGGCAATCTCTATCTGCTCGATCAGGAAGAAAGCCTGTCGGAACCGGGCAGGAAATTCGCTGCGCGTGCGCGTTCAGCCGCCGAACGCGGCGCGACACTGACCCGGCGCCTGCTCGCCTTCGCCCGGCGCCAGCCGCTCTCGCCGAGCGCGGTCGATATCGACGTATTCATCCGCGACCTTGCCGACCTCATCGAGTACAGCGTCGGTCAGGGTGTCGCCGTCGTCCTCGATCTCGACGCACCGGACATCTGCGCCTGGGTCGACCGCGGCCAGCTTGAGAACGCCCTGCTCAACCTGGCGATCAACGCGCGCGATGCGATGCCCAACGGCGGCACGCTGCACCTGCGCAGCCGCTTCGACGCCAACCGCGACCTCGTCAGCATCGAAGTCGCCGACAGCGGCCAAGGCATGGACCGCGAAATCCGCGAGCGCATTTTCGAGCCCTTCTTCACGACCAAGGCGGGCTCCGGCAGTGGTCTGGGCCTCTCGATCGTCTATGGCTTCGTCAAACAGTCGGGCGGCGACATCCAGCTGACCAGCGCGCCGGGCAAAGGCACGTCCTTCACGCTGCATCTGCCGACGCGCGGGCGCGATTACATGCACGAGGAAACGGAAGCGCCGAGCGAGCCGGTTTCAGGGCAGTCGCTATTGCTGGTCGAGGACGACACCGACGTGCGTACCGCGCTTGCCGACCTCCTGAGCGCCACCGGCCACGTCGTCACCGTCGCGACGACGGCCGAGCAGGCGATCGAACTGCTCGAAAACACCTACCAATCGGTCGTACTCTCCGACGTCGATCTCGGCACCGGCGCCAGTGGTGTCGAGCTGATGCAGCACATCGCCGCGCACTATCCGACGCTGCCGCGTATCCTGATGTCCGGGTTGCCGGCCGAGTTCCTAGTCTCCCGTTTTGGTCTCTCCGAACATCAGCCGCTGCTGGCCAAGCCGTTCACCATCCAGCAGCTCGACAGCGCAATACGTCAGGCTACTTCACTTTTCCAGAGCTGATACCGATGGACGAGCAAACCGCCGATTCGACTGTGCATAGCCTCTTCCGCACACACTTCCGCTGCATGCTGGGAGCTCTGTTCATGCTCGGCCAGCTGTCGCTGGCTACCGCCGACCCGGTGCGCATCGGCGTCACCGTCACCGATCTGGGCAACCCCTTCTTCGTGCGTCTGGCGCGCAGCATCGAGAACTCGGCGCGCCAGGTGATCGGCCCGGACGTGAAGGTCTTCGTCGCCTCGAGCGCCTACGATCTTGATCGCCAGAACAACCAGATCGACTACTTCATCGAAAAGAAGATCGATCTGCTCATGCTGATCGCCACCGACCCGGTCGCCATCGAACCAGCCGTACAGCGGGCGCAGTCCAAGGGCATCAAGGTCATGGCGCTCGACGTGCGCGCAGCAGGTGCCGACGCGACATTCACGACGAACAACATCCAGGCTGGCGAACTCGCGTGCCGCTACATCGTGCAAAAGCTCGGCGGCAAGGGCGACGTCGTTGTAATCTCCGGCCCCTCCGTCACTTCGATCACCGACCGCGTGGACGGCTGCCTGGCCGTATTGAAAGCAGTGCACGGAATCCGCCTGCTCTCGTCAGACCGCAACGGCGGCGGCAGTTCCGAGGGCGGCTTCGCCAAGATGACCGACGTACTCACGCTATTCCCGAAGATCGACGCCGTGTTCGCCATCAACGACCCGACTGCACTTGGCGTTGAAGAAGCCGCGCGGCAGGCAGGACGCAAGGAGTTCTTCATCGTCGGCGTCGACGGCGCACCGAAGGTCAAGGCGCGGCTGCACGATGCCGATTCGCTGATCCACGCCACGGTCGCGCAGTTGCCGGACGTGATGGCACAACGGGCCATCGAGACCGGCTATGCCCTGATGCGTGGCAAGGATGTCCCCAATCGCGTCGTACTGATTCCCGCCGAACTGCTGACACGTGACGATCCACCGGAGTCGACTGATTGGGGACAATAGCCTTGCGCTTTGCCGCACGCAGTTGCCTTTCGATGGCCGGCCTGATGCTGGCCGCGTTTGCCGGCTGCGCAATTGCTTCTGAGACCGGTCGCATCGGCGTCTCGGTCACCGATCTCGGCAACCCGTTTTTCGTGCGTGTCGCACGCGGTGTCGAAACCTCTGCACGGCGCGTCGTCGGGCCGGAGGTCAAGGTCTACGTCGCCTCCAACGCCTACGACATCCAGCGCCAGATCCAGCAGATCGACGACTTCATCCGCAAGCAGGTCGATCTGATCGTACTCAACGCGGCCGACCCCAACGCCGTCGAGACCGCGGTCAACCGCGCCCAGGCCAAGGGGATCCGCGTGGTCGCCGTCGATGTACGCGCCGCCGGCGCAGACGCGACAATCACCACCGATAATGTGCAGGCCGGTGAACTGGCCTGCCGCCACATTGTGGAGCGGCTCGGCGGGGTCGGTCAGATCGTGATCATCAACGGCCCGCCGGTGTCGGCAACGATCGACCGCGTTGCCGGTTGCCGCAAGATCCTCGATGCCGCGCCGGGCATTCGCGTGCTCTCGGCCGACCGCAACGGCGGCGGCACGTCCGAAGGCGGCTTTGCCAAGATGACCGACCTCTTGACGCTCTTTCCACACATCGACGCCGTGTTTGCGATCAACGATCCAACGGCAATCGGCGCCGACGACGCCGCGCGCCAGGCCGGGCGCAGCGACTTCTTCATCGTCGGCGTCGACGGCGCACCCAAGGTCAAGACGCGCATGAAAGACGGCAGCTCGTTGATCGCTGCCACCGTCGCACAGATGCCGGACAAACTCGCGCAGAAGGCGGTCGAAGCGGGTTATGCGCTGATCCGCAACCAGGCTGTTCCCGAACGCACCGTCCTCATCCCCGCCGTCTTGCTCACCCGCGATTCGCCAGCCAAGACCGAAGACTGGAGCCAGTAAGCCCCAGCAAGGCGAGCCTTAACCGCAGGATGCTCAGGACGTTACTTCAACCAGATTGCCTTCGGGATCGCGGATCACCGCTTCGTAGAAACCGTCGCCAGTCCAGCGCGGCGGCGAAGCAAGCAGCCCCAACGGCTCCATGCGCGCCGCCAGCGCATCGACGGCGGCCTCCGAACCCAGCGAAATAGCCACGTGCGCCCAACCGGGCCGCTCGACCGCCTGTGCATCGGCGTTCAAATCGGGAATCGACATGAGTTCGAGCTTCGCACCCTCGTTGAAATGCACGAAGCGCGAGACAAAACCTGGACGCCGCGTACTCGCGTAGCGCTCGCCGACACGCGCGCCAAGACACTCGCTCCAGAACGCCGCAACTCGTTCGAGGTCACGACACCACAATGCAACGTGCGCCACCTTCATGCTCGCTCCTGAAGCACTCGATATGCTTAATCCGGCCCTCTATCATGCAACAAAAAAGCGCAGCCGAAGCTGCGCTCGTTTTTTCTCCGACCCCGTCAGGCTTTGTGCTTTCGCACTGCTACGAGTCCTAACGCAGCTACGCCGAACAGAACGAGCATTCCCGGCTCGGGCACCTGGTTTCTCGCACCCGGATCACGCACCCAGATGCTGATATGGGAGAGATCGGCCGGGTTCTTGTTTCCATCCGACCCACCGACCTTCAACGTTGTCCGTGTATCGTACGTTCCGAAAAAGTTCAGGATCGGATCATCAGCCGAAGGATGGGCCACGCCAAACTGCTCGGCGGTGAAGTCGTACACAGCGAACTCATCACCGGCCTTGAAGACGAGTGCGAACTGGTCGAAATAGTTCTTCCCCAGCAGGGCGCTTGCGCGCTGGGCGACGGTCGCGTCCGGCGTAAAGGCCCAAGTGCCCACACCTGCGCTGGTCATCGTTGCGCTGAAGAACGTGCCCAGGACGATGCTAGTATCGCCGCCAACCGCATTCGGCGAGAAGATCCAGTTACCACTCACCGGCTCGAACTTGCCAAGCATGATCCAGCCCGGGTCGTTCACCTGGCCATCGCCGTCGAGGTCATGCAACGGATAAGTCGGCGTAACGAACGCGCCCGGCGGATTCGGGAACAGAATCTCACCACTCTGGTTCTGCGCACCACCGTTGAGGATGCCATCACCGGCGTAGCCAAGGTTGGTCGCCGGATAGAACGCGTCGTTGCCGACGTAAGCGCCGAGACATGCCGCCGAATTGATGGCTGTGTTCACTGGCGTTCCGAGCACCGCTGTGTTGCTCGTACTTGAGAACTGGGCGACGCTTGTCACCGTCACGTCGCTCTTCGAGCAAGGGAGGCCAGTCAAGGTCGCGTGCGCAGCGCCGGAAAACAAAGCACCGGCCACTGTCATTACACCGCAAGCATACTGAAATTTTGTTTTCATCGATTTACTCGTCTGTCCATGAATTGGTTGTCGCCAAACGCCAATGGGTCAAAAACAACCCGCTTACGGACGAGCTTTCAGCACATACCGTGCCAGATATATTTTTTCTATAAAGATCATAACGTTAAACAGAACAACCATAATGCTGGATCAAAGCTGTGGCGGTAGATGTAAAAATTACCGACAGTGAAGTGTAAGGCAAAGAAAACACTCGACAAGACCTTCACCGCGTCGCCGGTGAACACCGCGCAACGGCCCATTCGCTCTTGAAAACAAACACCTAAAGCGACATCTTTTTGAACACGCTTTCTGGAACATGCCGGATGATGAGCATGATGATGCGCCAGAACCCCGGCAGATAGACTTCGTCGGCACCGCGCTCCACGGCCCTGGCGATACCGTGCGCGATGGCTTCCGGCTTGGCCCACAGCGCGCCTTTCGGAAAGGCGGCGGTCATTGGCGTATCGACGAATCCCGGCTTGATCGTCACGACCTGAACGCCCTTCTTCGCCAACCGGTTGCGCAGGCCCTGCAGGAACAGGCTGACCATGCCCTTGGCGGCGCCGTAGACGTAGTTGCTCTGTCGACCGCGGTCGCCGGCGACCGAGCTGATTACCGCCAGCGTGCCGTTGCCTTGCTTCTCGAACCTTTCGGCCAGACGCGTCGCCAGGGCGATCACCGAGAGCGCGTTGGTGTCGATCTCTTTCAGGGTCAGCTCGACCGACGCCTCGCAGGCTTTCTGATCAGGCAATGAGCCGTGCGCGATGAGCGCAACGTCGAGCCCGCCCAGCGCGCTTTCCGCCGCCCGCAGCATGGTTTCGTGAGCCGCCGTATCGCAGGCGTCCATCGCTTGGCAATCAACCGAAATGGCGCCGCGCACGCGCAGGTCGGCGGCGATTGTCTCCAGGCGCTCGGCGCGGCGCCCGACGAGAAACAGCGCCACACCCTGCGCCGCCCACAGCCGCGCCGTCGCTTCGGCGATCGCCGAGGTGGCGCCGATGATCAGGATTCTTTTCATGTTCTGCTCCGCCATTGCTATGCAAGCACCCGCCGCGCGAAATCCGAGGAAAAATTCGGGTCGATGAAGGGCTCGAAGTCGTCGAGCCCGGGATAGCTGTTCTGGAAAAAAGCCGCGCTCATGCGCGCGTCCTTGGCCGGGTAGAGCCGCCCGCCGGCGCGGTCGATGATCGTGTCGAGCCGGTCGAACAGCGCCAGCGTCGCCGCACCTCTGTTCGGGAAGTCCAGCGCCAACGTAACGCCGGGCATCGGGAAGGACAGCATGCCCGGGCTGCGCTTGTTGCCGAAAGTCTTCAATACGGCCAAAAAGGAACCCTGCCCACTCACGGCGATCGTACGCAGCACGTCGTCGAGCGCCTCGCGTGCCTGCATCGGAAGCACGAACTGGTACTGAAAGAAGCCCGCCTTCCCGTAAGCGCGGTTCCAGTGCAGCACGCCGTCGAGCGGGTAGAAGAACGGCGCGTAATGGATGACGCCGCTTTCGGCCAGGGGCCGGTTGAAATACATCTGGTTGAACAGGCGCAGCGAGAGGCCGTTGATCAGCGACACCGGCGGCGTCAACGGCACGCTCAGCGGCTTCTTGTTGCGCGCCGGGAAGCCGCGCCCACCCGAGTGGTCGCCAGCCATGAAGATGCCGCGCGGTATCTTGGCCAGGCAGTCGATCCACGCCACGGTGTATTCGTGCGCCGCCTCGGCCTCGGCATTCAGTTCGAAGAAGGCGTCGAGGCCGGTGAAGCGCTTGTTCTTTACGGCGATGCCGACGCCGGTGATCGGCTTCAAGGTCATCTCGACCCAGGTGATCAGACCGGTCAGCCCGAGGCCGCCGATCGTCGCGGCGAACCACTTCGGGTTTTCGTCGGGCGAACAGAGCAGACGCGAGCCGTCCGAGCGCAGCAGTTCAAAGCGACACACGTGACAGCCGAAGGTGCCGGCGCCGTGGTGATTCTTGCTATGCACGTCGTTGGCGATGGCGCCGCCGACGGTGACGAAACGCGTACCCGGCGTCACCGGCAAAAACCAGCCGCGCGGCACGAAGAGATCGAGGATTTCCGAGAGCAGCACGCCGGCTTCACAGGTCAGCACACCGGTCGTTTCATCGAAGGCGATGAAGCGGTCGAGCCCGCGCGTGTGCAGCAGTGTGCCGCCGCTGTTCAGGCCGACGTCGCCGTAGCTGCGCCCGTTGCCGTAGGCCAGCATCGTCGTCTCAACCACCGGCAGGCGCGCGGCACGATCGCTCAACCAACGTTCGTCGGCGGCGGATTCAGCGGGCAGTTGCCCCCACGAACGCAACGCCATCAACGGTGCCTCGCCAGGAAGACCGCGCCGAGGCCGACGGCGAACCACAAGGTCGCCAGGCGGCAGATCAGCGTCGCCGTTACCGCTGCTGATTCGGGGAAACCGTGCAGCATCAGCAGGCCGATCATCACCGCTTCGCTGCTGCCGAGTCCGCCGGGCAGGAAGGAGAGACCGCCGACGAGCATGCCGAAGGCGTAGACAAACACCGCCGTCGTCACCGGCAGCGGATGACCGAGGGCGTGCAAAAGCCACCAGAAGCCGAGTCCTTCGGCGAGCCAGGCGACGACGCCGAGGCCGAGGCCCATTGTCATCGCCGGCAGGCTGAAGCAGCGCCGGAAATGCAGCACGATCTCGCACAGCTTGACGAGGAGTCGCGCCCATTTCTGCGACCGCGCCGCCGCCCAGCGATCGATGGCACCGATCAGCGCGGTCCACTGCGCCAGCAGGAGCGAAACGGCGACCAGCCCCAGCGCCAGCCCGACGATCGGCCGCGCCGGCGCATAGGCCCACAGCCCGACGGCCGTGAGCACCAGGATGGACAGCAGATCGCTCAGGCGCTCGGCAAAGAAAGCGGCGATACTCGCCGCCGGCGGCACGCCATGGCGCTTGAGCAGCACCGAGCGCAGCATCTCGCCGACTTTGCCGGGGCTCGTCGTCAGCGCGAAGCCAGAGAAATAGGCGTCGAGATTGATCCGCCACGGCACCGGTGCTTCAAGCAGCGCGAGATAACGCCCCCAGCGCACGAAGCGCAGCAGGTAGTTGGTCAGCGACAGCGCCAGGAGACCTAGCAGCCTGTCGGACTTTCTCGTCGCGTGAGAGAATGACGTATGCGTAAAGAC
>JADHEF010000947.1_pt1 | contig 22484 bp, 18 predicted proteins | sample 8952391 | NCBI WGS metagenome assembly JADHEF01 (sample SAMN16124439, study PRJNA663245) | bioreactor sludge metagenome | isolation source: sludge (nitrite) | place: India:Bengaluru | collected 2019-02-28 | reverse complement strand
CTACAACCTCGGTGCCAACAGGTTTGAGGTTATATGGTTCATAACACTTAAATACCTGCGCCCCTCGATAGTGGGCGGGGCTGCTGTATCTTTTCTTATGTCATTTGAGAACTTCAATACAACGCTCTTTCTTGTCGGGTCTGAGGCCACGCTGCCGATAAACCTCTATCTTCAGGTAAGGGATGGTTCAACGCCTGTAATAAACGCCATCTCCTTTCTCCTGATATTGAGTACATCAATTTTCGCTGTGGCAAATCTCTATTTTTCCAAAAAAGGGGAATAGAACCTGGGGAGATTATTTACTATAATAGGTTGTACAGGGAATATTATACTGGCAGGATAATGAGAGCCGTGATCCTTTAAGATGCTTTTTCAGGCATTGGGGTCCGGCTTTTTTTAAGGAGTAAAATGGCGATGGATATGAACAACGGGATGGAAAAATACCTAGGGACAATAAGGGAAGGGATAGAAAGGCTTCGGAAATACGGTTCGAAGGAACTCATACTTCTTCATCATAATGACTCGGACGGGCTTACCTCGGGGGCAATACTCTACAGGGCTTTTACGCGGGAAGGGTATGATGTTAAAAAGTTTTCCCTTGAAAAACCGTACCCTGCCGTGCTTGATAAACTCTTCAGTGAAAACAAGGGTAAAATAATCGTCTTTGCCGATTTCGCGGGAAAGATTGCCCCGATGATTGCGGGCCTTAACAAAGGGCGGAATCTGGTACTCCTTCTTGATCACCACAAGGCTGAAAAATCACCTGATGAATCAGTACTGAATCTTGACCCCGACCTTTTCGGGTTAAAGGGTGACAGGGATATATCCGCATCAGTTGTCTGCTATTATTTCGCGCGCGAACTCGACAGCGCAAACACCGACCTTGTCCATATTGCGGCTTTCGGGGGGATTGCCGATTTTTACTACCTTGACAGGCAGGTTCATTCATACAACAGGATATGTTTTGATGAAGCTGTGAAGGGAGGCCTCATGAGAAGCCTTGTAAAAAACGGCGAAGAGCGGTTCATGATTAAGCTTGGGGAAACAGAAGTAGATGTTGTTGATTTCTACCCGCTGCTTGATATCGCTGGCGGTGTCGGTTTTTATAACGGAGGGCCGGAGCTCGGTATCTCGATCCTGCTTGACGGTCTCACTCCAGAAAAGCTTTCAAAAATTGAGGAGCTTAAAAAGACAAAGGACAGGCTTTTTGAAGCAGAGCTTGCCCGTCTTAAAGGCGGCGGCCTTCATGATACCGGCGACATACAGTGGTTTGACACTGCCGGGAGGTTTTCTCCAATGGGGGTCAAGATGATCGGTGTCTTCTGTGAAGAGATCGCTGAGATGGATTTTCTTGACCGGGGAAAATACCTCGCCGGTTTTCAGCGGATACCGGATAAAGTCCCTGGATTCGGTGCGGTAAAAATGGGACAGACAAAGGTTTCAATGCGAAGTTCTTCGGAACTGTCAAAAAAAATAATCGGAAAAAAGATGCCTGGAATGAATGATTTTCTTCCTGAAGCTACACTTAACCTCGGAGGATTCGCGGATGCCTGCCACAGTATTGCGGCTGCGACCACTATTGATGCCGGAAGGGAAGATGAGCTGATGGCTGAAACACAGAAAGTCCTGGAATTAAAGATGGAAAAAAATGGAGGATTAAATGGGTAAAGGTACTGCTTTTGGTAAATCAATTCTTATCGGGGATCAGTTTGTACTGAATGGCGTTCCTGCCATTCTTTCTGCTCTTCCCTATCAGACAGAGACAATTGTGGAAAGAGTGCCGGGAGGCAAGGGTTTTACTGTTGTTGACAACAGGGTAGAAGTTCCCGGATACATAAAGAAAAAACAGGAATCATGCTACAGGTCATATGAGCAGATGATTAAGGTAATGAAGCTTGATGTAAACAAAAACCCGATAAAAATCACTGTAGGGGGCGATCTCCTTGCCGGAAGCGGGGTAGGCGCCAGCGCGGCAATCAGCGTTTCCTTTGCAAGGGCCTGTAATGAAGAGTTTAAACTCGGGCTTGATAAAATCGAGGAAAATTATATCGGGTGGGAAGGCGAACACGCGTATCACGGAATTCCAAGCGGCGTTGACAACACAGCGTCATCCTTCGGCGGGCTCATGATGTACATGATCAGGGACGGGAAAAAGATGTATGAGAGAATTGTCCCTGCCAAACCGCTTTATGTAGTGCTCGCAAACAGCGGCGTGACATACAACACTGCCCTTCTTGATGAATATGTTGAGGGGCTTATCAAGAACAATGCCGAGCTTTTCTACACAAAACTCAACAAGATTACTGAACAGGTTTACGACATGAAAAAGGCGATTGAAAAGGGCGACCTTGAAACGGTCGGAGGCATTATGACAGAGAACCACAGGATTCTGAGAGACATGGATTTAAGCCATGAAAAGCTGGTCGAACTCTGCGACAGGGCCATCAAGATGGGTGCTTACGGCGCCAAGCTCACAGGCGGAGGCAGGGGCGGCTACATGGTTTCTCTTGTAAAGGACGCTGACATGCAGAAAAAGATTGCCTCGAAATTCGAATCCGAAGGCATTCCCGTAATCACGGCTCAGCTTGGTATCAATGCGGCGGATAACGTTAAATTCAGGATACTTAAATAACCTGATCCCGGTTTGGGGAAAATGATAACATTAAAAGGCCCATCTACCTGAAACGGGGATGGGCCTTTTTTTATTTCGCCGACTTTCTTTTTTTCAGTATTATTTCCGCTGCCTCGAAAAAACCGGCGGCGGATTCCTTTTCGGTTATGTAAGCCGGAAAGCTTTTCATCTTTTTCAGAAACTTTTCTATGTTGGCTACTGCTATTGTGCATTCCAGCTTTTCAAACATGGGCTCATCGTTAAGTGAGTCTCCCATGAATAAAATCCTCTTCTGCATCTGGTCAAGGGTTTTTCCCGTGAAATCACTGAGGAACAGGTTGAAGCAGGTAAGTTTGTCATACTCGCCGTACCAGCAGTTTACGTGGATGCTTGAAATCTTGCAGGTAGAGCCTTCCTCAATAGCTATGCCGCAAATCCTGTCTACCGCTTTCTCGTCAAGAGGGCCCGCATCCTCGCAGAAATCAACAGCCAGATCAGCAATGCGGAAATCCTGGTCAGAGGCGATGCCGCAGCCTGGCACCTCGTCAAGCACGCGCTCCCGTATCCTCTGGAGTTTTTTCTGTCCAAGCGCCCGGGTTTCCCTGTCCTGTGCGTATTTTCTTATTACCCGCCTGTTCTTTTCGTCATACGCGAAATAAAAAGCCCCGTTCTCCCCTATGACCCCGGTTACAGGCCACATGCGCGCGATATGGTCGCACCAGCCCGCGGGCCTTCCTGTGACAGGCACTACGCTGATGCCGCTGTCATGAAGTTTCCAGAGCGCTTCCATGGTTGAAGCGGGGAGCTTTCCTCCCTCCGTTATTGTGTCATCTATATCTGTGAAAATGTATTCCAGGTTTCTGCAAAAATCTGCGTCCAGTGAACTGACTGGGCTTATTGTTTTCATGTATGTCTCCGCAAGTTTATTTAGTCCGGTGCGTTTCAAGGATAATCCTTAAAAGGGGTTTCATCAATATCAAAAAACAGGCCTGTACGCCTTTGCGGAATTTGACACAGCGCTTCATACTTAATATGATTCAACCATGATTATGGCGCACAGGGGGGCAAGCGCTTTTGCCCCTGAAAACACAATCGAAGCGATAGAAAAGGCATTTGAACTCGGGGCAGACGGGATTGAGACAGATGTGCAGATGAGCAGGGACGGGGAGCTTTTTATTTTCCATGACTGGACCCTGGACAGGATAGCGGGAGATGGGACTCTTTTTACGGAAAAAAAATCCTCTGAGATAAAAGGATATGACGCCGGGAGCTGGTTTTCCGGCAAATTCGCAGGGGCTGAAATACCCCTCCTTTCCGAAGCACTTTCCGCAGTTCCTGAGGGAAAAACAATTAACATAGAGATAAAAAAGACAGCCCGGGACGAAAGGGAAATCGAGAAAAAGCTGCTGAAGTGCATAAGGGACTCAGGGCATTTCAGCAATATAATTGTCTCATCATTTAACCATAAAAGCGTTGCGCTTATCCGGTCTCTTGAGCCGGAGCTTAAAACAGCCCTGATTGTCTCTTCCCTTTTCGCAGACCCAATGCGGTATTTCGGGGATTTCAGCTGCTACAGCATACATCCCGCGTTTTTTTATGTGGACCGGCAGCTTGTTGATGTCTTGCATTCGAATAACATAAAGATATACCCGTGGGTGGTTGACATCCCTTCATACGCAAAAGTACTTACAGATATGGGATGCGACGGGATAATCAGCAACAATCCCTCAATCAGTTTTTGAGAAAGGCCTTTACTTCCTCAAGCGATGGAATTGAAGTCATCCCTCCCCGTTTCTGCACAGACAGGGCTGAAGCGGCCGAGGAGAATGTTACACACTCTTCAATCGCAAGTCCTTCGGCCAGGCACCATGCGAAAGCGCCGTGATAGATGTCGCCTGCCCCTGTTGTGTCTACAGCCTTCACCTTGAAAGCATCCTGCCTGATTATTTCACCGCCTTTTTCAAAGACCATTCCGTTCTCGCCCATTGTTATGACAATATTTTTTCCGTTAAGCTTTTTAAGTGCTTCGAATGCCCTTGTGTAGTTTTCCCTGGCACGGATATTGCTGATTCCCGAAACAGAGGATGCGAACCTTTCCGAGCAGACAAGGTAGTCCACCCTTGCGGCAAGTATCTCTGTTTCCCTCCTGAGGGATCCTGCGTCAAGGATTGTTTTCGCGTGCGGAAAAAGCTCAATCGACCTGAGGGCTGTGTCGACTTCGTATCCGTCGAAGAGGATCACGGAAGGGTTTAATCCTTCAAGCCGCGGCTGTGAGGCCTCTCCGATCTGCACAAGTGCGTTCCTGTTTACTAGGGTCCTGCTTCCGTTTTCAAGGTTTACAATGATTACTGAAAGCGGGGTTTTTGTCCCTTTTCTTTTTATCATGAAGCTGCAGTCTACGCCTGAGGCTTCAAGGTCGCGTCTAATCATGTCGGCGTAGATGTCATCCCCTGTAACGCCGATAAAGACTGATTCAGCTCCCCATTTGGCGAGCAGGCAGGACGCGTTCGCGGCTGGGCCGCCCGCGCATTCGTTGAATTCCTGTGTCATGTATTTGAAATTTTCCTCGGGGAAGCTGTCAAGGTAAGCGGTGATATCATAGGATGTGTTGCCGATGCATAAAACCTGATGCATATTCATTCTCCTGTTGTTTCCTGAATTGTCATGATGCTTAAATATTTATCATTCCTCCGGCAGTCCTACCCTGCCTGGAAAAAAACCGGAACCATGAACGGCACCGCGAGCGAGAGGATTGCCCCGCTTGAAATAGCAAGCGGCACCACCCGGTCTCCCATGCTTTTCTCAATGAGCGGAAGAGTCACGTCCATGCTTGTCGCGCCTGCTATTCCGATCCCGATATTGGGATACTTTGATCTTGCGATAAACGGTATGGTAAGCAGCGCTATGTTTTCCCTGAAAAGATTTATCAGAAACCCTGCCGAGCCCAGCACAGGGTCGCCCATGTCAGTGATTATCACTCCTGAAAGGGAATACCAGCCGAAGCCGGAGGCAAGGGCGAGCGCTTTGCCCGGGGAAATGGAAAGAAAAGGGGCAGCTGCAAGGGCGCCCAGCAGCGAGCCTGCGATTGTGCCCAGAGGCAGTATTGCTGTCTCCGGGTGGGCAAGCGTATCTTTAAGCGTGACATTGTTGTTTACGAGCTGGGCACCTATGAGGAAAAGAAGAAGATACAACAGCCATGTTGTGGCATCAGCACCTGTAAAGCCGGGGAAGAAGGGCAGCACCCAGCCTGATGCGAATCCTGCCATAACGAATGCGACAAGCTTCAACGGTTCCTTCAGGTGATGAAAAAAGGAGCCGCCATTATTGCAGTCTTGCCTGCCGGTTGCTAAGCTCCCGGATGGGGATTTTCCCCCGGTTTCATCAGAAGAAGATGCATAAATATTTAATAATGCAGCATCAGGTCCCTTTATGCTGCGTTCTTTTGCAGCGCGGCCAGGTCTTCTGTTTCTGATAAAATCCCTTATGCTGTAAACAATAAAAAGGACTGCCCCTGTGCCGGCAGCTGTTGAGGCTGCAAAAGTCACGGAAACGATCCCTATTGTTTTCAGCGCTTTCCCGATCTCTTCGTTTCTTCCAATCCTGAAACCCATGAAAAAAAGGAGCATGAAAAGGGAAAAACTCAGCAGGAGGCTGAAATACCTGCCCTGCGGCACAATTTTAAGTTTCGCCGAGATAATTCCTGCAAAAAGAAAAATCAGTATTATTCCAATTGAAGTAAATGCAGACATGGGAGAAAAATACCATAATCCATTTATTAGTTCAATTGGAACCCTTATTTCATTTCCTTAATAACAGAAACTTGACTATTATCATTTGTATATGTATAAAATAAAATGTATGTTTATCCATTGAGTTAAGCATATTAAAAGGAGAAATTTCAATGAAAAAAATTTTGCTTGTACTGCTTGTACTGGTGCTCGCGTTCGGTATTGTTTCCTGCGCTAAAAAGGACCAGGCTGAGAAAAAGATTATAACAATTGCATCAGACGCCACATGGCCGCCGATGGAATATGTTGATGAAAACAAAAACATCGTGGGTTTTGACGTTGACCTTATGAACGCCGCGGCTGAAGCCGGAGGATATGAGATAAAGATCCTTAACACAGCATGGGACGGGATCTTCGCAGGTCTTGCGAACGGGGAATATGACGCGGTTTGTTCTTCAGTTACAATAACGGAAGAAAGAAAAGCGACAATGGATTTTTCTGATCCCTATGTAAACGCCGGACAGGTCCTTGTTGTTGCAATAAGCGATGATAAAAGCGCAGTTCTCGCAGATATGGCAGGAAAGGAAGTAGGCGCCCAGATCGGAACAACAGGTGCAATTGCCATCCAGAACACAGCAGGTGTTACACTCAAGACATATGATGAAATCGGACTTGCCATAGCTGACCTCGCGAACGGAAGAATCGCAGGCGTTGTTGCTGACGGGCCTATCGCTGCAGACTTTGTTCTTCAGAATGCCGAATACCAGAATAAACTCAAGATTGTTGGTGAACCTTTTACCGAGGAATTTTACGGAGTAGCTGTAAAAAAAGGGAACCAGGCAGTGCTTGACATTATTAATGCAGGATTAAAGAAAGTCAAGGAATCAGGAAAAGCAGAAGAGCTTGAAAACAAGTGGCTGAGATAAAAAATTCCCGTATCGAAATAACAGACGGTACGTTGATCCCGGACAAAGGCGAGAAATCCATCTTTTCAGCATGGAAACTTGCCTTTTTCGGGGCAATTGCGCTTATTGTTATTCTTCCTGTTGTAAAACCTGACCCGTACTTCGAGATTTTAAAATTCATTCCTGACGGAGTAATCGCCACATTCCAGGTCACAATACTGTCAATCATCCTCTCATTTTTTATAGGACTGCTGACAGGGCTTGGAAGAATTTCAAGGGTAACAATTTTCAACAGGATCGCTACTGTTTATGTGGAAGTTATAAGGGGTATTCCGCTTCTTGTTCAGCTTTTTTATATCTACTACGCGCTTGGAAAAATAGTCCAGGTGCCGCGCCTCGCCTCTGCCGTAATCGCGATGGCTGTATGTTACGGCGCGTATATGGGGGAAATATTCAGGGCCGGTATTCTATCAATTCCAAGGGGCCAGATGGAGGCAGCTCTTGCGCTCGGGCTTTCAAGGGCACAGGCCATAAGAAAGGTAATACTGCCCCAGACCATAAAGGTGATACTGCCTCCGATAGGTAACGAGTTTATCGCTCTTTTAAAGGACTCTTCACTTGTTTCCATTCTTGCGGTATCAGACCTGCTCCGGCGGGGAAGGGAATATGCCTCAACTACATTTATGTATTTTGAGAGCTATACGATGGTAGCGCTGGTTTACCTGATAATTACGCTGTTTCTCTCCAGGCTTGTGGCAATGATGGAAGAAAGGTTGGTGCGCCGTGAAAAATAATGATATCCCAAGAGTAAGAATTATCAATGCCTCAAAAAATTTCGGGACAGTCGCTGCGCTTAAAAACGTAAGCCTTGAGGTAAAAACAGGAGAGGTCGTGCTTATCATCGGACCCTCGGGAAGCGGAAAGAGCACACTGCTCAGAAGTGTCAACAGGCTTGAAAACCTCACCTCCGGTGAGATATGGATAGACAATGATCTGTTGACTCATAACCAGTCTGACATAAGAAAGATCAGGGAAGAGGTTGGAATGGTTTTTCAGAGTTTCAACCTGTTTTCACATCTTACAGTACTGGACAATGTCGCGCTCGCGCCTGTTACAGTCAAGAAAATACCCAGGGAAAAGGCTTTGGCACAGGCAAGGGAACTGCTTGCGAGGGTCGGCCTTTCCGACAAGGAGAACAATTATCCTGACCAGCTTTCAGGCGGGCAGCAGCAGCGCGTCGCCATAGCCAGGGCCCTTGCCATGAACCCGAAAGTGATGCTTTTTGATGAGCCTACAAGCGCCCTTGATCCTGAAATGATAAAGGAAGTTCTTGATGTAATGCTCCAGCTTGCAAAGGACGGGATGACGATGCTTGTTGTCTCCCATGAAATGGGTTTTGCGAGGGCTGCCGCAGATACTGTAGTTTTTATGGACGCGGGGGAGATTATTGAAAAAGGATCTCCGACACAGATTTTTACGAACCCCCGGGAGGAGAGGACGAAAAGGTTCCTTGAGCACATCCTCTGATCCTGTAAAACTGCACACTGAAAAAAAAGCCGCAAAAGTATTGCGGCTTTTTTAATGTATATATCAAAAAACGTGGCATAAAATGACTTTATTATCAAATAATATATGATTAAATGACTTTATTATTAAAAAACATGTGTTATAATATATTCATTATCAGGAAACAGGTGAAAATTATCTTTATGAGACTTTTTAAGAGCAATACAGGAGGAACTAATGGATAAACCGCAGATGTCAGTTTATTTTCAGGCAAGAAAACCTTCAGCAATAAGGATGGCGCAGATTGAGTTTGCCAAAAGAAAAGATAAGGTAAAAGAAATTAATACCGCAATAGGGAATGTAACGCTGCCTACTCATCCCGCGATGCAGAAGAGAATGTTTAACCTTGACGCGCCAGACTCTCCCTTTAAGAATGGAGTTGTGAAATATACTTCAACTGTCGGGGAAAAAGAGACAAATGATGCGTTTCTGAATGTAATTGCCTCAAGCGGCTTTAAAACAGAAGGGCTTTTTTCCCAGGTTACAGACGGCGGAAGCCAGGCTATGGAGATACTTATTCTGGGCTTTTGCGGCGCAGCAGGTACGGACGAAAAACCGCTTCTTCTGATTGACCCGGCATATACCAACTATCCGGCCATGGCTCACAGGGTTGGAAGAAAGTGTGTTTCTGTTACCAGAAAACTTGAAAAGAGCGGTAAATTCACTCTGCCGGACATGAAAGAGATTGAGGATGTCATTGTCAAAAACAAACCTGGCGCGCTTGTTGTAATTCCTTATGATAACCCTACAGGACATTACTACAAACACGAAGAGATGGTTTCTCTTGCAAAGCTTTGTGTAAAGCATAATATGTGGATGCTGAGCGACGAGGCATACAGGGAGCTTTTCTACAAGGAAGGGGACAAGGCTGTAAGCATCTGGAGAATTACAGAGGCAGAGGCTCCCGGGATAAAGGGGAGAAGGATAAGCATAGAAACCACTTCCAAGGTATGGAACTGCTGCGGGCTCAGGATCGGCGCGATTGTCACTGACAATGAAGAGCTGCATACAAAGGCTGTCGCTGAAAATACGGCAAACCTCTGTTCAAGCGCCATAGGGCAGTATATTTTCGGCGCAATTGCTCACGAGTCGCATAAGGCTCTCAATGAATGGTATGATACTGTCAGGGCATATTACCGCCCGATGCTCTCTGATTTCTGCAATGAGCTTAAGGAAAGGCTTCCCGGGATAATTGTATCAAGCCCGGATTCCTCAATCTATTCTGTTATTGATGTGAGGGAAATTGCAAAGCCAGGGTTTAATGCCATGGATTTTGTTCTCTACTGCGCGAGGGAGGGAAAGGTTGAGATAGACGGGCAGTATTTTACCCTTCTTGTCGCGCCGATGTCAGGGTTTTACAGTGTTGAAAAGGGGCAGAAAAATCCGGGCGATACCCAGATGAGGGTTGCCTATGTCCCTGTAAAGGAAGAAATGAAGAAGACTCCTCTTCTTTTTGAAAAGCTGTTCAAGGCTTATAATAACCTTAAATAATTTTCTGTTTTTTGTAGGTGATGGGCTTTTGGCCCATCACCTACTCTTTTATTCTTTTCCGTTATTTATCTTTATCTGTCTCTGTAAACTCAATATGAAGCTCTTTTTTTTGCGTTTCAGATATCTCGGACGGTGATGAATCAAGGGGAGATAGCCCTGCCGTGTTTTTCGGGAACGCAATTACCTCCCTTATTGACGGCTCATCGCACATTATCATCACAAGACGGTCAAGCCCCGGGGCAATTCCCCCGTGGGGCGGGGGGCCGAACCTGAAAGCATCGAGAAGAAACCCGAACTTGTTCATTGCTTCCTCTTCGGAGAAACCTACGATCCTGAATATTTTCTTCTGGATAACAGGGTCATGGACCCTGATTGAACCGGAGGCAATCTCATACCCATTAAGAACAAGATCATAAAGGTCTCCCTTGACAGGGCCAGGATCCTTTTCCATTGTATCAAGATACTGCGCCTGCGGCATTGAGAACATGTGATGTGCGGGGTCCCATTTGTTTTCATCCTCATTCCATTCAAAAAGGGGAAAGTCAACAATCCATGCGAACTCAAATCTTCCTTTTTCCGCTAGGCCTAGCTCCGCGGCGAGCCTGTTTCTTACAGCCCCCAGCGATGTGCATGCGACTCTCCATGTGTCTGCGACAAAAAGGATGAGGTCCCCGGGCTGCGCCTTTGTTTTTTCCAGTATGACTTTTTCAGTGGTTTTGAGGAACTTGGAAATACCGCCGTCAATGCCTGACTCAGTCACCTTTATCCATGCAAGGCCTTTTGCCCTGAAGACTTTTGCTGTGTCCTCAAGCTCAGTTATCTGCTTGCGCGAGTAGGCGCCGCACCCTTTGGCGTTGATGAATTTCACAGACCCGCCGCTTTCAGCCGCGCTGCGGAAAACCGAGAATTCGGATTTGCCCGCGATATCTGTAAGGTCGCCTATCTGCAGGTCAAAGCGCAGATCCGGCTTGTCGCAGCCATATAAATCCATGGCCTCGTGATATGTCAGCCGCCTGAAGGTGTCAGGCAGTTTAATGCCGAGTGTTTTGGAGAAGATGTGCTGCATCATCCCTTCGGTAAGCTTAAGGACATCTTCCCTGTCTATAAAGCTCATTTCAATATCTATCTGGGTAAACTCGGGCTGCCTGTCGCCCCTTGCATCCTCGTCCCTGTAGCAGCGCGCAATCTGAAAGTATCTGTCGAAACCGGAAACCATTAAAAGCTGCTTGTATATCTGCGGCGACTGTGGAAGGGCAAAAGCCTTTCCCGGAAAAAGCCTTGAAGGCACGATAAAATCCCTTGCCCCTTCAGGTGTTGTCTTTATGAATGTGGGTGTCTCAATCTCATAGAAATTCCTCTCATTCAGGTATTCCCTTACCGCAAAGGCTGTTTCATGCCGCAGTTTTATGTTCTGCTGCATTTTTTCAGACCTTAGGTCAAGAAACCTGTATTTGAGCCTAAGGTCTTCCCTTGCCCCGGATTTTTCACTGACCATAAACGGCAGGGTGTCGCAGGGTGAATGAATTTCAATACCGTCTGCCGCAATCTCAATCCCTCCTGTTGACATATCTGAATTGACCATTTCCTCAGGGCGTTTCCGCACTGTCCCTGAAACAGATATGCAGTATTCCATTTTAAGGAGGGATGCAGACTCTTTAAGCATCTGAGGTGCGTCTTCGTCTATGACAATCTGCACTATTCCATACCTGTCTCTGAGGTTTATAAACTGAATGCCTCCGTGATCCCGTTTCTTGTGGACCCATCCGCTTAAAATTACTTTCTTACCGTTGTCGGAAATTTTTAGTTCTCCGCATGTGTGAGTGCGCTTTAAAAGTTTCATGAAAAAGAATCTATCACTTGAAAAGAACATGTTCAAGCTGTTGTAATGATTGCGAAATAACGTTATTTTTTAACTATACAAAACAATGCGGGGTGACCGGTGATGAGTTCCGACAGTAATACACCGAAGTATTTAAGAATCTATAAATGGCTTGATGATATGATTAAAACCGGAAAGATAGGTATCGGAGACCGTCTTCCGACAGAAGAAAGCATAGCGCGTGATTTTGGCATCAACAGGATGACTGTAAGACAGGCTATCGATGAATTTGTTGTGCGGAAAATGGTCACAAGAAGAAGGGGCCACGGCACAATACTTGTGCGTACAAATCCTGTGGAATATATCTGGCAGTTCAACAACATAACAAGTTTTACGGAATCGATGGAAAAAAGCGGAATTAATGCCTGCACCAGGAGCGAACGGATTAAGGTAATCGATGCTGACTCCAGGGTCGCAGAACTTCTTTCACTTGATGCTGAACGCAGGGTTATCCATACGGTGCGCATAAAGTACGCCGAAAATGAACCTGTCTGCATTGAAAGCAGCTTTCTCCCGTATTCACGGTTCAGCAGATTGCTTGGTCTTGAGATAAAGGGGTCCTTATACAGGGTAATGGTTGAAGAGTTTGACACGCATCTCGCGAAGTCGACGCAGCTTTTAAGCTCAACAATTTCCGGCAAGGAAGAAATGGAATTATTCGGCCTTTCAAAGCCGCTTCCATGCCTTATGGTTGAGAGCCTCTCCTCTGATGAGAAGGGAAACCCGGTGGAGGTCCTTTATTCATGTTTCAGGGGGGACAGGTATAAGTTCAGGATAGAATCAGGTGAGTATCAGTACCAAAAAAAACAGGACAAGGCCTGAAAGCCTGTCCTGTCACTTAATAATAAAATGCTTATTATTTTAAGAAATCTGTGTAATAAACTTTTGCCTGTCCGAGCGGCTGAAGTGCTTCTGTATACATTTTCTTTTCTATGTACTGAGCTCCCAGAAACTCTATGCTTTCTGCTCTTCCCCAGCTTGTAGGTTTATCTCTTTCTACATAAGTCTTAACATTTTTTGCAATGCACTGTGCGTGAAGGTCTTTAACTTCAGCATACAATGCAAGGGCTTTATCTTTGTCGGGGCTTTCCGGCGCAGGTGCACTGGATGCGCATGCAGCAAACATCATTGCTACCATTGCAACAAGTACAACAAGAAATAACTTTCTTTTCATAATTCCTCCTCTTAACAATGGAAAAATTTGGCAACTGATATGCACAATCAAACTGATTATGCCTAACAATTTTTTAACAGTAGATTAACAATACGTAAATTATCCCTTAGAATCCGCAATTTTGCAAGTAAAAATATCATTCAAATTTCAGGAAAAATAAATAAATCTAATAGTAATCAAAATGATTACTATTAGATTATAAAACCATAAAATCAGAGATCAATATTTAACAGGAACTGAAACGCCGATTGATTTGAGCGCATCGGCAAGAACCTTGAAAGCGTCCTTTATATCGGCAGGTGTAAGCGCGCCGAGGTTGCAGACCCTGAATGTATCGAGGTCAGCGATCTTTCCGGGGTATATTGTAACGCCATGCTCGAAAAGGTAGTCATGGATTTTGTTGAAATCAAATTTCGGGTCTTTCGGGTATTTGATTGATACTACAAGCCCTGTCTGTTTTTCAACCGGGAGGATGTCCTGGAAGCCGAGTTTTGTCATTTCTTCCCTGATAACCTTGAATCCGTCCATAAACCTCTTGTATTTCGCTTTCTCGCCTTCAGCAAAATGTTCCTTTATTCCCTGCTGGAGTGAATAAATTATCTGTACCGGCGGTGTGAAATGGAGCTGCTTGTGTTTCATGAAATAATCATACTGTCTCCAGAGGTTTGTGTAGTAAGACCTTGGTTTGTAGTTTTTTGTTTTCTCAATTTCAGATCTTTTTCCAACGAGGAAGGAAACACCTGTGAAAGCGTTAAGCCCTTTCTGTGAAGATGCCATGCAGAAATCAATGTTGTCTTCATAAACGTTCATCGGAATAATTCCGTAGGTCGATGTTGTGTCTGAAACAAATATGGCATTGTATTTATGGGCAAGCGCGCCTGCTTCCCTTATCGGGTTGCAGAGCCCTGTTCCTGTTTCCTGATGGACCATGTAGACTACTGCCACATCCGGGTTCTCTTTCAGTTTCTTCTCAACCACCTTGAGGTCGGGAAGGTCTGTTACATCGAATTTTACATCAACAACAGGTATTCTGCAGTAGTTGCAGACATCAACCGCTCTCTGGTTGTATGCGCCGTTGTTTATTACAAGCACCTTTTTTCCGTCCGGAACAAGCGAGCTGATCGCGACATCGATATTAATTGTTCCTGAGCCTGCGAAAAGCACTGCGGCGTAATCATCCTTGCCGTGTACAACCTTTACAAGGTCTTCTGAAACTTCCCTTACAATTTTTGCGAAAGCCTCTTCCCTGTGACAGATATCGTCCTGGATAAGCGCAGCTTTCACAGTTTCTGTCGTTGATGAAGGGCCTGGGTTTAATAGAATAGTTCTTTTTACAGTTTTGCAAACTTTCTGATCCTTAATTACCATTATGTTCTCCTTCTGCTATTTTTTAACCATATTACTGGATAACAATATTTTAACATTCAGTTAATAATAGTCAATCCCGGCCTCCCTTTAATTTTAAAAAAAATTATCTAAAAACGAATAATCATGAAATATAATTATAGTTACCATAACCTGTACTCCATACCGGGGCCGGGGCGGTGAAAAAGTGTAAAAGCAAATACAAACCATCTGATGTTTTGTACTGTTTTTAAACATGAAATATACCGGAAAAGAAAAAAAATCACCTAAAATAGATTAAATAGAGATATTGGGTATATTAAAATTCAGTGAAAATATTGTTAAAATAATCCTTGACAAAACAGCCTGAACGGGGGTTAAAATATAAATAATCTTAAAACCTGGGCAATGGAGGATATAAGCCTCTTTGACACGTTTACCGGAGTTAAATGTGCTGAAAAAAATACCGGCATTTTTGTTTCTCGTCTCCTGTATCGTTATTTTCGCTGTTTCGGAGGGGCAAAGCGAAGTTTCCTGGACGTCAAGGCAGCATGCTGTCATGGGGTCTTCGGGGCTTGGGAGCAGCTGGTATCCCACAGTTTCCCGTATTTCGACAGTGTGCATGAAGTACACTGATACCGTTATCGCGGTACAGTCGTCGGAAGGGAGTTTTGAGAACATAGACCTGATGAAGAAGGGTAAATATGACATGGGGATTGCTGAATCCAATGTCATGGTTTACGGGTTTCAGGGGAAAGGCCAGTTCAGTGGCAGCCCCTATCCCGGGATGAGATTTGTAACAAGCCTTTATCCGGTTGTTTTTCAGGCTGTTGTCCGCAGGGACAGCGGCATTAGCAATATATATGAAATCAAGGGGAAAAAATTCTCTTCCGTAACTCCCGGGCTGGGAGAGGGCGGCGCCTGGCAGGAGATATTTGAAACAGCTTACGGGTTCAGGAAGGAGGACCTGCTGTGGAAGCCTTTTTCAAACGAGGAGAGAAGGCTTGCCTTTATGGACGGGATTGTTGATTCTGTCGGGTTTGAGGGTTCATGCCCTTCAGGGTCAGTGCTTGAGACATCAGCGCAGACAGCCATAAGGATTCTGCCGGTAGGCGGAAAAGAGAGAAAGACCCTTATGGACAAATACGGATGGTTTAAGGCCTGGACAATTGCTCCAGGCACCTATCCGGGGCAATCTGAGGCGATAGAGACTGTTGCCATAGACGGAGTGATAATAGCTGACGCGAAGATAAGCGAAAAGGTTGTATATGACCTTGTAAGTTCGATGTACGGAGCGGGACTTGATACAGTCAGGTCTGTCCATGAGATGTCATCCTACATCAGGCTTGAGAACGCACTTTCAGGGGCAGGCCCTGTTCCGCTCCATCCCGGAGCTGAGAGGTTTTACAGGGAAAAGGGGCTTTTAAAGTAGCTTTAAGGCCTGCGCTTATGTTTGTTTCATAAACCGGTTTTGTGATGGTGAGTCCCGGTTTTTTTATGACATGGTGTTGCTATTTCTTTGGTTCAAAGAATTTAATATATAATAAAAAAGGAATGATAGCTAATGAGTGACGATTTATTGAGTGTCCTCGATATGTCAAAAATGACAGAAGAGGAAAAGAAAGCAGCGCTCGAAATTGAAGCAAGGGCAAAAGAGCTTGAGAGGAAGACCTCCGGTCAGAGGGAACTTGCTCTTCTCGCAGGGAAGATCCTTGTAACAGTAGCTGCGCTGTACGGAATGTTTCATCTGTACACGGTTTTTGTACCGTATACAGCGTTAAAACAGAGGGCAATCCACCTCTCGTTTGCGATTGTAATATGTCTCATAAAGTATTCGGCAAACAAGAACATGGGTGCCAACAAGGAACCGTATCTGCCATACGCGTTTCTTGGAGTGGGATTCTGGACATCGGCGATGCTCCTGATGGGAAAGGCAGCGTCCACAGCCATGATTGTTGTTTCATTTGTGGTAATATTCGGGCTTTTGTTCTATTCCAGAATACTTACCGCCAAATGGAGGCTGAAAGTAGGATCTTCCCATGAAAAATCGATAGTCTGGTACGATTATATCTTCATGGCTTTCGGCGTTCTTGGGTGCGCGTACATCGCGATCTTCGCGGATGATATCCTTGCCAGGGCAGGTATTGTTAATATCTATGACCAGATAATAGGGTTCATGCTTATCCTGGTTGTTCTTGAGACAACAAGAAGGTCGATCGGCCATACCCTCATGGTTATCGGTATTCTGATGCTTATATACTGTAAATTCGGTTATCTCTTTCCCGGTGTTTTTTGGCACCCCGGTTTCCAGGTTTCAATGATTATCAGGCATTTTATCCTTACCGACGCTGGTCTCTGGTCAACACCTCTTGGTGTATCGGCAAGCTACATAGCCCTCTTCCTCCTCCTTGGCGCGGCCCTTCATACCTCGGGTCTTGCTGAAGTACTCCTTACAATTGCCAAGGGTGTTTTCGGGGCAATGGTAGGCGGCCCTGCGAAAATGGCGGTAGTTGCAAGCAGCCTTTTCGCTACAATAAGCGGTTCATCAACATCAAATGTTGCCACAACCGGTATTGTAACAATTCCGCTAATGAAGAAAACAGGTATACCGCCGCATCTCGCCGGAGCTGTTGAGGCTTCTGCATCCATGGGCGGCCAGATAACTCCTCCTGTAATGGGAGCTGTTGCCTTTATAATGGCAGAGTTCCTTGGGGTAAGCTATCTTGAGGTTGCGACAGCAGCTGCTCTTCCCGCACTTCTTTACTATACTGGTGTTTATTCAATGATCCATTTTGAGTCTCACAGGATCGGTGCTATCGGTCTTAGAAAGAGCGAGATCCCGGCATGGAAGGGAGTTGCACTTAAGAGAGGTTATCTTTTCCTCCCGGTTGTATCTCTTGTATACATGCTTATTGACGGATACACACCGATGATGGCCTCCTTTGTTTCTTTTGTTATCTGTCTCGGCCTTGCCATGATAAGAAAGGAGACACGCCTTACACCGAAAAAATTCTTTACAGGCGTACTCAGCAACGCAGGTCAGACCCTTACAGTAGTCGCGATCCCGTCAGCCATCGCAGGATTTGTTGTAGGAACAGCGACACTTACAGGACTTACACCGAGAATCTCGGCTTTCCTCGCTGTTCTTGCGCAGGACAAGCTCCTTCTCACACTTGTAATAACACAGGTAATGTGTCTTATTCTTGGAATGGGTGTCCCGACTGTAGCAAACTACATCCTCATGACAATCCTTACTGTTCCGATCATGCTCAAGGCAGGCGTTCATCCGATGGCTGCACACCTTTTCTGCTTCCACTTCGGAATAATGAGCGAGCTTACACCTCCTGTTGCGATTACTTCCTATACTGCTTCTGCCATAGCCGGGGCGAAGTTCTGGCCGACAGCGTTTGCCGCGGTAAGGCTTGCTGCTGTTGCCTACATCGTTCCTTACTTCTTTGTATACAACACACAGCTCCTCCTTGGTCAGAACCCGTTTGAGATGATGACAATTCTAACAGTAATTTCGGCAATCTTCGGTACCGTGATTTTTGGATCATGTATGGCCGGTTACCTCAAGAGAAAGCTATACTGGACTGAAAGGATAATACTTGTAATAGCATCAATCCTTATGATCAAGCCGGAACTTGTGCCTACACTCATGGGTATTGGAATTTTCATTGTAATGATTCTGCTTCAGATATTTGTTTTCAAGGCACAGCCTAAAGGCTATGTAAAACCTACTCTTAAAATGCAGGACTAATAGTCTGATTTAAAAAGAGATATTTATGCCTTTCCGGATTTAATTATGCCGGAGGCACAAGGCTGCTTCGCTTTGCGGGGCAGCCTTGTTTTTTTGCAGGGGAGGGCATGATTAAAAGTCTTGTCGCCTCTGTTTTGTGTTTTTCTTTAATTGTGTAAAAATTGTGCAAAGAGCTCTGGCCTGTTACTGTCCTTGATGGGCTGCCTGGCAGGGCGATGGAACTGTCTGGTAATCAGGTTCCGGGGATTTCTATGCTGATGTCGCCTTTTACATAGGTCTGGCAGGCAAGCCTCTGGTTTTCCCTTGCCTTTACTGCCTGGAGCCGTTTACGCTCTGAGGAAAGAACAGGCGAGAGGTTTTCCATGCCTGAGAGTATTGTTACCCGGCATGTTCCGCAGAGGGCCTTGCCGCCGCAAACATGGTTTATTTTTATGCCGCTGCGCAGAAGGTTGTTCAAAAGCGAGACAGCGGAAGATGCCTCAACTGATGTTCCTTTTTTCGGTATTTCTATCCTTGGCATAGGTTCTCTTTTATGTAATTTACCCCGTTTCTGAAAAGCCTGAGGCCGTACCCCTCCGCGATATGCTCGGAAGCCCACCTGGGGTGGTTTTCGGGGTAAAGGAATGCCTCAGGATGCGGCATAAGGCCGAGAATGCGGCCTGTCCTGTCTGTAATGCCTGCTATGTTGTTGGCTGAACCGTTGGGGTTCCTGTCCGCGTATCTTACTGCCGCGAGGTTTTCCGCCTCAAGCTTTTCAAGCACAGCGTCCGATGCCGCGATAAACCGCCCTTCGCCGTGCCTTATGGGCACGTCCATGTCCTCAAGCCCTTTTGTCCAGACGCAGTTTGCCCTCTTGCTGAAAGAAACCGTGAGCCAGCTGTTTTCAAAGCGCCCTGTGCTGTTGTGGATAAGGGAAACATCCGGTGTCCAGTCTCCCCCGAAATCAGGGAGCACTCCCATTTTGACAAGGACCTGAAAGCCGTTGCATATCCCGATAATCAGCTTTTTTTCCCGAATGAATTTCTCAAGCTCTGTTTTAAGGTTTTTCCGGAAAAGATGGGCAAACACAAGGCCGGAGCCGAGGTGGTCGCCGAAGGAAAACCCTCCTGGGAAGGCAAGAATGTGATAATCATGCAGCATTGGCGGGGTGTCTATGAAATCCTGTATATGAATCCTTTCAGCTCTGGAGCCTGCCAGGAGAAAAGCCTTTTCAAGTTCCCTGTCCGCGTTTATCCCGTAACCTGTGATTACCGCTGTTTTTACAATCATTCAAAATCCTCTCTTTTCCACGCTGATGAAATGCCGCATATTGTTATGTCGATTACATAGCTGTTGTTACGTTTTATTCTGAGCGACGGCGATTTTGTTGTCGAACCTAGCCTGCGCACGGGAAAATCCTTCATAAGAGACTCAAATCTTTCAGTATTGCCCCTTTCCACGCTTGCGATAAAGCGGGAAGGGCTTTCGCAGAAAAGAAGCCGCGCTGTCTCCATGGACTGGTCCGCGCCGGGGAGGTTGTCGATTGAGATGTCTGCGCCGAGCCTGCCGCCGAGGCATGATTCGGTAAGTGCTACCGCAAGCCCGCCGTCTGATATGTCATGGCAGGACCTTACCAGACCTTCCGACATTGCCTCATGAAGTTTTTTGTAGAGGGGAAAAGCCTTTTCCGTATCAGCGAAAGGCGCCATTCCGAGGTTTCCCTTTCCGCTCAGCTTTTCAAAGAATGTGCCGCCAAGCTCGCCGCCTGTCGAGCCGATGATGTAGACTGCGTCCCCCTCTTCCTTGAAGTCGGTTGTGACTGCCTTTTCTGTGTTGTCTATTATCCCGATAAGCGATATAAGCAGTGTCGGCCTTACCGAAACCTTTTTGCCGCCTATATTTGCGTCGTTTTTCATTGAGTCCTTGCCCGAGATGAGGGGAAGGGAATAATCTGTCGCAGCCTTGTAAAGCCCTTTGCAGGCGCGGACAAGCTGCGCGAGCTTGTATTTGCCGTCCGGGGTAGATGATGACTCTACCGGGTCGGGCCAGCAGAAATTGTCAAGGATAGCAGCGTATTCAGGGTTTCCTCCCGAGGCTATGTGCGACCTGAAAGCCTCATCCACCGCGCACACTGCCATGCTGAAGGTGTCCCTGTCGCTGTAGCGGGGGCAGATGCCGTGGGTTATTGTAATGCCGCGCCTTGAATCAAGCACAGGCCTTAATACTGCCCCGTCGGACGGGGAATCGGAATCCCGTCCAGTGAAAGGCTTTACAACTGAAACTCCGCCTACTTCGTGATCATACTGCCTTACCAGGGCCTCTTTTGAGGCGATATTGGGCTCGCGGAGCAGTTTTTCAAGCATTTCAGTATATGAAGGAAGTTCTTCAAGCCGTACTGAAGCGGCATCCGGCCTCTTCCATTCAGCCTTCAGGCTCATTTCAGGAAGTCCCCTGTGGAGAAAATCCATTGAAAGAAGGGCTGCTTTCTCGTTTCCGTACCTTATGTCTATAAACCCTGAATCGGTGAATTCCCCGACTACTGTTGCCTCAACTCCGCGCTTTACCGCGAGGTCAGTGAACTGCCTGATTTTTTCAGGCTTTACCGCGATGCTCATCCTTTCCTGTGATTCAGAGACCAGAATCTCCCACGGGGCAAGGCCTGAATATTTAAGCGGGCAGTTGTGAAGGTCTATCCGTATTCCCCCGGAGTACTCAGCCATCTCGCCGAGCGAGGAGGAAAGGCCGCCTGCCCCGTTATCAGTGATCCCGTCGTAAAGCCCCATGTCACGCGCCTCAAGGAGAAAATCCATCATCTTTTTCTGTGTTATGGGGTCGCCTATCTGGACAGCTGATGAGGGGGAGTCCTCGTCTAGCGCTTTAGATGAAAATGTCGCGCCGTGGATCCCGTCCTTTCCAATCCTGCCCCCAGCCATTACAGCAAGGTCGCCCGGATTGATGTGCTTTATCCAGCTTCCCTCTCCCCGTATTTCCCTGGGGAGTATTCCGCCTGTCCCGCAGAAAACTAGGGGCTTGCCTGTAAAACTGTCGTCAAAAAGAAACGCACCCGCGACTGTCGGTATCCCTGACTGGTTCCCGCCGTCGATGATGCCGTGGTGTACGCCCCGCATTACAGTCCTTGGATGTAAAAGCCCTTCCGGGATTTCTGATTCCGGCGTCTCAATCTCGCCGAAACAGAGGACATTTGTGTTGAAAAAGGGCCTTGCCCCTTTTCCTGTCCCCATTATGTCCCTGTTTACCCCGACTATTCCCGTGATTGAGCCGCCGTAAGGGTCGAGCGCTGAAGGGGAATTATGGGTCTCAACCTTGAAGCAGACAAGGTTATCATCGTCAAAATCGATTACACCTGAATTGTCGTGAAATACTGACTTTAAAAATCCCCTTCTTTCAGATATTTCCTTCGTTGCTTTTTTTATATAGCTTGAGTAAAGCGATTTTATGGTTTCTGTTTTGCCTGTTTCGCTGTCCCTGTATTCTATCCGGGCCTGGAAAATCTTGTGCTTGCAGTGCTCGCTCCATGTCTGGGCAATCATCTCAAGCTCCACATCTGTCGGCATCTCCCCGATTCCATCTTCCTGCCGTTTTTTAAGTGTTTCCGGGTCTGAAAAGTAGCTTCTGACTGATTTCATCTCTTCAAGGGAGAGGGCAAGCAGCCTTTTCTTTGAGAGCCCCTCAAGTTCCGCGTCGGAGAGGTTTTCAAGCTGGATCCTTTCGACTGATACAGGGCTTTTTACAACCCTGTGGGGATAAACCGGGGGAAGGGGATTTGCCTCAAGCCCTTTTGTTCCCCCTTCCCGGAATTCCTCCTGCTGTATCAGCGGGTTGAAGAAAGCCTTTTTAAGCCTGTCAACTTCTTTGCTTTCAAGCAGGGGAGAGTCTATCAGGTACTGGACTGCTGTCTGTATGACAGGGCCTTCTTCCTTTCCCCGCAGCGCTGCTTTTCCTGCTGCTGTTTCAATCGTGTTTCTCACCGTGATTGCGACCGGGTTTGTTACCCCTGCCCTGTATGTGACCTCGGCAAGGTACTGC
>JADHEF010000946.1_pt1 | contig 22512 bp, 13 predicted proteins | sample 8952391 | NCBI WGS metagenome assembly JADHEF01 (sample SAMN16124439, study PRJNA663245) | bioreactor sludge metagenome | isolation source: sludge (nitrite) | place: India:Bengaluru | collected 2019-02-28 | reverse complement strand
GGAAAACGAAGCAAACATCATGCCGGAAGATGCGGGGGATTTTTCAGCAGTCCCAAACACTGCAGGCTCGATTGCAGCGCTTAAGCGTATTGTGGCTTCATACCCTGATACTGCAGTTCGTTGGCGGGCTCAAGAATCCTTGGCGCACATGTATTTGAAGAATGGCCAGTATGATGAAGCCGCAAGTCAGTTTGCGGATATCTTGAGTAAATTGGGGAGTGGTCATCCGAGGTCTAGGATTGTTAGTACTGCAATGCGTCGTCTGGCGGCCTGCAAACAGAGGGAATTGAAACACGAAGAAGCAGCAAGACTGTATTTCGCAGCGGCAAGTGCCTCGGTTACGTCGGAGAGTGCCTCGGATAATTTGCTCCAGGCTGCGGGGGCTGTATTTGAGGTTTATCAATACCGGACATTAAAAAACAAGATTGTCGACGGCAGCGAATGGGATAATCTGGTGCATCTATTGAACGACACGGCAGATTGTGCGCTTACATCAAGAACGGAAGGGCTATCCAAACTCATGCTCGCGGAAGTTTCGAATTGGAGGTCAGATTACCGTTCAGTGCTTAATCAGACAACGATAATGCTGCACGTTTACAAGGAAGAGGAATTTCCTGAGATTTACTGGACGACAGTGTTTCTTACGGCGGATGCGTTAAGACGAACCGGTCAATATGAAAATGCGTCTGTATTGTATGGTGATATTGTTGCGAATTGCAACAAGCCAATTTGGCCGAAAATGAGTTTGGTTGATCGATCAGCGTATTACAGATATGTTTGCCTAACCCATATGGGCGTTGATAACAAGGTGCTTGAAGAGGCGGAAGCGCTCGTCAAGACAAGATTCAAGGGTTCTGTTTGGGCTCATCGGTTGGAAGTTGGCATAGTAGAATGATGCAATACGAGTCAGTTTTACGGTTTCGCTTTTAGCGCGCGATCCACACGAAACCGGCCGCCACCAAGGCGTAGCATCCGGCGGCGCACAACATGGCGGCCTGGTGGCCGAGGAAGACGGCGACGATCATGACGACGACTGACGAGACGACGCCGGCGATGCCGTTTACTCCCCACAGCCACGGCAGCAGGGCGCCGGGACCGGCGCCCGCGACGCGCATCAGGGTGGGGAACGGAAGGCCCATCGCGAAGCCGAGGGCGAAACTGGCCCCGCCCAACAGGAGGGCGCGCACGGCCCAGGGCATCGTGGGGCCGGCGGCCGCGACCACGTGGCCCTGCCAGCCAACGGCCGCGATGACCAGCGCCAGGGCGGCGCACACCGGGCCCATCGCCGCGGCCAGCCGACGCGCCGCGTAGCGCGCGCTCCATGCCGAACCGGCGCCGCTGCCCAAGAGCAGCGCCACCAGCACCAGCAGCAGCGCGTACACGGGGTAGCCGACCATCAGCGTGCCGTAGTGCATCAGCGTGATCTCGACCACCAGGTAGCCGAACCCGCAGCCCGTGGCGACGAGGAAGGCCGGAACCACGGGGACGCCGCCGCGCGCCGCGCCCGCCGCGCGACCCTCTCGGAGGCGCCGCCATGCCAGCGGCAGGGCCACCAGCACGAGGGCGGCGGCGGCCATGAGCCACAGCAGCGGGCCCAGGATGCGCGTGCCCGCCAGGAACATCCGGTTCTCGGGGCGCACCTTTTCGGGCGGCACGCCCCACTTCTGCAGCTGGAAGAGGAAGGGGGCGTCGTCCGTCGCGGCGCGCACGTTGACGGTGAAGCGCTCCTCGATGGCGCGCGGGTTGGCCAGGAACTCGTTCAATTCGGGGACGGGTGATCCGCGCTCCGGGTCGAGGAGGACCAGGAACCCCATGCGCTCCGCCTCGGCGCGGGCCCGGGCCAGTTCGTCCGGGGTCCACGGGTCGCGCTTCACGAGGTAGGTCATCAGCTTGTCGTTGTGGAATCCGAGCAGGTGCCTGCGCGGGTCGGCCACGCCGCGGTTTGCCAGCGCGTCGCGCGCGCCCGCCAGCATGCGGTAGGCCACGCCCGACTGGTCGCCGATGAACCACCACGACAGGGTCAGCACGCCCGCCGGGCGCAGGTGGTCCAGGTAGGTCTCAAAGCCCTCGCGCGTGTAGAGGATGTTCTCGGCGAAGACCAGCGCGCCGGTGGCCGTGGCCGCGAGCGAGTCGATGAGCGAGACCTGGATGGCGTCGAACTTCTGGCCGCGCGCGCGCAGCGTGGTCCGCCCCTCGCCGCAGACCAGCTCCACGCGCGGGTCGGAGTACAGGCCGCCCGTGAACGCGCCCAGCGTGTTCCTCACGATATCAAGGGTGGCGGGGTTCATGTCCACGGCCACGACCCTCGGCACGCCGGCCAGCAGCGCGGCCAGCACGTCGCGCCCGCCGCCGCACCCGACGATGTACATGTCGCGCGGGCGGGCGACGCGGTGCAGCATCGAGGTCACGTCCCACATCACGTGGTCCACGGTGGCCGTGGAGCGGCCGTCCCACCCGGTGATGGGCGTGCCGGCCGAGGCGTCCTGCTCGATCCACAGTTCGGGCGGCTTGGGGCCGTGGTATTTCTTGGACAGCCCCCAGCCGAATCCCATGTCGGGGCGCAGCATGCCGGGCTGGCCCGGCTCGAACACGGTGATGCGCGCGATCGGGGTCCAGCGCTCGATCCTGGGCGGGGGTTCGGCGTAGGTCTTGGTGTAGCGGATGCGCACGGGGGCCGGGGAGGGCCAGGTGGCGTTGGCGATGGTTCCGGCCGCGATGACGGCGGCGCAGGCCGCGCCCGCGACGGACCAGCGCCGTGCATGTCCGCCCGCGAAGACCCACGCGCAGGCGCAGAGCACCGCGGCGGCGAGCAGCAGCGCCGTGATGCCCGACAGGAACGACAGGAGGCCCACGTAGGCGGCGCCCCCGACGGCCGCACCGGCCAGGTCCCAGCCGTAAACCGCGGCCGCGCGGTCGGGGTAGCGCGACAGCAGCAGCGCGGGCACGAACCCGCCCGCGAGGAAGGGGATCATCCACAGGACAAACACGATGACGAGGTTGCGCCTGCCCTCGGCGCGCAGCCACCAGCCGTCCGCGCCCGAGGTGGGTGAGAGATTCAGCGACAGGTACAGCACGGTGACGGCGGCGAGGAGGAGTCCGAAGAGAAGGGCCGACGCCGCAACCTGGTGGGCGACGCGCGACGCGGGGAAGCGGCGCGGCAGCGCGTACAGCACGGCGCCGGGCGCGGCGAGGCTGAGCATGACGATGCTGATCACCATGAACGCGAAGTGGTAGCCGAGGGTGACCGAGAAGAGGCGGGTCAGGAGAAGCTGGACGAGGATGCCCGCGCCGCAGTAGAGCGCGATTCCCGGCAGCCACTTGCGCCGGAAAGGCGGCGGGGTGTCGGCTTCGTGCGGAATTGGGGCGTCCATGGGTTCGCGATGATGTCGGGCAGCGGGCGCGGCGATGCAAGGGGGATGTGCGGGGCGGGAAAGCGCAACGGCGGGGATTCTACTGCGGCGGGTCCGGTTTCACGGGCGGGACACCCGTGGCACGGCAATGCCCGCCGGCAATAGGGCGAATCCGGGCTACCTGCGGCTCTTGGACGAAGAGGACGACGATTTCTTCGAGGACGAGCTGGCGGACGACTTTGCAGCCGGCTTGAAGTTCCTGGACGACGAGGCTTCCGCGACCTTCTTCGGGGTCTTCTTTGGCGCGTCGGTGATGACGATCCTGGTGGACTTGCCCTTGGATGACGGTTTGGCCGAACTGGACACCTGGGCCTTGCCGCCGCGGCTGAACTTGCCCTTCAGGACCTTCGCCGTGACCTTCTTGGCGGAGGACCTGGCCTTCTGGGCGCTGGCAAACAGGCTGTTGCCGCCAATCTCGCGGCGGGCGGTGATGCGGCCGGTCGCGTCGTAGGTGACTTCCTCGTAGCGGACGCCGAACAGCGAACGGCGCTCGAGAATCTGTCGGCGGACAAAGGAGGCGTCGGCGATGGCCTGGGCCTGGGAGGCCTGGTCGTCAATGGGGGCAAAGACGCCGTTGAAGTCCACCTGGCGGCCTTTGACCAGCTTCGCGTAGTTGAGGATGCCCGTGGCGATGGCCTTGGCCTCGAGCTTGTTGTAGGCCACGGAGGCGAGGCGCTGGTCCTCGGCGGGATTGCTCATGAAGGAGGCCTCCACGATCACGCCGGGCATCCGCACGCCGCTCAGCACGCGGTAACTGCCCGGCTTGGCGCCCAGGTTTTCGGTGCCCAGGTATGCCGACACGGCGGAGGCGATGTTGTCGGCCAGGCTGACGGCCGAACCCATGCCCGACGGGTAGAACACGAGCGTGTGGTTGGAGTCGCGCCGCGTGGATTCGTTGTGGTGGACGCTGATGAACAGGTCCGCCCCGCGGGCGTTGGCCATCTGGCTGCGGAAATCGAGTTCGGGCAGTTTGTCGGGATCGTGCTGGCAGCGGGTGTCGCAAGTGCGCGTCATGATGACCGTGGCGCCGGCGGCTTCGAGGTACTGCTTGAGGATCAGGGAAACGCGGAGGTTGACATCGCTCTCGGTCTGGCCCGTCGCCACGCCCACGGTGCCGCCCGTGTAGTGGGTCTTGCTCCACTGGGCCTGGCCGCCGTGACCGGCATCCACGCAGATCTTCATGCCCTCGAGGGGCTTGTGGGCGGAGGAGTACGCCGAGACGGGGGACCGGGCCGCGTAGCCGATGGGCGAAACGGCATTTTCAAGGCGCAGGACGGAAAGGGTGGACGCACTGGTTTGCGCATCACCCGCAGTCCGCATCTCGGGGGGGGCGGGAATCATCACCATGGCCGTCAGCACGGCTATCGCTAGAACCACATACCACAGTTTCATGGTTTAACCTTGTAGAGGAATGTCTTCGCTTCCGGTTCCTTCCAGCCTCGTCTCGCAAGCCGTAACCACATGCTTGTGGCGGGCCTAAACTCCGGCCCCGGCTTTATTCTCCGGCCCGGTCTTGTCCCAATGGATGCACCGGACCGCATGGTTTTTCATAACCTCAGCCAGCGGAGGGATTTCCGCCCGACATTCTTCCGTCGCAAACGGACATCGCGGGTGAAAACGGCACCCCGCCGGATAATTGCTGGAATCAGGCACATTCCCCTCGATGGAGTAAAGCCTTTTCTGCTCGCGGATCTCGTCGATCCGGGGGATGGATTTCAGCAGTCCCAGCGTGTAGGGATGGCGCGGCGAAGCAAACAGGGCGGTGGCGGTGGCGTGTTCCACGATCTGGCCGGCGTACATCACGGCCACATGGTCGCAGGTCTCGGCGATCACACCCAGGTCATGGGTGATCATGAGGATCGATGATCCGAACTTGGCCTTCAGGTCCTCCATCAGGTTCAGGATCTGGGCCTGGACGGTCACGTCGAGGGCGGTGGTGGGTTCGTCGGCGATGAGCAGGTCGGGGTTGCAGGCGAGCGCCATGGCGATCATCACCCGCTGGCGCATGCCGCCGCTCATCTGGTGCGGGTAATCCTTCACGCGCTGGCTGGGCCCGGGGATGCGCACCATGTCCAGCATGCGGGCCGCCTCGTCCATGGCCTGCCGGCGGTTCATTCCCTTGTGGACGCGGAACACCTCGGCGATCTGGTCGCCCACCGTGAACACGGGGTTGAGCGAGGTCATCGGCTCCTGGAAGATCATCGAAATCTTGTTGCCGCGCACCCGCCGCATATCGCGCTCGGGAAGCGCGAGGAGGTCGGTCCCCCGGTAAAGGATGCTGCCGCCCTCGATCCGGCCCGGCGGCGACTGGATGAGGCGCAGGATGGTGAGCGAGGTGACGCTTTTGCCGCATCCGGATTCACCCACCAGGCCCAGCGTCTCGCCCTCGGCGATCTGGAACGAGACGCCGTCCACCGCCTTGTAGGTTCCCTCGCTGGTATGGAACCAGGTGCGAAGGTCCCCGACCGCGAGCAGGGGCGTGGACGCCGGCGCAACCTGTTGCGGCGGGGCGGCGGATATGTCCGGGGAGGCGGCGTTCATCGGGTGCAATCGGACCCTTGGACCGCAGGCGGGGCGTGAAAGTCAAACGGCAACGGCATGGGGGAAGCGTTGGTGCGCGTGGGGCGGAGAAAAAAAACCCGCCGGCCGGTGGTGGGGGGTGGGGGGAGGCCGGCCGGCGGGGTGCGCGGGGGCGCGTAAACGCAAGCTCCCCGAGCACGGGCGAAATATGTGGAGTGGAGATTCGCCGACGCAAGCACAACCGTGCATCAGATGCGGACAAAATCTCGAAGCCGGACCGGCGATAATGCACGGTGATTCCGGGTGGTTGGCCGGGAACACCTGATTGCCCCCAAACCCGTCCCCAGGTTCAGCGTGTTCCGAAGATGGCGCTCCCGACCCGGACCAGGGTGGCGCCCTCCTCCACGGCAACCTCGAAGTCGCCGGTCATGCCCATGCTCAGTTCCGGCGGGCCGGCCGCGGCGAGCTGCGGATAATCCTTCCAGGCCGCTTCGGCCAGGACGCGCAGGTTGCGGAAAAAGATGCGCACATCCTCCGGATCCTCCACCAGCGGCGCCATGGTCATCAGGCCGCGGACGCGCAGCCCGCCGCAACCCGCCGTGACGCAGTCCAGCAGGGCGCCCAGGTCGCGCGGGTCGATGCCCGACTTTGTGTCCTCACCCGAGATGTTGACCTGGACCAGCGCGTCGAGCGTGCGGTTCAGCGAGATGGCGTGGCGGCTCAGTTCGCCGGCCAGCCGCGCCGAATCGAGCGAGTGGACGACGTCGAAATGCTGCGCGGCCGCGCGCGCCTTGTTGCTCTGCAGGTGGCCGATCAGGTGACAGCGGGGCATCGGCCCGTCCCCGGCCCGCAACTCCGCGATTTTCGGCACGGCTTCCTGCACGCGGTTTTCGCCGATGTCGGCGGCGCCCGCCTCCAGGGCCTCGCGGATGGCCGGCAGCGGGTGGGTCTTGGTCACGGCGACCAGGCGCACGGATTCGGGGGGGCGGCCGGCCCGCAGGGCGGCGGCGGCGATGCGTTCGCGGACGCGGGACAGGTTGTCGGCGATCAGGCTCATGGGGTTGCACGGTTCCTTGCGATGGTCTTGGCGGACAATCTGGACGGTGCGCACGCGCCGGACAAGGCCAAAACTTGGCCGGGCCGTGAACCTGCGGGCCGCGCCGTTTTTCGCTTGGCCTTGCCGCGCCCGCCATCCCCAAATGGCGCGCATGGCAACCTTATCCCAAACCCTCGGTTTTATCGGGGCCGGCAACATGGCCCGCGCCATCCTCGGCGGCACCGTGCGCGCCGGGCTGGTGGATCCCGCCCGCGCCCTGGCCTCCGATGTTTCGCCCGACCAGCTTTCCGGCTTCTGCGCCGCCACGGGTGCCGCCGCGGCCGCGTCCAACCGTGAGGTTGCCGCGAAAGCGGACGTCATCGTGATCGCCACCAAGCCGTTTCACGTGGAGGCGGTGTGTGCCGAGGTGCGCGACGCGGCGCGTCCCGCCCAGCTTTGGGTGTCCATCTGCGCGGGCATCCGCACCCCGCTGATCGAGCAGACCCTCGGCGGCAGCGCGCGCGTCGTCCGCGTCATGCCCAACACGCCCGCCCTGATCGGCTGCGGCGCGGCGGGCGTGGCCCCCGGCAGGCATGCCACGTCCGGGGACCTCGACCTGGTCACGCGCCTCTTCGGCGCCGTGGGGGTGGCCGTGCGCGTGGAGGAGGACCAGCTCGACCTGGTCACCGGCCTCTCGGGGAGCGGCCCCGCGTATGTGTTCCGGTTTGCCGAGGCGCTCATCGGGGCGGCCACGGAGCTGGGTCTCTCCCCCGAGCAGGCCCGCACCCTGGCCCTGCAGACGCTGCTCGGCTCGGCGCGGATGGCCCTGGAAAGCGGACGCCCCCTGCACGACCTGCGCGCGGCCGTCACCACCAAGGGCGGCACGACGGAGGCCGGCCTGCGGGCGCTGGAGGAGGGCGATTTCTCCGAACTGATCCGCGATTGCGTGGACGCGGCCACGCGCCGCAGCCGGGAACTGAGCGGGGGGAGGTAGCGCTGCGGGACCGTTCACGCGGACCGGGCGCGTTCTTTCCCCTTGCGGCAGGCCCCGTTGGCCTGCGAAAAAAACCCATCATTGCGTCGGGACAGGCTTCCGGCGGGAGTGGAGGAAGCAATGGCCTTCTTCAAGAAACTTGTGCCCGGCAACAAGGGCAACGGCAACGACACGCAGGGTGTGCCCTCGCTGGACAAGGAGGCGGCCGCCAAGGCCGCCCAGCCCGCGAAACCGGGCGTGCCCCCGCGTCGTGCGCCCGGCATGGGAATGCCGGGCGAACAGGCCAAGTCCGTGACGGGTTCCGGCGCGGACCTGCTGCCCGCCGATGAAGCCGCCGGCAAGATCCGCCAGCAGACCTGGGAGCAGGACATCAGCGTCGGCGGCGACACCGACATGCTGGCCATTCTCAGCGAGCAGGCAGGTCTCGAATACGTCAAGCTTGCCAAGGCCGCAAAGCACAACATCACCCCCGCCCTCCTGAAGAAGGTCCCGGCCGACCTGGCCCGCCAGTACCATATCTTCCCCGTCGAAATGCGCCCGGACGGCACCATCGTCGTCGCCATCAGCGACCCGCTCAACGTGCGCATCGTGGACGACCTGCGCCTGATGCTGGTGGACAACGAAATCCACGATGTGCAGGCCGTCGTCGCCAACGAGGAGGAGATCGTTGATTACATCAACCTCCACTACGGCGTGGGCAACGAGAGCCTCCAGGACATGGTGGACGAGTTCGAGAAGCAGGACGACTCGGCCAACATGGGCCAGCGCGAGGGCACGATCGACCTGACGGACCTCGAGAGAATCTCGACCGACGCCCCCGTGATCCGCTTCTGCAGCCTGCTGCTGCTGCAGGCCATCAAGGACCGGGCCAGCGACATCCACATCGAGCCGTTTTCCAACGTCATCCGCATGCGCTACCGCGTGGACGGCGTGCTGCGCGAGATCCCGTCGCCCCCCAAGAGCTGGCAGCTCGGCATCCTCAGCCGCTTCAAGGTCATGGCCGGCCTCGACATCTCGGAGACCCGCCGCCCGCAGGACGGGCGCATGAAGCTGATGATCGAGGGGCGCGAAATCGACATCCGCCTCTCCACCCTGCCCGTCGTGTACGGCGAGGCCCTGGCCATGCGCCTGCTCGACAAGAACATGATGCTCATCGGCGTGCAGCAGGTGGGCATGACCGAGGAGGTGCTCGAGCAGTTCCTCAAGGTCATCGAGCGCCCCAACGGCATCCTGCTCGTCACCGGCCCGACCGGCTGCGGCAAGACCACCACCCTCTACGCCGCCCTCAACGAGATCAACGACCCCAGCGAGAAGATCATCACCACCGAGGACCCCGTCGAGTACCAGCTCGACGGCCTGATCCAGATCAACATCAACACCGCGGTGGACCTGACCTTTGCCCGGTGCCTGCGCGCAATCCTCCGCCAGGACCCCGACGTGATCCTCGTCGGAGAAATCCGCGACTCCGAGACCGCGCAGATCGCCATCCAGGCCTCGCTCACCGGCCACCTCGTGTTTTCCACGCTCCACACCAACAGCGCGGCCGGCGCCATCACCCGCCTCATCGACATGGGCGTGGAGCCGTTCCTCATCAACTCGACTCTCGAGGGGGTCATCGGCCAGCGCCTGGTCCGCATGATCTGCCCCAACTGCAAGGAGCCGTACCGCCCCCTCCCCGAGGAGCTTGCCGATTTCGGGGCCACCCCGGCCGACGTGTCGGACATCACCTTCTTCAAGGGCCGCGGGTGCGAAGAGTGCGGCCACATGGGCTATCGCGGCCGCATCGGCATTTTCGAGCTCATGCGCGCCACCGAGGAGGTTCGCGAACTCATCAACCAGCGCGCCTCCACGGACGACATTCACGCCCTCGCCCTCCACCAGGGCATGAAAACCATGCGCCAGGACGGATGGCTGAAGATCTGCGTCGGCGTCACCACCTTCGAGGAAGTGGCCAAGCACACGCCCAAGGAAAGCGACGAGCAGATCAAGGAGGAGATGCAGGCGATGCTCGAGAAGACGCTGGGGCACAAACCCGGATCCGGCGGTCCGGCCCCGTCCCCGGCGGCGTCGGCCCGGCCCTCCATCTCGATGAGCGAGTTGGAAGGCGACCAGCCGTGGAGCGCGGAGACCGGGACCAAGGCGGAGTAGGACCGTTCACGCGCCGCCGGGCCGGCAGCGCCAGCCCCGGCGTTGCCATCCGGGTTCGGGCTTGACGGAATTTGCCGCGGGAATGGTATCTTGCGTTCCCAGATTTTTCCGACAAGGCCCGTGCCCATGAGCCCCGAAATGCCAGCCGCAACAATGAGGATCGCGTTCACCCTGAACGGAAAGCCCGTGGAGATCGAGGCCGACCCGCAGCAGACGCTGCTGGAACTGCTGCGCATGGAGATCGGCCTCATGGGCACGAAAGGCGCGTGCCTCGAGGGCGAGTGCGGAAGCTGCACCGTGCTGGTGGACGGCAAGCCGATGAACTCGTGCCTCATCATGGCCGGCCAGGCAAACGGGCGCGCCGTGACGACCATCGAGGGGCTCGCCACGGACGGCACGCTCCACATCCTGCAGAGCAAGTTCATCGAGGCGGGCGCCGTCCAGTGCGGCTACTGCACCCCGGGCCTCATCCTGGCCGCCAAGGATATTCTCGACAACCAGCCGGGATGCACCGAGGAACAGTTCCTGACCGCCATGGAGGGCAACATCTGCCGGTGCACGGGCTACAGCAAGATCCTCGACGCCATACGCCAGGCCTACCGCGAAACACGCCCGTGACGCCCGCCCGCCCGCCGCTTTGGCACGGGCCTCCCGCCCGTGAGCCCGGACCGGCCGCGGCGGATGTCACGCACGCGGGAGCCGACCCCTTGTCCGGAAGGAACCGGGCCCCGAAAACAATGGCCACGCGCCTGCGGTTTGCGGTGCTCGCCACGGTCCTGTTCGCCCTGTCCGCGGCGCCGGTTCGCGCCACCGGGATGCTCGACGCCTGCCACGGGCCATTCACCGAGGTGTACAAGCGCTTCATCCACCGCGAGATCCACGGCACCGGGAACGACGCATACCAGGCCCAGTCCGTGGATTACCGGGCCATCGGAAAGTACCAGGGGTGGACCGCCTACCTCGACCGCATCACCAGCGCCGACGGGGCCCGGGTCCGCTCGGCCACGGGAAACAACGCGAAGGCATTCTGGATCAACACCTACAACGCGCTGCTGCTCGACGAGGTCGTGAAGCGGTATGCGCTGCCCCGCAAGCTGGCATCCGTTCAGGACATCCCGCGCATCTGGACAAAACGCCGTATCGTCGCCCTGCGTCCGGGCAGCCTGACGCACATCGAGGACACCCTCAAGCGCATGGACGATCCCCGGGTGGGGCTGGCGCTGATCACCGCGTCCAGGGGATCCCCGCTGCTCATGGAGCAGCCCTACGAATCCGGCGCCATCGACACGCAGCTGGATCGCGCGTGTTATGCGTTCCTGCTCATCCCGGGCAATTTCCGGATAGACAGCGCCGCAAACACGCTCCACCTCTCCGGCATCTTCACCGAACGGCTGGAGTGGTTCCAGCTCGGCACTCCCGTCCGCCTGCCCGGCCTGCGCGGTTACTACAGCGACGCCGACCAGGCCGTGCTGTCCTTCGTGATTCCCCGCGTGCCTCCTGAAAAGCGCGCCTATGTGCTCGGCAGGCACCCCACCATCGTCTACGACGAGTTCGACTGGTCCCTGAACGACCTGAAGCAGTAAAGGCGTTGGGGGCTTTTCGGCCCGCTCTCCCTCCCCGCACTCGAGCAAACTGCCTGTCTTTTTGGATTAATTTGTACCAAAATGGTACTGTCTGGTGTTTCCGCAGAATCTAGCCGCAGGAGGAAGATGCACCCATGAACACGAGGCAGGTTTTCAGGCGTTCCGCCCAGCTGGCGGCGATGATGTCCGTCGCTTGCACGGGAATGGCCCAGACGGTGACCGATGCGTCGCTGACGGTCGAAAGCGTCATTACCTCGGGGACGATCAGCGCCCCGACGGCATTGGCGTTTCTGAGCGCCAACGACATCCTGGTTTGCGAGAAGAACACGGGGCAGGTGCGGCGCGTGCTGAACGGCACGGCCCAGGCGTCCGCGGTGCTCGACCTCGCCGTGGCCAACAATTCCGAGCGCGGGTTGCTGGGCATGGTCCTGGATCCGCAGTTCTCCACCAACAGTTTCGTGTACCTGTATTACTCGCGCGCCGCCAGCGACGGCGGAACGGCGATTGACCACCGCGTGGAGCGCTACACGTGGAACGGCACCAGCCTGGCCAGCCCCGCCACGGTGCTGACCCTCCCGGTCACGCCGGGACCGAATCATGATGGCGGGGTCATCACGTTCGGCCCGCCGACCGTTTCCGCGGCCCAGCAGAAACTGTTCGTCGTGATCGGCGACCTCAACCGCGACAACCAGCTGGAGAACTGGACCACCGGTTCCGTCGTGGGCGGGGGACTGGCGCCGGACGACACGGCGGCCATCCTGCGCGTCAACGCGGACGGATCGTCACCGTCGGGCGCGGAAAAGGGACCGTTCTATGACCTGGGCGTCGCGACCGGCAATGCCTCGCTGACGCGGCTCTATGCTTACGGGGTGCGCAACAGTTTCGGGATGGATTTCGATCCGCAGACCGGCGCCCTGTGGGACACGGAGAACGGCGCCACCCAGTACGACGAGGTGAACCGGGTGGATCCCGGCTTCAACAGCGGCTGGCAGCGACTGATGGGCCCGCAGTCGCGCAACAACCTGGAGGGTTCGCCGGGAATCGTCAACCTGGGGGGGCTTGGCGTCTACTCCGACCCCGAGTTTTCCTGGCTCAACACGGTCGCCCCCACGGGCATCCATTTCATGCGTGGCAACGGCATCGGTGCGTCGTACAACGGCGACTGCTTTGTGGGGGACTCGAACAACGGGCGGCTGTACAAGTTCGAAATGAACCTGGCGCGGGACGGATTCGCTCTCACCGGTGACGTGGCGGACCTCGTGTTCGACCCCACCGACACGATTTCCCTCATCCAGTTCGGGCAGGCGTTCGGCGCGGTCACCGATATCGAGACCGGGCCGGACGGCCGGCTCTATGTCGCCTCCATCGGCAACAGCCGGATCTACCGGATCCGGCCCCTGTCGCGGGTGGACGACTGGAACATGTACTGACCGGACCCCGATCCGCACCCGGCGCGCGCGCCGAATCATGGCGGAGATGATTCCGTCGGGCGGGCGTTAGTTGTTTGGCACCCGGCCCATGATCCCCGAGTTCAAAACCGCCACCGAGCCCGTGTCTGTTCCCGCGTGTGCGCGGCCGCCCGAGGTGCTCGCCCCGGCGGGAAACGGGGAGATGATGCGCGCCGCCGTCGAGAACGGCGCCGACGCCGTTTACTTCGGCCTCGACGAGTTCAACGCGCGGCTGCGGGCCGACAACTTCCGCGTGGCGGATCTGCCGCGCACGATGGCCTGGCTGCACGAGCGGGGCGTGCGCGGTTTCGTCACGCTGAACACGCTGATCTTCTGCGGGGAGATCGGGGACGCCGCGCGCCTGCTCGTCGCCTGCTCGGACGCCGGCGTGGACGCCGTGCTCGTGCAGGACCTGGGAATCGCGGCGCTTGCCGCCCGCCTGGTTCCGGGGCTGGAAATCCACGCCTCCACGCAGATGACGCTTTCCTGCGGCGAGAGCATCGCGGCGGCCGGGGCGCTGGGGCTGAAGCTCACCCGCGTCGTCGCGCCGCGCGAGCTGAGCGTGAAGGAGATGCGCCTCCTGCGGCGGCAGTCGCCCGTCGAGGTCGAGGCATTCGTGCACGGCGCCCTGTGCGTGGCATACAGCGGCCAATGCCTGACAAGCGAGGCGCTGGGCGGCCGCAGCGCCAACCGCGGAGAGTGCGCGCAGGCGTGCCGGCTTCCCTACGACCTGGTGGTGGACGGCGTGCCGGGCGACACGGGGGACGTGAAATATGTCCTTTCGCCCAGGGATCTTGCGGCCTTCGCGGACATCGGGCGCCTGGTGGAGGCCGGCGTGGCCAGCTTCAAGATCGAGGGCCGGCTGAAGTCGCCCGGGTATGTGGCGGCCACCGTGCGCGCGTACCGGGAAGCCGTGGATGCCGCGTGGGCCCGGCTCTCGGGCGGGGGGGACGGGCAACCGCCGGGTGCGCCGATCGCGATGGACGAGCCCACGCGCCAGAAACTGGAGATGACCTTCAGCCGCGGGTTCACCGGCGGATACCTGCACGAGATCGACCACCAGGCGGTGGTGGAGGGGCGCTATCCCAAGAAACGGGGCCTGTGGCTGGGCCGGGTGGCGGCGGTGGACGTGCGCGGCGTGCGGGTGCGGCTGGAGGGGCCGCTCAAGCCCGGCGACGGAATCGTGTTCGATGCGGGCCACCCCGACCGTGACGAGCAGGGGGGGCGCGTCTACTCGCTGTGGCGCGGCAACGAGCGCCTCGACCGTTTCGAACCGACGGACAGCCGGTCGGGCGATGGGCTGGGCGCGAAATCCGCGGCACGGTCGCCGGGGGAAATCCTGCTCCAGTTTGGCCGCAACGATGTGGATCTTTCCCGGGTGAAACCCGGCGACCGCGTCTGGAAAACCAGCGATCCGGAACTGGAGCGCGAGCTTGCCGCGACCTTTTCCCCGGGGCGCATCCATCACCACCGTCCGGTTCACGCGCGGGTCCGCGGGCGGGCGGGCGAGCCGCTGGTCCTCAGACTGCGCGACGGGGACGGCGTGGAGGTCGAAGTTGCCGACACATCCGCCGCGGAGGAGGCCCGCGGCGCGGGCCTGACCCGCGAGACCCTGGAGCGCCAGATCGGCCGCCTCGGCACCACGCCTTATTGCCTGGCCTCCCTGGAGTGTGAGCTGCACGGACAGGTGATGGTCCCCTTCAGCCGCCTCAACGAGTTGCGGCGCCGCGCGACCGACGCCCTCACCGGGGCCCGCCGCCGCAGACACGCGGGGAGGCCGGTGAACCACGGTGCATTGGAGGCAATGCGGGCGGAAGTGCGCGGCATGGGCCTTGAATGCGGCACGGGCGTCCCGCCCGTGGAACCGGATCAGCCTGGCGATGAATCTGTATGCGAGCGTGCGGACAACCCGGTTTTGAGAGCAGACGCCGGGTCTTCTCTTCGGCTGGCACAGGCTCACGGGCGAGACGCCCGTGCCACGGGGTATGCCACCGAGAAATCCGCGCCGGATTCCATCCCCCGGCTATCCGTTCTGTGCCGTTCCCTGGAGCAGGTGGAGGCCGCCGTGGCGCACGGCGGCGTGGAGACCATCTACACGGATTTCGAGGATGTGCGCGCGCACCGCGAGGCCCGGCGGCTGGTGCCCGCGGGCGGGCCGCGTTTTGCGCCGGCCACGCTGCGCATCACCAAGCCGGGCGAGGCCGGCATTGTGCGCAAGCTGCTCGAGGCCGGTCCCGACGCGATCCTCGTCCGCAACCTGGCCGCGTGGCAGGTGCTGCGGCACGAGGCGCCGGACCTGCCGCTGCTGGGCGACTACGCCCTGAATGTGGCCAACGACCTGACCGCGCGCCTTCTTGCCGGGGCGGGACTGCGGCAGCTCACCCCCAGTTACGACCTGAACGCCGACCAGCTCATGGATCTGCTGGCGGCGGCGCCCGCGGAGTGGTTCGAGGTCACCGTGCACCAGCACCTGCCCATGTTCCACATGGAGCACTGCGTTTTCTGCCGCTTCCTGAGCACGGGCACCGACTGGACCAGCTGCGGCCGCCCGTGCGAAACGCACACACTGGCCCTGCGCGACCGGATGGGGTACGAGCACCCCGTGAAGGCCGACGCCGGCTGCCGCAACACCGTGTACAATGCCGTGGCCCAGAGCGCGAGCGAGTACCTGGGAAGCATGCGGGCGGCCGGTGTGCGCCGTTTCCGGGTCGAGTTCCTCAACGAGGACGGGTGCACGGTGCGCGATGCGATCAACCGCTACCTGCCGGTGATCCGCGGCGAGAGTGACGGCCGCGCCCTTTGGCGGGAACTGCGGGCCATCAGCAAACTGGGGGTCACGCGCGGCAGCCTGGACCACGGGTAGGGCGGGCGCTTTGCCGGATCCCCAACCCGTGCGAACCGGGAGGGTCAGTTCTCCACCTTCAGCACGGCCATGAAGGCTTCCTGCGGAATCTCCACGCGCCCCACCTGTTTCATGCGCTTCTTGCCCTCTTTCTGCTTCTCGAGGAGCTTGCGCTTGCGGGTGATGTCGCCGCCGTAACACTTCGCGGTCACATTTTTGCGCAGGGCCTTCACGGTTTCGCGGGCCAGGATCTTCCCGCCGATGGCAGCCTGGATGGCGACATCGTACATCTGCCTGGGGACCAGTTCCTTGAGTTTTTCGGCCAGTCCGCGTCCGCGGTGGTATGCGTTGTCGCGGTGAACGAGGTTGGAAAGGGCATCCACCACCTCGCCGTTTATCAAGATGTCCAGCTTGACCATGTCCGTCGGACGATAATCCCGCATCTCGTAATCAAACGATGCGTAGCCTTGCGACAAGGACTTTAACTTGTCATAGAAATCCAAGATCACTTCGCCCAGCGGCAGGTCGTATTCAAGGAGGACCCTTTTCTCGCCGATGTACCCCATGTGCTTCTGCACACCCCGGCGGGCCTGACAAAGGGTGATAATCGGGCCGATATACTGGGGCGGGACCATAATGCGGGCCTCGATGTAGGGCTCGTCGATATGATCGATGTGCCCCGGGTCGGGCATATGGCTGGGGTTGTCAACCGGAATCATATTACCATCCCGGGTGAACACATGGTAGACCACGCTGGGCGCCGTGGTCAGAAGGGAAAGGTTGAATTCGCGCTCCAGGCGCTCCTGCACGATTTCCATGTGAAGCAGGCCCAGAAAGCCGCAACGGAATCCGAAGCCCAGGGCCGTGGAACTCTCAGCTTCGGAAAACAAGCTGGAATCATTGAGTTTGAGTTTCTCAATGGCGTCCTTCAGGTTGTCGTAATCATCCACGTTGATCGGGTAGAGGCCCGCAAACACGACCGGCAGTACTTCCTTGTAGCCGGGCAGGGCTTCCGTGGATGCCCGGCGCGCATGAGTCACCGTGTCGCCGACCCGGATCGAGGCGAGTTCCTTGATGGAGGCGATGACATAGCCCACTTCGCCGGCGCCAAGCTTGTCAACTTGACACATTTTCGGGTTAAAGTATCCGACCTCGTCGGCCGTGTACTCGTCGCCATTGGACATGATCTTGATCCGGTCGCCGCGCTTCAACTCGCCGTCCACGATGCGCACATAGGTAATGACACCCCGGAAACTGTCGTACTTGCTGTCAAAGATCAGCGCGCGCAGCGGTGCCTCCGGATTTCCGCGGGGCGAGGGAATCTTGGCGATGACCGCTTCCAGGATTTCCTCGGTGCCAATTCCGGCTTTGGCGCTGGCGGGAACCGCCTCGGTGGCGTCAAGCCCTATTACTTGCTCTATCTGCTCCTTGGCGCTTTCGATGTCCGCGCCCTGAAGGTCGATCTTGTTGATGACCGGGACGATCTCGAGATTTCCGGCGATGGCCAGGTAGGCGTTGGCCAGCGTCTGCGCTTCCACGCCCTGAACCGCATCGACGACAAGCAGCGCGCCTTCACAAGCGGCAAGGCTTCGTGAAACCTCGTAGGTGAAATCCACATGGCCGGGGGTGTCGATCAGGTTCAACTCGTAAATCTCGCCATTCTTGGCGGGATAGGTGAGCCGGACGGCCTGGGCCTTGATGGTGATGCCGCGCTCGCGCTCCAGGTCCATCTGGTCGAGCAATTGCTCGCGCATCTCGCGCTGGCTGACGGTCTTGGTGAATTCCATCAGCCGATCCGCCAGCGTGGATTTGCCGTGGTCGATGTGCGCGATGATGCAAAAGTTGCGGATGTTGGATTGGTGCATGGCCGCGCGTAAATACGGGGCCATTGCCAAAGGATTCAGGGGCGATGGGAGGCAGGGACGAATCGGACCGGCGGGATGCCCGCTCCTGAACCGACGGTGCGCCCGGTACCGTTCGCCGCACCAGTCCCACGCGTCCCGATGAATCCCCGCGAGAAAATCCCCCGGCGCCGGTAGAAATCCCTGAAACCATGGCATTCCTCGACAAACTGGACGCGCTGGCGAAGAACCGCGCGGAGACGCGGCAGGCGGAAATTGAGCGCCTGCTGTCCGAGCACGCGGGGCGGCTCCAGCGCGCCAGCCAGATGGCGGGGGAGCAGGCCGGGAGCGGCGCGAACGCCCGGGACCACGAGCAGTGGCTGGCGCGCGCCACGCCGCGCCCCGGGCCGGGCGGCCGCGCCCTGGTGTTCGAATCCGCGGTACCCCTGACCGCCGACGCCGCGGCGCACCCGCGCGGCTATGTCTTTTCCCCGGCCCCGGCCGCGCCGGACGAAGCGGTGTCGCGGGAGGAACTGCGTCTCCTGGGCGTGGATCCGGTGCCCGATGCCCCGGTTGCCCTGGACCGGATCGCGTTTGTGGACACGGAAACCACGGGCCTGGCAGGCTCGGCGGGCACTTATGTGTTCCTCGTCGGTGTCGGCTGGTTTCGCCGGGCTTCGGGGGGCGGGCTGGAATTTGCGGTCGAGCAGATCTTCATGGAGGATTACTGCCACGAGTCCGCGGTGCTGGCGCACCTGCGCGACCGGTTGGCGGATTTCGACGCGCTGGCCACTTACAACGGCCGCGGGTTCGACATGCCCCTGCTCGAGGCGCGCTTCGTGATGAACCGGCTGCGCGCCGCCGGCCTCGTCCTCCCCCACCTGGACCTGCTGGCGCCCTCGCGCCGCCTGTTCCGCGGGCGGCTGGACTCGTGCTCCCTGTCCAGCATCGAGCGCAACGTGCTGGGCATGTCCCGCACCCACGACATCCCCGGCGGCCAGATTCCCGGGATCTATTTCGATTACGCCCGCGGTGCCGGGCGGGCGCGCATGCCCGTCGTGTTCGACCACCATGCGCAGGACATCATCTCGCTCGGCGCGCTGCTGCTGCTGTTCCTCGAATGGCTGCGCGACCCGGCGCATCCCGGCCTGCGCGAGCCTTCCGACGCGATGTCCATGGGGCGCCTGCTCCACCGGCGCGGCTCTCCCGAGCGGTCGCTGGCCTACCTCGAGCGGGCGGTCCACGAGTCGCGCGACGCCGCCCTGACCGAATCCGCGCTGACCCAGCTGGCGGCCGTGTACCGCCGGCTGGGGCGCGACCGCGACGCCGCCGGGGTCTGGGAATCGGCCTGGCGCCGTCACGGCCTGGCCCGTCCCGAGGCCTGCATCGAGCTCGCGAAGGCCTACGAGCACCGGCTGCACGACTACGAGGCGGCCCTGGCGCTGATCGCCGACGCCGAGCGCCAGGCGGCGCTGCACCGGCAGCTGGGCACGCGCACGGGTGCCGACGCGGGCGCCCTGCTGGCCGACCTGGCCGCGCGGCGCCGGCGCATCGAGCGCAAGTCGCGAAAGCGCGCGTAAGCGGACATGGCATGGGCGGGACGCCCATGCCACATTTCGGCAGATCCGGATACCCTGCGCCGGCCCGGTTGGGGACGAGTTCGAGTCAGGGTCCGCGTGCGGGGCGTGCCCCAAACCACCGGACAACCGTGGCGTACCGCCCGTGTCATGCCCCAAGGCACCGGCGCCAAACCCGCTTGCGACTCTTGTTTTTGCCTTGCCCACTGCGCACGGCTTTCATTATCGCTGGGAAGGTTCGATTACACGCAGAAAGCAGGAAACAGGCATGGGCATCGCCCGGCACGGCATCGTTGCGTTGTTGTTGGTTCTTGGAACGGCGGCATGGGGGCAGTCCCCGGGCAAGGCCGACAGTTCCCTCAAGTCCCGCAATTTCGGGCGCGGCGCCATCGACACGAGCCTGTACCTGCTTCAGAAATTCGAGCCGCCCAAGCCGGGCCTGGTGCAGCACCCGGTGTTCAACTCGCTCTACACGGGCGAGGACGACCGCGTCCTGGCCGAGACGAAGTACGGTCCCGTGCGCGAGCGCGATTTCTACCTGTGGCTGATCCTTTCCGAAAGCAAGTCCGCGCCTTACCTGGTGGACCTGTACCGCAAGGCCGCGACCGCAACCGAAAAGGAGCAGCTGGGCAAGGAGTTGCGCCAGCGCATCGAGGAGTACGTTTTCGCCAACATGGCCGTCCCGCGCATGATCCCCGACGCGCCCTGCGACCCGACCGGCAACCTCAAGGCCTATGTGTACAGCCTGAAGGGTTACCAGCTGGCCTACATTCTCGATTGCGTGCTGCCGCAGGTGCGCATCGCCACGGCCGACCAGGTGATGTATCTCAACGAGAACAAGGGCCGGATTGCCGAGCCCGAGCGCTGGCGCGTGCGTTACATCTTCAAGAAGTCGTCGCTGGACGACCCGCTGGAGCAGCAGGACGCCACCGAGCAGACCCTGCGCGACCTGCGCGACAAGGTGATGGCGGGCGAGACGAGCTTCGCCGACGCCGCCCGCCAGGCCAGCGAGGCCCCCAGCGCCGCGCGCGGCGGCGAGATCCCGCCCTTCCGCCGCGGGGAGCTGGCCTTCGGTTTCGAGGAGGCCGCCTCGTCGCTGCAGCCGGGCGAGGTGAGTGATATTTTCCGCGGCCCCAACGGCCTTTACATGGTCCAGCTGCTGGAAACATTGCCCGCCGAGGAGCCGACCCTCGAAAACCCGAAGCAGCTGGAGAAGGTCAACGAGGGCGTGATGCGCAAGATCCTGCGCGCCCACTACGAATGGGACACCAAGAAACTGTTCAAGGCCCGCCGCCCCATCGCCCACGTGGAACTGTGGGACGAGAAGAAGTGCGACGACCTGGTGGGCGAGGTGTGCGACTTCCGCCTGACCAAGTGCCAGTTCTGGATGGCCTTCCCGGGGCTGGAGGACGAGCGCCTGACCCTGCGGCAGGACGACCTGAAGAACACCATGCAGGCGATCCTGGAGCGCGAGGCGATGGCGCAGGAGGTGCGCGCCCAGGCGCGTGACAACAGCCCCGTCATCCTCAAGGCGCGCGACATCGCCTGCAACCTCGCCCGTCGCGACGCGTTCGTTGAGGCGAAGTACAACGCCCTGAAGGTGGGCGACGACCGGCTGAAGCGGTTCTGGTCGGCCAACCCCCGGCTGTTCACCCCGCTCGCCATGAAGCGCATCGTGCGCGTGATGCTGACCCCGGCCAACATAGCCCCCACGCCCGAACAGACCAAGGCCGAGCTGGAAACCTACCTGTTTGGCGCCCCGGTGGAAACCGAGGCAAAGGCCCCGGCGGCCCGGCCGACCGACGATCGTCCCACCACGCCCCCGCTGGGCGGCGCCGGCGCCCCCGCACCCGTTGCCGGCGGCACGGCCCCGCCCCCGTGGGCCCACGACTACACCCGCTCGGCCGAACCCGGCCAGAATTCCCGCGCGGGCGGCCCGCCCATCCTGCCGCTCGGCCGCTACCAGCGCCTCGCCCCCACGGCCATGCGCGCCAAGGTGGCCGCGTACAAGAGCAGCGAGTGGGTGATGCGGTTTGACGATTACGGGTTCGTGTTCATCGAGGACCGCACGGACATTCCGGCCTCGGCCGACCGCCTGCCCGTGGGTTCGTTCACCCCGGTGGCCATGGAAAAGAACGCGGCCGTGACCTGGTACATCGAGGACGCGCGCCGCCAGGACAAGCCGGCCTTCGACGAGATCAAGGCCCAGGTCTACGCCACCTACCGCCAGGTCGAGGTGCAGAAACAGATGCGCCGCCTGTTCGACGACGTGACCGGCAAGGCGGGGATCCGGTACCGGTTCTGACAGGGGCGGATTCGCCCACGGGTCCATTAACGGAAGAACCCAATCACCAGCGCCACAAGCGTTCGTCTTGCAGGGCCACGGGTGCTTGTCCTACGAAAAAACAGGATTCAGGCCGACCTCTTTGCGCTTTGACTGCCGCGGCCATTTTGGGCCAAACTTGTCTGTTACACGAAGTACCAAGTTGGATCTAAAAGGAATCGAAAGTTATGTACAAGAAATTGGCAGTATTGGCGACATCCCTCGCCGTCTTGGCATCGGCCCAGGCTTCGTTTGCCGCCCTGCGACCGTCTGGCAAACGAATGCGAACGCGGCCGGGCCGGATATGTGGAATGATAACAGTAACCGCGGCATGACTTTGAATCCGGCCTCGGGTCGCGTGCTTCTAACCCGCACGACGCCGCAAGTGCGCGTTCTCAATGCGGCAACGGGTGCGCCGGTTGGAGTTATGACGGTCACCGGAGTTTCGGGCGGTACCCTCGCGCTGATGAAGATTCGCACGGTGGACTTCGGAAGTGGCAATTACGCTGTTTACGCATGCAACTTGTCCGGTGACGCGAAGATCAGTTCGCTGACCTTCTATCGTTGGTACGGCACGGGTGGCGCCAGCGACGACACGATCGGCGCCCCGAGCGTAATCTACCGCAATCGCTCTTCGGACGCGGTCACCGCCGAAGCGTCGCCTGTCGGGCCGACGCTGCCCGCCGTGACTCCGGTTTACACGGCTCGCACCGGCGACACGTTTTCGGTCGTGAACAGCGGCAGCAACATTCAGTTCTACGCCATTCGCGGTGACAGCATTTCCAACAAC
>JADHEF010000942.1_pt1 | contig 22631 bp, 19 predicted proteins | sample 8952391 | NCBI WGS metagenome assembly JADHEF01 (sample SAMN16124439, study PRJNA663245) | bioreactor sludge metagenome | isolation source: sludge (nitrite) | place: India:Bengaluru | collected 2019-02-28 | reverse complement strand
AAAGCACTTTTTTTTAGAAAATCACACCAATACACCTGATGGCCACATTCGGCCAGCAATGCTGACAGGACACCTGAATACAGGGTTTGTCCAAATACTGCAACCTTCATCGTTTTACCGCCTTATAATACAAGTTCCTGAATGAGAGCTTTAAAATCTTCGCCCAATTTAGGATGATCTACTCCATAATGTAACACGGCTTTGAGATAACCCAGTTTGCTACCGCAATCAAAGGTTTGACCTTTCATTCGATAGGCTTCAACCGTTTCAGTCTTTTGTAATTCTGCAATCGCATCGGTTAACTGAATTTCGTTCCCTGCACCTTTGGGAGTATTTTCCAATAACTGCATAATTTTGGCAGGCAGGACATAACGTCCAACCACAGAAAGATTGGAGGGTGCAGCCCCAACTGCCGGTTTTTCTACAATCCCTTGCATTTGAATACTTTCACCTTCTGCAGGAGATGCAGTTACATCCACAATGCCATATTGATCGACCAGCTGATCAGGCACAGCTTCTACCATAATTTGTGAAGCTTGAGATGTGTTAAAACGTTGAATCATTAAACTTAGGTCATTGACCGGATCAGAATCTTTTACCAACACATCAGGCAATAAAACCACAAAGTCATCTTCTCCAATCACGGCCTTGGCACAGAGCACTGCATGACCTAAACCCAAAGGTTGTGGCTGACGTACACTGATCACACTAACATGAGGAGGGAGAATTTCAGTAATTTCTTTAAGTAAATCAAATTTCTTTTTGTTTTCAAGCGTTGTTTCAAGCTCAAAATTACGGTCGAAATAGTTCTCAATTGAAGCTTTGGAAGCATGAGTTACCAGGATAATCTGTTCAATTCCTGCTGCGACAGCCTCACGTACCACATACTCAATGGCTGGACGGTCGACCACAGTGACCATTTCTTTAGGGATGGATTTACTTGCAGGTAAAAAACGTGTACCGAGGCCTGCGACTGGAAGGATAGCTTTTTTGATCATTTACTTCTTTACCTAAATATTTCACTTAAAACGAAAAAATTAAGCTGCAGACTGTGTAAACAATCTGCTTAGCCTAATAGCGTAGTAACGCCCAGAAATTTCTCAGCCTTTGAAACTCAGTATGCTGCCTTGTGAACAAAGCCATGGAAAACCGTCAGAAATATAATTTTCATATCCAGGATTAAACTCCACGAACGGATATATTCGAGGTCACATTCGATACGTCGTTCCATTTTATCCAGAGTATCAGTTTCACCACGCCAGCCACGAATCTGTGCCAGTCCAGTAATACCGGGTTTAACTTTATGCCGTAACATATAACCGGTAATAAGTTTACGATATTCTTCGTTGTGTGCAACTGCATGTGGGCGCGGACCAACGACTGACATGTTACCCAAAATCACGTTAAAAAACTGTGGTAATTCATCAAGTGAAGTACGGCGTAAAATTTTGCCGACTTTAGTGACGCGTGGATCATCTTTTACTGCCTGTTTTACTTCAGCACCGTTTTCCATGACCATCATGGTTCTAAACTTAAATACCTTAATCGACTTACCATTTAAACCATAACGAACCTGACGGAAAAATACCGGACCCTTGGAGGTAAGTTTAATTGCGATCGCAATCATCAGCAGTAAAGGTGAAATCATCACCAAAATCACCGAAGCAACACAAATATCTTCTATACGTTTTAATAAGGTATTGATCCCGTTGATTCGTGTATCGAACAGCGGAATAATAGGCGTTCCATTAATATCTTCAACACGGGAATATAATAAGTTGTAGGAAAATAATTCCGGCACAATGATGGTCGAGCAGGTCGTATCTGCAAGTACTTCCAGTAGTGCCTCTGACTGTTGTAAATTGTTCTTATCAATCACAATATAAATTTTATTAACGTTGTCCTGCTTCACGGTTTCAATTACATCTTGTAAATCACCATCATAAGTTTGAGCTCGATTTCTCTTTTGAAAGGAAAATAGCCCTAATGAAGCATTTCCAGTCCATTCAGACTTTTGTAAATCCTGATACAATTTTCTGGCTTTCGCTGATTCACCAACCACTAAAATCCGATCAGCTTTGTTAAATAATTTAAAGAATAAGGTATAGGTCAGACGAATAAGAATACGAAAGCCCGACATACACAGCATTACGAATATAAAATATTCAAATGCAGTCATCGGTGGGATAAAAGTAAAAGAAAAAATAATTAAGTAAGAAATAATCAATGTTATTGTTAAATTTTTTAAACACGAAATCAGTTCATGATCTAGGGTTATCCCACGCCAAGACCGATAGAAATCAGTCAAACCGCCGATTAACTGAAACACACTTATTACGGTTAAAAAAACAAGTAAAGTCTTATGATCTACAGGGAAATGATTGAGTTTTGAAACGATATATACACCTCCATATATCGCCAAAATATCGCAAGATCGCTGTAAGATCGAGACATAAGATGCATTTAATCTGGACGCCATCTTAGACCTTTAAATTTAATGACCCTCTAATACCCCTAGATTGAATCGTTTTTCTTAGTTGACAAGTCAATGATCTAATCCTGAGTCGTATTATTGTGTCAAACAAAATATTCATAATTTTATTGAGAAAAAAACAGGCTGAGCTAATGTGCCAAGAATATGTATAGTTTTCTTAACAATTTTTCTCATATCGAGCTAGAGCCTATTTATAGCGTGTGATTATAGCCTTTTTCTCATAGCCAATTACAACACAAAATACAATATTAATTACACAATTTTTGCATTATAAATATAGAAGATAAATTATGACTAAAATATGAAATTTGTTTAAGTAAAAGTGATATGGCTTAGTAAGCTAACCACTGATGTTTTCATTTGAATTACTGCACTATAAAATGTAGGATTTACGATATTTATAAATATTTTTGAGAAATGAAAAACATGATTCCAGTTATTTTATCTGGGGGTTCAGGTACACGTTTGTGGCCTCTTTCACGTTCCAGCTATCCCAAACAATTTCTTCCTGTTACTGATAAAAAAACCTTATTTCAGTTAACCTTAGAACGTATTTCCAAGCTCAATCAGTCACTGATCAATTTTCAAAATCCGATTATTGTCACGAATGACAATCATCGTTTTATTGTGGCTGAACAATTACGTCAGGAAAATATCACTGCCAAAATCCTGCTTGAACCTGTAGCCAGAAATACTGCTCCTGCTATTGCGGCTGCTGCAGAACTGGCCTTATCTTATGGTGAAGATCCTATTTTGCTCATTCTTGCAGCCGATCATGTAATCCAGCAACAAGATGCCTTTAATCAATCCATTCGGGTTGGACTTGCCGCGGCGGAAGCAGGCCAGTTGGTGACATTTGGTGTGGTACCAACAGCTCCAGAAACAGGCTATGGTTATATCAAGGCAGTAGGCACTGTGCAAAAGGATCAAAGCACCCAAGCCTACCCGGTAGAAAAATTCGTCGAAAAACCGGACCTAGCTACGGCTCAGGCTTACCTTGCTGAAGGTTCTTATCTGTGGAACAGTGGCATGTTTATGTTTAAAGCCTCGGTATATTTACAGGAGTTGGAAAAATACAATCCTGCGATTGCCAAAAATGCCCGAGCTTCGGTTCAGCAGAGTAAAGATGATCTGGATTTTGTCCGTCTAGATAAAGACCATTTTGAGCAGTCACCTGAAGACTCGATTGACTATGCCGTTATGGAGCATACTGATAAAGCGGTAGTGGTGCCCTTATGTACTGACTGGAATGATGTGGGTGCTTGGAAAAGTGTTTGGGAAGTTAGCCCTAAAGATGAACATGGGAATGTCTTACGCGGTGATACTATTCTAGAAGATACAACCAATACTCTAGTGCATGCTGAACATCGCTTAGTCAGCGTACTGGGGCTGGATGATGTCGTTGTCATTGAAACATCAGATGCAGTACTGGTTGCCAATAAGAATAAAGTACAAGACATTAAGCAAATTGTTGAAAAGCTGAAAAAATCCAAGCGTAGTGAAATTGATGTGCACCGGAAAATGTATCGCCCTTGGGGCAGTTATGATTCTATTGATAGCGGTAGTCGTTATCAGGTGAAATGTATTGTAGTCAATCCGGGACAAAAACTTTCCCTACAAATGCATCATCACCGTGCCGAACACTGGATTGTGGTGAATGGTACAGCGAAAGTCCGTAAAGGCAATGAAACCGTTTTACTCACTGAAAATCAATCGATCTATATTCCATTGGGTGAAACCCATGCCTTGGAGAATCCCGGGAAAGTTCCTCTTGAGCTGATTGAAGTTCAGTCTGGTTCCTATTTGGGTGAGGATGATATTGTTCGTTTTGAAGATCTATACGGTAGAGTTTAAAAAAAAGCCAATAAATTATTTTATTGGCAAAAAAAATTAATACTTTTTAAATTTTTTTTGAAAAAATAGCTCAATATAATTATAAGTTATATAAGAAAATAGGATAACTATTAATAGATAAGGAATATATAAAAAATCATTTTTATAATTCCAGCCTAGATCTATATATGTAACACCCGATAAATTTAACAAATATAAATTTCTAGTCTTCATCTCAAGTAGCAACAAAAAAGATTTAAATAATGTAATAAAGAAGGTATGTGTTAAATAAATTGAAAATGATAACTTACCTAAAAACTGAAAAAAATTAATTTTTAATAAAGAGGATATAAAACCAAACTCTTTTACAAAAACAAGTATAATAAATAAAAATAATATAGGAGAAAAAAATGCCATTAAACTTCCAGAATCAATAACAAATGAAAAATAAAAACAAAAAATAAAAAGTACAAAAAGCTCAATGAAATTATTAGTAGTATATTTAACATTAGCAAAAATAAAGAAACCCGAGCAGCCTAAAAAAAATGAAAATGTACACCTAAAAAAAGCGAGATCATGAGTATCGGACATACTGGAATAAGAATATAAAACAATGAACGAAACAAAAGAAAATATTAAACCTAAAAATAACTTATTTTTTAAAATAGGAAAAATCAAACAAATTAATCCAAAAAAAATATAAGTATAAAATTCAGCACTAATACTCCATGAAGGGATATTCCAAGTTTCTACATTATTAAACCCCAACGACTGTACTAGAAATATATTTTGAAAAAATGCACTTATTGAAAACCGATCACCGAAATCAAAATTAAGAAGTACACCACCTATTGCATAAGGTATAAAAAGCAGAAGCATAAAAAAATGGAGTGGGTATATACGTAAAAACCTTTTATATATAAAAAGTTTTAAATTTTCCATATTATTTATTCTATTTAAATAACCATGTGAAATAATAAATCCACTCAATACAAAAAAGAAATCAACAAATAACCATGAATTTTTAATAAGATTTATACTATTTATCATTCCAATAATATTGAAATGATAAATAGCAACCATTATAGCTGCTATACCACGAAAACTATCTAAAACCTCGAAACGAACATTCTTAATCGACATAATTAAAATTCTACTTAATAACTAATTTTTTGTACAAGTCAAATACATTATCAAGCATTATCTTAGTAGTAAACTTAGATTGATAATTTTCCATGCACCTTTCAGACATTTCCTCAAAATCAGTTTTATTGTAGGACTCAATTAACTCTATTACTTTTGAAACATTAAATTCATTAAATATAAGTCCATTTTTCTCATGTACAATTATCTCTGGAAGTGATGATCTATTTGCAGCCAAAACCGGAACTCCATAACTATTTGCTTCAACAGCAACTAAGCCAAATGATTCCCAGCGACTAGGCATAAAAACAAGATCTGAATAATAGTAATAACTAGCCAGCTCAAATTTATTTAACCATTTAATATGATTAACAGATTGTGGTAAATCATTTTTTTGATCATTAACATAATCACCAACAATAGTCAAATAATATTTATCTGATAAATTTTCTGACAATTCAATTACGAAATCAAAAGCTTTTTGATAATCAAATCTACCAACATATAAAATATTGATTTTATCCTTAGGTAATAATGGATCATTAATAATTTCAATATTAAATGGTGGCTTTATCCCATTATATACAACAATAATTTTATTACTATTTAAACCATTTTTAACTGCAATTTCTTTCTCATAATTACTAGTACAAATTATTACATCTGTCACATACGACAAAAACAACTCAATAATACAAAAAAACTTTTTTTTAAAAAAAGAAACATCCATCAAAAAAGAAAAAGCATGTGGACAATAAACAACCTTTACATTTTTTTTAAATAAAAGAAAAATATATAGCCGACAAATTAATCCCGCAAAACTACTATGAATATGGACAATATCTGGTTTAAAATCCTTTAATTGTTTAATAAAAATGATCAATAAATTAATAAAAGATAAAAAATCCCTACCACTTCTCTTAAAAACCACACATTTGGATTTATTTTCAACTTGATTTAAATGTAAATCAGGAATAATCGCTAAACTCTCAACTCGTGAATCATCCAATAACTGATCTAAAACAGTAGCAACACCACCCTTAATAGTTTCAGCAATATGTAAGACTTTCATTTAAACAACCTCATCGATAAATTTATTAAGTTGAATTGATGAATTTTTCCATGAAAAACGCTTTACGTTTTTATAACCAAATTCTGTTAAAGTTTGACGTAAATTAGAATCATGCTCGATTAGATATAAAGTATGCTTGAACTGCTCTTTACATGCTGGATCAAAATATATAGCACTTTCACAAAGTATTTCTGGGATTGAAGCTGCATTAGAAGCAATTACAGGACAACCACACGCTTGTGCTTCAAGTGGAGGAATACCAAATCCTTCATATAAAGATGGAAAGATAAAAAATTCTGCATTTTGATAAAGCTGTATTAACTCCTTATCAGAGCAACGTCCATAAAATTCTATATTATTATTATTATTATTATTATTATTATTATTATTAAGCCTATTAAATACAGGATTATTTTCACCAACAATTATAAGTTTTAATGATGTCTCAACCTCCATAAAAGCTTCAATTAAAAAATTAAAATTTTTATGATAATTCAATGAAGATACCGCTAAACAATATTTATCAACTTGCTTTTTTTTATTTTTATTAAAAAAATCTTCAGATACTGCATTATATATAACATGAATTTTATCCTCTTTTAAAGAATAAGTCTTAGATATATCTTTTTTAGAAAACTCACTTACAGTAATAATTTTTTTACTTGTCATTAATATTAAAGGTGTAATAATTCTGTAGATAAAATTAAACATAAAAGAAAAGCTTTTTGGATATTTAATGAAAATAATGTCATGCAAACTTGATATTTTATTAAAATATAAAACAGGAGCTGAATTACATAAATTTACCAATAATGGGTTATTTTTCTTACATAGAAAAAATGGTAATGTAACTTGCTCCCAAAAATGACCATAACCACCCTTAAGTTCTACAATATTGAAAATATCTAGTAGACTATTGTCAATTATAGAACTTTTATCAGGAACTAAGAAAATAATATCATCACGTATTTTTACTAACTCTTTGCAAATTTCAGTTGAAAATCGCTGCACACCTGTAACCTTTTGAGTTAGAAATCTTGCGTTAATATAAATTGCCATTTAAAAACCTACAAAGCTATAAGGAAAAACTTTAAAATATCCAGTAATATAATAAAAATAATAAAAAAGAATAGAAAAAATAGCTAAAAAGATAATATTAAATATATATTTAAACTTTCCTAAGCTTAGATAACTAAATATAAATATTAAACTAAAATATGTATTAACAATAAGCCTTCCAAACCCCTCATAAGCCATCCCCAACAACGCAATATTTATTGAAAATGAAATAAAAATTATATATATACCAAGATAAAATCTATAATTCAAATTTTTAAAATTAGAGAAAATAATAATTAAAAATAAGATAATAAGATAGAATAAAATTTGTAAAATACTACCTGTATCCCCCCTATTATCTATATATTTTTCAACAATGCCCTTATCTGAAATATTAATAAAAATTTCAATAAATGTATTTGAATTAAAATTCATAATAAAAGGAATTAAAAAACATACAGTATAAGAAATATAATTTTTATTATTCTTAAATAAGTAATACAAAAACATAAAAACAATGTAAAATATTGATGAATAATGTATAAGACAAGCTAATAAAATTAAAAAAATATGTTTTTTCCAATTATCATTAAATAAATATTTTAAAGAGTAGCAATATAATGCTAAAGCCAAATATTGCCTTAGAATATTAAACCCCATCATATACACAAATGAAAATGTTAAATAGCTTAATAAAGCCAAAAATCTATTATTTTCTAATTTAAAAATAGAATTAATAATTAAAAAGTTTGCTATAAATGCTATACTTATAAAAAAAATAGACTCTAATGAAAATAATTGAAAAAACCTAACTAGATACAAAAAACCAGGTTCAAGATTATTTATATAATAATCATTTAAAAATAAATCTGCTTGTAATATTTCATTATATATTACTGTATCAGTACCAACATTTATAGAACGAAATCCAGGTAGTATGCTTAAAATTGCACTAATAAATAAAATATTAAATCTATCAAAATATTTATTTTTAATAATTTTACTAAAAATGTAAAAAATAAAAACCATTAAGTAAATTGATAAAAAAATTAACATTTATGCTCTACCAACATACTGTTCAACATAATTACTAATTTTATACAATAACTCTTCTTCTTCAAGATATAATTGATCTGAATCTAAATAGTCAATCATTCCATCAATTTTTTTTGCAATTATATCAATTCTCATTTCTAATGCTTCTAACATAACAAGTGGTACACCTTCAAAATTAGATGGTATTATTAATAAGTCAGCATCATATGCAATTATCCATGGTTCCTTTAACCAACCATGTAATTTAAAACTCATGTTGTCAAAATCATTTAATATCATCTTTAATTTTTCAAAATCTGGACCATCTCCAATTATATTTAATTCAATTCTGTTTAATTGTTGTGGTGACAATTTTCTAATAGTATTAAAAAATATGTCATGGCCTTTTTGCAAAAACTCAACACGACCTATAATATATATTTTTATTTTTTTATTTTTAGAAATTTTTCTTCTCATTTTTTTGAATTTTTCAAGATTTCTAACTTTATTTCTAATTATTTTAACATGACTATTTGGATTATAATTCATGAGATCATAAACTGCATCTTGATAAATTGTTACATAATCATTTACTAGATTATATATTTTAAAATCTATAACATCTCTAAAAAACCAAATAGATTTCTTCATTTTCTTTTTCTTGTGTGTGAAAGGAATATAAGAAATTAATTTAATATTTTCTTTATGTGCTGCAACCACATATGAACTGCCTATTTCTATATCACCCTGTACTAAAAAAATTGTCTCTTTATTCAGTTCTGAAAAATTTTCATTTAAAAAATATCTAATCTTTTTAAGATATAGAGGATCGAATATAGCAGAAAATGATTCAAGTCTTCGCTTATTAACTGGCAAATCAATAATATTACTTATACCATCAATCCCCATTACAACTTTCTTCAAATCTTTGTTGTTTGGCTCAACAAATATATTTACAGAAACACCTAACATTAAAAAATCTTTAATAATTTCTACTGCCATTAATTCATGTCCACCTAATATTTTAGATGGAAAAATAAAAGCTATCTTGTCACCATATATACATCTTAACTCGTTAGTTTGTATTTCATACATGTAAAATTCACCAAGTTAAATAATATGAAATATATCATAGAATACCAAAGATTATCTTTTTTTAAATAAGTTAACCACATATAATAAAACAAAATATAGATTGATGCTAATAAAAAAAACTATTATAATCTCATTGAAATTTAAAAACGGTAAAATTTTCTTTTTTAAAATTCTATGCTCCATAATATAAAATTGAATTAACTTTTTATCATTTAACTTAGCTTTTATTTTAATTTGCTCTATAATATGATTTTTACATAACACCCTATCAAAATTCATTACCTTTAAATTAATATGATTTACTTGATATATATAATTAATCTTTTTTAATGTAAGACTTGTACTCAATGTATCTGATTCATACAAATAATAATCATATATTTTTTTATTTAAAAAGAAGGTTTTTCCACGTTTGAAGAAAACTTCGATATTAAACAGCCTATCTTCACCTAAATGAATATTCTCATTAAATTCAATATTTTCTATAAATTTTCTCTTATACCATTTATTCCAAATGATATTCATATTTTTTTCTTTACTTTTTAATGCATCATACTTTTCAGAGAAATAAATATTTTCATAGAATCCCCTTTCTTTAAAATTGAATTTTATATGAGCACTATCCCTTATGTTATGCAACGTATAATTAAAAATAATTACATCAGCATCTATTTCAAAAATAAAATTATCATTAATTTCTCTCAAATCTTCATCAATTAAATCATCAGGATCTACAAACCATATGTATTTAGATATTGATTTATTTATACCATAATTTCTAGCAGATGATACACCACCATTTTTCTTTTGAAATAGATAGAAATTCTTTAAATCCTTTGTTAAATGATTTATAATTAATGCTGAATCATCTGTAGAACCATCATCTATAAATATAATGTTATAACTTGAGCTAGGTAATTTTTGTAAGCGCACACATAAATCATTTAAAAAAATCGACTTATTGTAAACTGGAATGATAATATCAACTAGCTTTTCAAACATTAATTCAACCCTTTTAAAATAAAATCTAATGATTTGTTTTTCTCATTTTCTAATATTTTGTTTATTTCATGATATTGAATTTTTTCATAAATAATTTTCTGATCAAAACTTTCTATTGAAGTAACTAGTCTATCTTCTAAATTAAACAATTTTAAAAGTGAATTAAATCTTGCAGAACCTCTTTGACTATTCGCCACTGTTATAAAAGGTTTATTAAAAATAATCGAAAAAACTGTACCATGAAATGAATCAGTCACAACAAAAGAAGCATCACGAAAAGCCACTAACCAATCTTCAATTTTTGGATAGATATACTCATTTTCATTTTTAATAAAAAGACTTGTTTTAAATTTTTTAATAGGTTGATTATTAAATATTGTTAATTCTAAATTTTTAGAAATTTTTTCAACAATATTTTCTTTTTCTTCAGACGAATCGAGTATATAAGTAAAGATCCCTTTATCTTGTTTAGGTATATCTATGATTAAATTTTCATAATGTTCTTTGGACAATAACAACGTTGGATCCAATACATGCTGGCAATCTAAGTTTAAATATTGTTTACACAATGCAACAGCACTATCCTCCCTGACTGATATAACATCAAAACTCTCCAACCATTTCTTAATATTAACTGTTTTCTCAAGAGAAAATTGCCATTCATCTATACCAAATGAAGCCGCATAAGATATTTTTTTTGCAGGTCCTTGATAAAAATTTAGAAAAAAGTTATCAATATTTGGTGAGTAATCAACTCTCCACACTTGGTCACTACCTACGATAATAATATCGTATTCTGATGAATTAAAATGCTGTATTAAGTCAAGTTCTGATAATATAGTTTCTGATCTCTTAATATACTTTTCTATAAATGCAATATGATATTTTTCAACCATTATTTTTTCATTGGATAAAAAAGGAAATTTTTCTTTTCTTTTCAAGAATAAACTTTTAAAAACTGAAAGTATGAATCTTAATAAATTCTTAGGCTTGGATTGATAATTTAATGTAGTCACTTCTGCACCAGTAGATTTTACTATTACTTGTAAAGCATATGCCTGTAGAGTACCACCATAATTAGTATGTAGTGGTTGGGTCATGATTGCTACTTTAAGTTTCATATTTTCTACTCAGCTATTTAAATACGTGGAGAACTTCATCAACTGTTCGTCTATAAGATAAAGTTATTGCAAACTCTTCCTGAGCTATACCAATAGGAATCATACAAATAACTTGTTCAGACTTATTTATATCTATTATTTCTCGTAATTTATTATCATCGATAAAATCTTTACCCCAATTTGCTGGACATGCTGCGATTTTATAAAAATGTAATGCATAAAGTAAATTTAATAAATAAATACCCCCATCTATATAAAACTGATATCGCTCACCTGTAATATAAAAATAACTTCTATCTATTGTAAGGATCATCAATTGATTAACATTTTGACTAAAACCATTAAATCCCCCTTGAATTTTTAAACATTTATCAATTATTTCCTTATTTTCTAATAGATAAACTTTTGCCGCTTGTCTATTACACACTGATGGAGAACTATTTGATAACTCTATTACTTTTCTAATCGTACTAATATCTACTTTTTCACCCGTAAAACTGCGCACGCTTTTTCTAGATCTTGCAAAATCTAGAAAATTTTGTTTTTCTTCATAAAAATCTTCAAATTTTATTACTTCACTTCCAGAAGAAAAATGGTATAAATCAATATGCTTAATAAGGTCTAAATATTTTAAATAATCTGATTTTTTAAAATAGTCAGAAATATCTACATTCATTTTTTCATGAAGTTCAAAATATTCAATAGCTATCTTATATCCAATATATACTTGAGATTTAGAAATTTCATTTATAATTTCATTATCAAGTAGTAACTTATTCATTTCTTTAATTCTATCCAAAGCAAATCTGGGTTTAATTTTTTCATGTAATAAACCCTTTTCAATGCCATGATAATTCAAAATTAGGAGAGCCTCTTTGTTTTCAAAGCTATTAATTGAAAATATAGTTGAATATTTTTTATAAAGCCTAAAGTCATTAAAATAATCCAATACTAATTTAATATAAATTTTAAAATTCTGTGAAAGATTTTTTTTCAAAAAACTTAAAGCCATACTATCACCAAAATCATTTAATTTTCACTGATTAAATTTTTTAAAAAAATAAATTTTTAATTTATTTTTTTCTTTAAGATTTAATCCAAATGTAAGTATAGATAAAACACCAAACAAACCAAACGTAATTAAAAGGATTACAAACTCATAGATATCTAATGGCATCCCAATAGCTTTTATCAATCCATACATTAAAGTTAAATTAATGAGAATTATAAAAATGCAAGGAAATAAAACATGATAGATATAGTTTAAAAACTTATAATTTGTTAATTTGCATATAAAAAACAATTTAGTAAATATAGATATAGTAGAAACCAATACTAACATATAGAACATGCTATTAACCGACAACCCTTCTCTATATAACGCATATGTTATTGGAATAGGAATACATAACAATATCCCTGTTACAATTTGATTCCACTTAATATTTCCATTTGCCTGAATACCCGAAGTCAATAAAATTGAGAATGAATCTAACAGAACTACTATTAGCAAAAATTGACAAAATGAAACTGTATAATCTGGATAATTATTCAACCATAAATTCAATAAAAATTCCATAAAAAATATTAACGGAATAATAATTAATGATAAAAAATAAATATAATATCTTGTTCCACTAGATATTAGTTCATAAAATTTATTTATACTGCCTTCAGCATATGTTTTGAATATTTGTGGATTAATTGCATTAGATACCGATGCAACTAATGTGCTAATTGCTATCATTACTGTTAAAGATATAGCGAAAGCAGCATTTACCAACAATCCAAAAAATATATTAAGTAAAATATTTGCCCCTTGATTTCTCATAACTATAGATAGATTACCAATCAAACTCCAACCAATAAAATTCAACATTCTTTGTATCATTTTTTTTATTTCGTCAATTTTAAATTGAATATCACCCATTATTTTATTAAAATTAACATAGCAATATATTACATGAATTAAAAAAACAAAAAAACTTATGATTGTGAGAAATAATGAATATACTACAACCTTATTGTTATCAAAAAATACTAATAAATATACCACAGCAAGTTTGGATAATCCCTCAAAAATTGCTAAATATGCAAATGCTTGCATTTTTTCATACGCAGTTATTAATGCTGAAAAAGGAACCTGTAACAACGAAATAAAAATACTAATGATTGCAAAAAAATAAATAAATACAGCTTCATCTTGATACCCATGAACATTAAGTACTTTATTTAAAAAATACTCTTTTAACATGTAAATAATAATGCTTAAAAATATAGCCAATATAATATGAATAAATAAACCACCATAAAAAGTATTTTTTATTTCTTGAGTATTATCTTTTCCTATTGCAATACTTAAGTAACGCTGTGTAGCAGACATCATTGCACTATTAATAAAAGCAAACATAGTTACAACACCAAAAACTACTGTATATAAACCAAACTCTTTGGCACCTAGTATTGAAATTACTTCTCTAAGAGTATATAAAGTAACTATCGTAAGAAATATCGTTCTACTTAATAAAAAGATAGAATTTTTTATGATTCTCTTATTGTTAGAATTCACTTATGTATCCATCTACTTAATTTACTAACCATAAACAATATATCATGTATAATTTTCAACAAATTTTTTCAAATATTTCTTTAACTCTTCAATATTTGAGTCTCTTTGGCACTCAACATTCAATTTTTTCATTGTATTATTAATTTCATCATAAGCAAAATATTTTTCATAAGACTTCAAAATCCGCTCATGATCAGTTTTCTCTACATTTTCTGCATCAATCAATAATTCTTCATACAACTTCTCACCTGGACGTAATCCGGTAAACTGAATTTCAATATCGCCTAGGCCATTTTCATCGATTGGTTTAAAACCGCTTAAACGAATCATCTGTTTGGCTAAATCGACAATTTTCACCGGCTCTCCCATATCCAGCAAAAATACGTCACCCCCTGTACCCATGGCCCCCGCCTGAATTACCAGCTGCGCAGCCTCAGGAATGGTCATAAAGTAACGTGTCACTTCCGGATGGGTTACTGTGACTGGTCCACCCTGGGCAATCTGCTTTTTAAATAAGGGAACCACTGAGCCCGATGAGCCCAGCACATTGCCAAAACGCACTATACTGATTTGTGTTTGCGGTTTTGTTGCAGCCAAACCCTGACAATACAGTTCTGCCATCCGTTTAGATGCCCCCATGACATTGGTCGGGCGCACGGCTTTATCAGTGGAGATTAAAACAAAGGTTTCCACACCCTGATTCACCGCTGCATCAACACTACATGCGGTACCAATCGAAGTATTATAGATACCTTCAAAGGGATTGGCTTCCACCAATGGCACGTGTTTGTAGGCTGCGGCATGATAGACCGTTTGTACCTGATACTCGGCAATAATGCGTTCTAATTTGGCCTGATTGGTGACAGACCCCAGAACAGGAACAACCTGGATATTCGAATTTTGCAGTTCACGGTCAATCGAATACAGCGCAAACTCTGACATTTCAAACAGTACAAGAAGCTTAGGCTGATGTTTGACAATCTGGCGACACAGTTCCGAGCCAATCGAGCCCCCTGCACCCGTCACCATCACCACTTTATTTTTAATGTTTTTTTCTAAAAGCTCAGGCTTTGGCGGTACAGGATCACGACCCAGCAAGTCGATAATATCCACTTCACGGATATCGGAAACCTGCACCTGTCCACCGACCAGCTGGGTCACGCCCGGCAATTCCATAATTTTGACATCAGCCAGCTCAAAAGATTCGATGATCTCTTTTTTACGCGCCCGGCTGACCGAAGGCATAGCCAATAAGATTTCTTCAATATGAAATTTACCTAACTTACCCAAGGCTTTTTTCGGTGCATAAATTTTTAAACCGCTAAGGGACTGACCGTGCAGCGATGCTTTATCATCAATAAAACAAATCGGCAGATAATCATCAGATCGGTGCAAAGCGGCAGCAATCTGTTGGCCTGCAAGCCCTGCGCCATAAATGGCCACCCGCTTACGGTTCTGTTTTTTGGCAAAAGTACGCAGTGTGGCATAACGAATGACTGCGCGGCTCCACCACATATAAGAGAACAGCACAAAGCCGTACATGAGTGGAATACTCATGGGAATAAAAGCCAGATTGAGTTTTTTTATCGCATACAAACCTACAATCTGGATAAAGGTTGCAATGGATAAACGCAGTAAATAATCTTCGTTAAATGAACGAACAATCGCGCTATAAATACCCAATAGGGTAAAAATCACAACACCAAAAACGCCCACATAGACATACCAGAAATCCAGCCCCTGCATGACTGCAACATTTGGCGTTGCCAAACGGATGGCATAGACCAGCCACATGATCACAGGCAAAACACAGATATCCATCGCCACCAACACGATTTGTTTTTGGCGACGCGGCAAAGATGCTAAATATCGGATGATGTCTTTCACAAAGGGCTCTAAATCGGTAAAAGTCAGAAAACTGAATGGCGCATATTATACGCCCTTTCCGCTTTAAATATCTGCCATCACCGTCTGAATTGCAGTCACGGTTTTTTGCATGCTCTGTTCAGACAAGGTTGGATGGACCAGGAACATCAGGCTGCTTTCACCCAAAGCTTGCGCATTGTGCAAACGCTGTTCTGGACGCCAAGGCGTATGCTCAAATGCCTTTTCCAGATACACTTCCGAACATGAACCGCTAAAACACGGCACCCCCAAGGCATTAATTTCAGCCATGATGCGATCCCGTGACCAGCCTTCAGGCAATGCATCGCTATTGACTTGCACATAACACTTATAAGCCGCATGCACATAGTCCTCTGATGGACGATGCACTGTAAAATAGGGACTATTGGCGAAGGTATTTTGAATTTTATGCATATTTTCAAGGCGTTTGGCTGTCCATTCAGGCATCTGTTTCAGCTGGAGTCGTCCGATCACCGCCTGCATTTCCATCATGCGCCAGTTGGTGCCAAAAGAGTCATGCAACCAGCGGAATCCTGGAGGATGCTGCGTGTTGTAGACGCTGTCAAAGTTTTTGCCATGGTCTTTATACGACCACATTTTTTTCCACAGTGCTTCATCGTTGGTGGTGACCATGCCGCCTTCACCGCCCGTGGTCATGATCTTGTCCTGACAGAAAGACCAAGCACCAATATGACCAATCGAGCCTGCTGATTTGCCTTTATACATTGCGCCATGCGCCTGAGCGCAGTCTTCAATCACATAGAGGCCTTTTTCCTCGGCCAATTGCATGATCGGGTCCATATCGCACATCCAGCCGGCCAGATGTACGCAGATAATGGCTTTGGTCTTTGGGGTTAATACGGCTTCAATGCTACGGCGTGAAATGTTTTGTGAATCCAGTTCAACATCGGCAAAAACCGGATTGGCCCCGGCTATCACAATTGAACTTGCAGATGCTAAAAAGGTGCGTGAGGTGACAATCACATCATCATCCTGACCAATGCCCAGTGCTTTTAAAGCCAGATCCAGCGCTACGGTGCCATTCGCCACAGCCACGGCATAATCCGTTCCGGCAAATTGTGCAAATTCCTTTTCAAATTCACGACATTCCTGACCGGTCCAGTAATTCACTTTATTGGATAAAAGGACTTTTGAAACCGCATCTGCCTCTGCTTGCGTGAAACTTGGCCACGGCTCAAATGCACTGTTTAACATGGAATTTTCCTAGCTTTAAATTCTATCTGGATTCAACGATACGCGCCGGATTGCCCACCACGGTAACGCCAGCCGGCACACTTTTGGTCACCACGGCGCCCATACCGACAATCGCACCACGACCGATAACCAAAGGTTGATCGGGGCTGCCCTGCTTGATCATGGCACCGGCACCAATGTAGGCGTGGTCTTGAATATGAATATTGCCGTTGCATTTTACCCCTGGTGCAAAGGTAACGAAATCCCCAATCACGCAATCATGCTCGACATAGCTGTATAAATTGGCGTGGAAGCATTTTCCAATTTTAATATTCGAGGTAATAGTCACAAATGGACTCAGGGCTGCACCAGCTGCAATCTGGGCATCATCCATCAGCACCACATTATCTGCCATAACCGACCAGAGCTGAATACCATCCGCTTCCAGGCGATTGGCGATTTTTTCACGCACCTGGCTATTGGCAATTGCAATCAGCACCTGTTTTTGCACAGCGGGTTCAACCAGAAAGCTGGCATAGTTCATGGCACGATGAGCATTGACCGTGGTGATGGCAGTCTGTGCATCATCAATAAAAACAATTTCAGATGGGTCCTGTTCACGGGCCAGTTGCTGCCGCGCCACCGGCATCAGGCTACGCCCACAGCCTGAAGCCCCATATATGGCATAGAGTTTAGTCATTTTTCTGTTCCGGTGTGCCGGTAAATTTTGTCATGGTTGCCTCGCCTTCGGCACTGATGTCATCCTTGGCCAGCACTTTTTTCACGGTTTTCAGCATAATTTTAAAGTCCAGCCACAGCGACTGATTTTCGACGTACCAGGTATCCAGCTTGAATTTTTCTTCCCAGCTGATGGCATTACGCCCATTGACCTGTGCATGTCCGGTCATGCCGGGACGCACATTATGGCGCTTGGCCTGCTGGCTATTGTATAAAGGCAGATATTCCATTAACAGTGGCCGTGGTCCAACGATACTCATCTCACCTTTAATTACATTCCACAGTTCCGGCATTTCATCCAGACTGCTTGAACGCAGCATTTGACCAAATGGGGTGAGACGCTCACTATCGGGTAATGGATTTCCGTTTTCATCCACCGCATCTTTCATGCTGCGAAACTTGATCATTTCAAAGGGTTTGCCATGCAGCCCCGGACGCACCTGGCGGAACAGCACCGGTGAGCCTAAATTTTTACGCACCTTATAGGCCACAAACAGATATAACGGAGACAGCAGCAGCAAGGCCGTCGAGGCAATCACCACATCCAGAACACGCTTTAACATTCATTTCACCCGTTTGATCTATTCAAGATCGGTCCAACGTCTATTCACCAAGCCACCCGGATTGTTCATATGCAACACTTTTGCATAATTGCCCGCAGCGGTGGCACCTTCTGGAATATCCTTGGTGACGACACTGCCCGCGCCAATCGTTGCATTGGAGCCAATTTTAACCTGGTTCACAATACAGACCTGAGGACCGATATAAACATTATCGCCGATTTCGGCAGCCTGACGCCCCCCATTCGCACCAATGGTGCTAAATTGCGACAAATTTACATTATTCCCAATGACTGTTGAAGGATTGACCACCAATGGCCCGCCATGACCGATATACAAACCGTAGCCAATCTTTGTAGTGATGTGAATATCAATGCCGTATTGCTTTTTCTTGTAATAATAAATGGGATAGGCAAATTTTGCCCAAATGGATTTTGCGCTGGCGAGTCGCAACCAGACTGAAAAGTTAAAACCACGATTAAACAAATAGTTTTTTAAAAAGAGTTTAAAGCTGATCTTTCCGGTATAGCGATACAAGTCACTTTTAATGTATTTCACGATCATAAGACCATCTCTGAATTATTTATCCTGTCCAGCCGATTCATCCCGGTCATGGCTTAGCAATGATCTGCATTTCTGTCAGCATATGCCGGTTTACTTGATGCACATCATATTTATTGAGTGCCATTTCACGGGAACGCTGTCCCATATAGGTAATCAGCTGGGGATCTTCAATAAAGTACTGCATGCTTTGCACCAGATCATCGACCGATTTGACCGCCACCAGATAGCCATTTACGCCATTGCTCACCGTTTCACGGCAGCCCGGGGCATCAGTGGTAATCACCGCACGACCCATTGCCATGGCCTCCAGCACGGTACGTGGGGTTCCTTCCCGGTAAGAAGGCAATACATAGACCGAACTTGCTGCGATGGCTGGACGTACATCACTCAGTTTACCCCAATACTTCACGGTTTTTTCCTGTATCCAGGTATCCAGCTCAGCTTGCGAAATTGCAGAAGGATTGTCATCAATCCAGCCGACCAGATGAAATTCTGTTTCAGGATATTGGACCTTGATGATGCGGGCTGCTTCAGCATATTCGCGTACACCTTTATCACCGAGCAATCGGGCAATCAGCAAGAAAGAAGCTTTCACCTGCCCTTCTTCATTGAGCGGTAAAGGCATGAGCTCAAAATCCTGCACATTCACCCCTGAACCATTGACCACCACAGTCGGCTTGCTTGAATCAAGCAAATGCATCTGCTGGAACAGCTTTAGATCGTCCGGATTCTGGAAAAACACTTTATGGGCATGTTTCAGTGCCTGGGCATACAAGCCATGCACCAGTTTTTGAAAAAAACTGCGTTTGCCCGATTCTATATTTTGAAAGGCATAACCCAGTCCGGTGATTAAGGCAAAACGCTGCGGCACCCGAGCCAGCCATGCCGCCAAAGTGCCATAAATCACCGGTTTAATGGTATAGCTCAGCACCATATCCGGCTGAATCTGGCGGATCATCTGATACAGGGTTTGCAGCAGCTTAAGATCGGCCAATGGATTGGTGCCTGCGCGCTGCATGGGGATGCCATGCACCTGATAGCCCAACTGCTGCAACTGCTTTAATTCATCGGGAAAATCCGTCAGGTCCGGTGCAAACACATGAATTTCATAACCCTGAGCATGAATCGCTTCTAACAGTTTGCCCCTAAAGTTCAAGGCTGAAGGCAGATAGCTACAAATCATCAAAAACTTCATGCACCTTGTCTCCACATGTCCAGATACTGCTGACTCACGCTCTCAATACTAAAATGTTGTTCCACCCGTGCACGAGTGGCTTGTTTCAACTGTAATTTGTCCGCCTGGCTAGAATGGACATAATCCAAAATAGCATCGGCCAGCGCCTCAGGATCACGTGGTGGCACAATGGCACCCAGCTCATCGACAATATATCTGGCATCGCCGACATCAGTACTAATACAAGGCAGACCGGACGCCATGGCTTCAACCAGCACATTGGGAAAGCCTTCGGTAATCGAGGTCATCAAAAAGGCATCCACCGACTGATAAAATGCCGGCATGTCGGAAACCTGATCGAGCAAATGCACTTTGTTTTCATCTAGCCCAAATTGCTCAAACAGAGCTTTGACTTCGGGATTCTCTAAGCTTGCCCCACTGCCGGCAATTTTAAAAATAATCGGCTGATCTTTCAGTTTTGCCAGAGTCGCAAACAAATACGGATAGCCTTTTGCCGTATGATAACGTCCGGCGAAACCAATCACGCAGGGTTCATGCAGTTCAGGATTAGGCTGAAATTTATCTAAAAACACGCCATTGGCAATCACCTGAGCATTGTTGTTTTTCAAGCCAAAGTGTTGATGCTGTTGCAAAGATGAATGCGCGCAATAAATCACGCCTTGGGGCTGCGCGGCGAGAACTTTACTCATGACCAAAGCGACTTTGGTACTCAGCGACTCTTCTTTGGGAGATGCCAGCGAATGATGAATGCCCCAAAAAATATCGGGTTTTGGGCTAAGACCGATGCAACTTAAACTGGTCAATACATTGGCATGGTACATCCAGCATTGCACCGTTTTTGGCGCAATAGACTTGAGCAAATGCCGCAGCTTAGCAATCGTCCCCAGTGTATTCAGCCCATTCCAGCCCAATGCATAATAGGATTGGCATTGCGCCAGGGTTTCGGCATACACCTCCGAAGTTTTCATCAGCGCAATAATCACATGCGCATACTGGTCCCGGGTCTGCTGAATCAGGCGTGCCAGCATCATTTCGGCCCCGCCCACTCCGGCAAAGTTGGTAATCACATGTACCATGACTGGTTTCAGCTGATTCATGCGGAGCGCTCCATCAGCTCCAGATAGCGCTGTTGTACGGTATATTTATGGAATTGCAGACAATGTTCGGTTAACTCCGTATCATCATACGTGACATATTTACCGAAAATCGCCTGCTGCATTGCCGCAGTCATGCCCGCCTGATCATTACATTCCACCAGCAAGCCAAATTTAGCATCTGCCAAAATTTCCTTTGGACCGCTCGGGCAATTGGTACTCACCACTTTAATTTTTGAGGCCAAAGCCTGAATCAGCACCCCGGGCAAGCCTTCCCAGTTGGAACTCAAGACAAACAGCTCGGCATATTTAAAATAGGCATAGGGATTGGGATCGAAACCAGGCAGATCGACCACATCGCTTAAGCTTAAGTCATGAACCGATTGCTCTAGTTCACCGCGTAATTCCCCTTCACCCAGAATAATCAAACGGGTTTCAGGGTGTTGTTGATACAAAGCATGGAAAGAACGAATCAGAAAACCGAAATTTTTCGCTTCGGTTAAACGCCCCACCGCCAGAACGACTTTATGTGCAGGCTGAAAGAAACGATGCTCAACCGCAACTTGCAGTTTTTCAGCATAGGTCTCGTCAATCACCGGGTTATAAATGGTGACTAAATTGTCTTTACTATAAGCATAATATTCACGAAAATCTTCCAGCACGCCATTGGATACACAGACCACCTGACTGGCAGCTGGATAGGTCATTTTGACCAGTGTTTTTAGCAACCACTTTGCCATGCCTTGTAATTTCAGATTTTTCGAAGGGGTGGAAACTTCACGCAGAATCAACCGGGCCTGACTTTTAGCTAAACGTCTGGTCAAGGCCGCAATAATGTTGGTATGGGTTTGGGTCGCCACCAGCACATCATAATCCACCGTTTGCAAGCGTGTTTTGAGTGGAAAAATGGCATTGGCAACACGGCCACAGCTTAAATCAATCAATTGAATCTGCGGAT
>JADHEF010000941.1_pt1 | contig 22648 bp, 24 predicted proteins | sample 8952391 | NCBI WGS metagenome assembly JADHEF01 (sample SAMN16124439, study PRJNA663245) | bioreactor sludge metagenome | isolation source: sludge (nitrite) | place: India:Bengaluru | collected 2019-02-28 | reverse complement strand
ACCCCGGCCTGCTGCAGGAGACATTGGCCCAGTTGCGGATCATCAAGGCGACGCGTCAGCCCGCGCTGGTTGCCGAGCGGCGATGGCTGGAACGGGAGCTGGCTCGCCTACGGGACCGCGGGAGCGACGAAGTCCAGGTAGGGAGGATTGAGGCGCGGCTCGCGGAGGTTGCCGAGGAACTCGCCGCCCTCGAGGGTCAGTCGGTCGACCGCCGGGATTTGGCCCGGGTGCTGCAGCTGTTCGACGAGGTCTGGTCGTGCCTGTTCCCCCACGAGCAGGAGCGCGTCATTGCCCTGCTCGTCGGACGGATCGACTTCGACGCCGAGCGCGAGACTGTGGCTATCACCTTCCGGCCTACCGGGATCAGGGGGCTGGCCGAGGAGATCGCCGAAGCCCAGGAGGTCGTAGCGTGAGCCAGGAACTGAGAGTGGAGTTCAAGATGGCGGTCGCCGGTCGACGGCCTGCGCCGAAACCGAAGGCCGATCCCACTACTAGGACCAAGCGGCGGCGGCAGGATCGAGCGGCGTGCCGAGCCCGAAACCTCGCCCTCGCCCACTACATCGACGGCATGGTGCGCTCCGGGAAAGTCGCAGATCTGGCGGCTGTGGCGCGGCTCTGTGGCGTTTCCCGAGCCCGGGTCTCCAAGGTCGTAGGGCTACTGGGGATGGCGGGGGCGGAGCAGGAGCTGGCGACCACCTCAGCTTTTATGTGTCTGACATCAACCGACACGCCACACATTGAGACCGATGCCGGACGGCACTCCGATCGTGGACATCCAGCATAGGCTACTTGATGAGCGCCATCTTGAGGGTCGTTGTCTCACCGGCATTTTCCATGCGCGCAAAGTACACGCCAGCTGCGCACTCACGTCCGGTCGTAGTACGTCCGTTCCATGTTACACTGTGCGATCCAGGCTCGCAGAACGCATCGACCAGTGTTGCCAGTGTCCTCCCTTGAGCGTCGAATACTCGCAGATTCACATGCATCCGCTTCACGACATCGAAAGAGATCGTCGTGCTCGGGTTGAAGGGATTAGGATAGCTACTCCGGATGCCCGCCACAGCACCTGGAAGATCGCGAACAGGCGTCGGTGAGTATACATGACGCCATATGATAGAAAGACCAGCTTCTCCGTCAGCGACGTATGCGTAATCGCCACTAATAGCCAGTCCAAAGGCATGACCGGATGTGTCGACGTACCCCAAAGATACCGGCACATTCGGATCACTGATATCGACAATCTGCAGCCCGCTGCCACCGACAGCGAGGTAGGCGATGTCACCCCTCAGCTCAATGTCCCAAGCTTCACCTGAAGTATCGAGTGTCGAGATTGCCGACATCGCGCCAGGGTTCGATACATCGGCCACAAACAACCCAGCAAACGAGTCGGCGATGTATGCCACATTGTCGATGATCTGGCAGTTTTTAGCGCCGTTTCCGACTGTCATGGTACCGATCAGCGCGGGGTTATTTATGTCGGTAATGTCAACGCTAAGGAAGCTACCTGCCGACAGGTATGCGACTGAATCCTGCAGGGTGACGCCAACAATGATAGCAGACGGATTGTAGGACCCAGCGATAAGCGGCGCAGCGGGATAGCTGACGTTTACAATCTGTAGCCCGCCGCTGCGAGCGGCAACAAAGCAGTGTCCGTCTCGGTAACGAACACCGAGCGCGTACCCGGGGATCTCAACGACGCCCACCTCGAAAGGATGTTCGGGGTCACTTATGTCGACAACGGCCATTCCCGCCCAGTTTGTCGCGACGTAAGCATACTGACCAGAAATGGTCACGTCGTAGGACTGGCTGTCGAGGGAAAGGCTCGCGACAATGCGCGGAGACGTGGGATCCTCAATGTCGATGACCTGCAGATCGCCGCCAGTGTCAGCAACATATGCATAGTGTCCGGATATCGCGACATCCTGCGCGGATACTGGTGTATCGACCGATCCTACCACCTGTGCGCCGTGCTCAATGACGCGCTCCCTCCCGTAAACCACCACATCATCGAATTCAGCTGCAGAGTTGAACCTTGTGAACAGCCGTACCTGGTTGAAGCTGCAGCCGATGAGCTTTGATGATAGTGGCACATTGCCCACCAACTCTCCATTTACCCATGCGTAGATGATGTCATTCATCACATATACATGCAACTGACACCAATCACCAATCTCGTTCGCAAAAGCGAATTCGTGGTCGGTTACACCATCATATAAGCACAACATGCCGCTCGGATCGCACTTGAGTTCTGCACGCACATCACCCTCTGAGCTATGAAGGCACAATCCACGATCGGATCCCGTGTGTAGATTAGTGCGGACCATCGCAGCAAATATCGACGATATTGAAAGAGGCAGATAGATTGATGTTTCCTCCATTCCGAAGCCAGTAATAACACCATCGGATTCATGCCAAGAGCCAGATTCAACAATCCATGGCTCTATCACGTCATTGGCAAAGTCGTCATCAAGTATAATCGAATTCAGATCGGTTAGGCTGCTGATCGCATCACGAACCCAGCAGTGCATGCGATGAGCCTGCTGCTCTGTGAATCTTGATGCGCATAGGTCAACAAGATCCATGAAGTTGTCGCGCGGTTCTGTGAGTAAATGAGCACCACTACAGTCGGTTGTATCTCGATGCACACAGTTGCTTGCCCCCAGGAGCTGGATAGCCGGAGTGTCCGAACACAGATCGCCGCGTGAGTTAGCATCGGTACGGTCTACCAGTTCAGCACAATCGTCACAGATGTCCATTTCCGATATTCCATGGAAGACATGCCAAAGACCGAGACAGTGCCCCATCTCGTGTGTAAGCACTGTCCTCCCCAAACTTGTTGTTATGCTCGTAGCTATTGCGTTGAGCCACAGGCCGCCTGTGGACAATAGTGCTTCTGGATCAAAGGGATAGACTCCCTTGCCGGCGATAGCGCTGCGGCTGCAACCCGGGTTCGACGGCAATGTGTCCTGCTGCGTAATGAAGATGTTGAGCGATCGGCCAACATCCTCTGCATAGGCAATTTTCAAAGCATCGAGCTCGGTCGAAATTTCGCTTTCACAAATAGGAATTGACCAGAAGCGGTTGTCACGGTGGAATCTCGTGGCCTTCAAATCGAAGAATATGCCGTATGGCACGTAATGTTCGTTTAGGTTCTGAATGGCAAGATTGACTACATTCTGTCCAACCCCACCATTCCCTTCATCATCTCGGATGACATGGACGATGACGGAAATGACCAGCGGCTCCAGTACGGTCGCGTCGCGGATGGCCGGGTCGTCACACGAACCACTGATCTCGCAAGATCGAATGCTGTCTGGCAACGATTTCGCGACTTCGCCAATGCTTGTTCCGCACCATCCATTCGACTCCGATGAATTGGCGGCACCTGCAATGCCAGACTTGGTTGTAGCCGAAATCGTAGCCAACCAAGTAGCCGCGATGATAGCCGCACTAATATGCTTTTTCATGTTTGTCTCCTCGTTACTAAATTAGAATCGTGATTCAAGCAAGAGGATAGCGATATCATCACTCTAGTCCACAGCTATGCACTTGTTGCAGACCTGCAGATTATGACACCCCCTAGGTCACGCGTCAATCGCATCCTTATAAGGCCGAAATTGCTTACTATGGCATTGAATATGAGCATTGCACCGAATTCCTGGCCCTCGCCTACTGGATCGACGCCCTGGTGCGCAGCGGGGAGGTCGCGGATTTGACAGCTGTGGCTCGCCTCTGTGACGTCAACCGCGCCCGGGCCTTGAAGGGCCGGAGACTTACTCACTCGTACCTACGAAGCACTCCTTCGAGACGTGAGCGAGTAAAATAGTCCAGCTCATCGCTCCATTTTTGGTTCTTCCCCTTGTTGTTGCAACGCGGCGCCTTTCCATAGAGATGCTTGAATGCGATAATCAGCCCTGTTTCGAGCTTGCGCCACGTCTTTACTCTCTGGCGCGCGACGCAGGTTACAACATAAAACGAGAGCTCCGTAATGCCGCGCAACGACAGCATGCCAGGGCCGCGCGCAGCTGCGCTTCCCGCGATCCTTCCGGCCCCGGCCTTCGTAGTTCCGATGTAGACGATGCGTGACCTGCCGTGGGGATACGCCAGCGGTTTGTTCGCAACTGCGACATAAACGAGGCGGTCTGCTTTGACGGCACTTCGCGAAATGACAATCGCTGGTTTTGTCGTGGTGCGAATAGTCAGTTTCTTTTTGTTTGCCATACAGCCTCCTCTGCAATGTGTCACATCGGCGCACCCTGACATATCCGTGTGGACCATGGTAGCGAGCACGGAGCATTCACCCAGCCTTTCTGACAGGCTGGGCGCTACCCCACCACCCACAATTCAGACAACACCTCCGCCTGTTCCAGCACCGTCAACGTTGCCTTCTCCTGAAGATCCGGCGGATACCCGTACTTTCGTAATATTCGCTTCACCAGTACTCGCAGTTGCGCCCTTACGTTTTCACGGATCGTCCAGTCGATCGTGACGTTGCCGCGCACAGTCGCGACCAGCTCCCGAGCGATCTTCGTGAGAGTAGGCTCGCCAAGAACCTTCACCGCACTGTCGTTCGTCTCCAGCGCATCGTAGAAGGCCAGCTCGTCATCGTTCAGATCCAGCGCCTGGCCACGAGCCGAGGCCTCCCGCATCTCTTTCGCGAGCGCGATCAGTTCCTCGATCACTTGCGCCGCTTCGATCGCTCGGTTCTGGTATTTTCGCACCGTCTGCTCAAGCATATCGGCGAAGGATCTCGCCTGGACGACATTGCGCCGCGCCCGCGTCTTGATCTCATCCTTGAGCAGTTTCCGAAGCAGTTCGACGGCAAGGTTGCGATGGGGCATTTCGCGCACTTCGAGCAGAAACTCGTCCGATAGGATCGATATGTCCGGCTTCTTGAGCCCTGCCGCGGCGAAGATATCGATGACCTCACCCGAGATGACGGCCCGCGAGACGATCTGCCGGATAGCCAGATCAAGTTCCTCGTCAGACCGTCGCTCCCCGACAGCCCCTTTGGCCAGCACCGCGCGCACGGCCTGGTAGAACCCGACCTCGTCGCGGATGCGCAACGCTTCCTGGTGGGGTACAGACAGCGCGAAGGCCTGCGACAGGTTGGTCACAGCGCCCAAAAGGCGGTCTTTGCCGTCCTCCTGGGCTAGGATGTGTTCCTGAGCAGCTGGAAGGACCCCAAGGCGCTCCTGGGGCGTCCCGGTGTGCCAGAGCGACCAGTCGAACCCGTAGAACAGTCCGCGGCAGATTTCGGCCTTCTCCAGCATCAGGGCCACGGCCTGGGCCTGATCGATTGCCGTCTCTCCGGTACCGCCGCTTTCTGTATAGGTCGCCAGGGCTTGTTTCAGTTCCTCAGCTAGCCCGAGGTAGTCGACGACCAGTCCGCCGGGCTTATCCTTGAAAACCCGGTTCACCCGCGCGATCGCCTGCATTAGCCCATGTCCGCGCATCGGCTTGTCGACATACATCGTATGAAGGCTGGGCGCGTCGAACCCGGTCAGCCACATGTCCCGTACAATGACGATCTGAAACGGGTCGGAGGGGTTGCGGAAACGCTTGGCGAGGGCCTCTCGGCGCAGTTTGCTGCGAATGTGGCCCTGCCAGGCCAGCGGGTCGGAGGGCGCGCCTGTCATGACAACCTTGAGGGAACCCTGGTCATCCTCGTCGCTGTGCCACTGGGGTCGCAGTGCGGCGATTTCCCGGTACAACTCTACGCAGATTCGCCGACTCATGCACACGACCATCGCCTTGCCGTCCATGGCTGTGAGGCGATTCTCGAAGTGGTCCACCAGGTCTCGGGCAATCATCTTGACGCGGCTCTCTGACCCTACGACAGCTTCGAGCTGAGCCCAGCGGCTCTTGAGTTTCTCCTTACGATCGATCTCTTCGCCCTCAGTGACCTCTTCGAACTCGGGATCGATCTTCGGGCGCTCGGAATCGAGTAGCTCCAGTTTCGCCAGTTGGCTCTCGTAGTAGATTGGCACGGTGGCGCCGTCGATGACCGCCCGCTGGATGTCGTAAACGCTGATGTAGTCGCCGAACACGGCACGAGTGTTGGCGTCGGTATGCTCGATCGGAGTCCCTGTGAAGCCGATGAATGAGGCGTTGGGCAGCGCGTCGCGCATGTGCCGCGCGAACCCGTCGATGAAGTCGTACTGGCTGCGGTGCGCCTCGTCCGCGATCACAACGATGTTGCGTCGATCCGACAACGCCGGATACCGGTCGCCCCGCTCCTCGGGGAAAAACTTTTGGATCGTGGTGAAAACGACGCCCCCCGAAGCCACGGAAAGCTTGGCGCGCAAATCAGTCCGGTCGGCGGCCTGCGCTGGCGGCTGCCGCAGCAGATCCCGGCACCGGGCAAAGGTGGCAAATAGCTGGTCGTCGAGATCGTTACGGTCGGTAAGCACGACGATCGTCGGGTTGGCCATCGCCGGGTGCAGAATCATCCTCCCAGCGTAGAACGCCATGGTTAGGCTCTTGCCAGATCCCTGGGTGTGCCAGACGACCCCTACTCGCCGGTCGCCCAGATCGCCCCCCGGCCTCCTACCGGCGTCGTACTGGGCGGTTGGCTCCGCAGCCCTGGCGAAGCCCCCAGTCGCCTGAGCCGCCCGCAGCGTCTCTTCTACAGCCACGTTCACCGCGTGGAACTGGTGGTAGCCCGCCATCTTTTTCACAAGAACCCCGCCGCCCTCGTCCTCGAACACGATGAAGTGGCGGATGAGGTCGAGGAACCGCCGTTTCTCGAATACCCCTTCAAGGACGACCTGCAACTCGGGCTGGTGCGCCCCGACGTTGTCCCGCCCGGTGATCGTGCGCCACGGCTTGAACCATTCCTGGCCAGCACCCAGCGCCCCAATCCGCGCCTGCATCCCGTCAGAGACAACCAGCGCCGCGTTGTAGCCGAACAGGGTGGGGATCTGGGCTTGGTAAGTCTGAAGCTGGTGGAAGGCGCTCCAGATGGTGGCGTTCTCGTCGGCCGGGTTCTTCAGCTCGATGACAACCAGCGGCAGCCCGTTCACGAACAGCACTACATCGGGCCGCCGGACGTGCTGCCCCTCGGCCACGGTGAACTGGTTGACGGCGAGCCAGTCGTTGTTCTCGGGAGAGTTGAAGTCGATAACACGTGCCTGATCACCGGCGATCGAGCCGTCAGTACGCCGGTACTCCACCGTCACGCCATCGACCAGCAGCCGATGCACAGCGCGGTTGCGCTCGACAAGTGATGGGGCGTCTGTCCGCGTGAGCTTGCGGTAGGCGTCTTCGATCGCTTCGTGGGGTAGGTCTGGGTTGAGCCGTGTTAGCGCCTGGCGCAGCCTCCCCTCTAGCACGACGTCACGGTATGTCGGATCAGAGCGCTCCGGAGTCGGGCCATCGAAGGCGATGTCAGGTCCGTAGACGGTCGCGTAGCCGATCCCGTCAAGCCAACCGTGCGCGGCGTCCTCAACCATTGATTCTGTAAATGCTCTGCTCACCTGTTAGCATCCTTAGTAGTCGTAACGATCATGGACATACGTGAGCCAGTTCGACCAATAGCCAGCCTGGTCGTGCTGTCGCACCCATTCAACCCACTCTTGGTGCGTCCATGTGGAAAACACCGCTGTTCCGCTGAACATCGAGCCCCAGTCTCTCGCGAAGTTCGGGACACCGGTTCGATCGAGGCAATTGATTAGGTCGTCATTGCGTTCATCGTACGCGACACAGCTAGCGACCACACTGAAATTACCACTTTGCGATATTGCCTCTGCAAGCGCTTGCTGTCGAAAGAGCTGATACCCAGCAGTCGCAGCTGGACAGCGAGTAAAGCCCGCCTTCCCCTGCGCACTGAGGCGTATGTAGTTCCAGTACTTACGGGGCTTGCGGCCTACTGTGGCCCACTGGATCTGCCAGCATTCCTTGGCCGGATTAGCTTGCACGCTTGGCCAGTTGAGACAGCGCGCGGAATTCGGGTTCGTGACGTCACGTTTTCGTCCCGAACAAGGATAGAAGGAATGTTCAGCAAACTTATTCTCAGTCAGGATCAACCCAGGTCCAGAATCCGTACGCACGATAAAGGCAACGTCCGGCGAGGTTTGGCCCGAACCCCGCATCCCATCGTCCGGTTCGCCGAGCAGCGTTTTCGGGTCAAGGGGGTCTTCGGCCGCGAACTCCAACTCCACGCAGTCGACGGCTACTATCTTCTGGGACACGTGGGCCTGCAGAAATGCAGCTAGGAGGTCTTGTCCTTCTAAGCGGCCGAACGGGAAGTATAAGTTCGCGCATAGTGCCCAAGAGCTCTTGAGATTGTGCGCTCCCTGATGAACCTGGATGCCAGATTTGCGAACGTATACGCCCAAGTTATTCCGTACGCCCGGCCAGATATTCTCTTCCCATGCCGACTTGGGCAATATCCATGGGCGTTGATGACCATTTTGAATGCCCTGACCGATTGTAGTTAAGTGAGTAGCACGCCATGCTACTTGTGAGTGGTCAAGATATCCGTTAAAGTTTTTCATTCTACTCCCTTGGTGGCAAGTACCGGTTCAAATAGATCGCGAGACATATCGCTCAGTTTCATGCACCCGCATCTCTCCCGAGATAAGTTTGGGCAACAACACGTCGCGCAATGCTGCGAGGGTACGGGATTCAAATAATGCAGCGCGGATTCGCTCGATGGTCGGTCCGATTCGAGATTCATAGGCTTCAATCAACGCAGTTGGCGGGCATGATACAGATACACCCGCAAGCGTGTTTCGTGTGATGGTGTCGAAAACTGATCCGTGCGCATGTTGTTGAAGGCTTGCTACAATCTCTCGCGTCGCGAAGTAAGTGAACACCCCGAGTGTACCCATCCTGCTCCGAAGTCCATAACAGGACTGATTCATGGCCATCGGCACTCCTACCAGTGCGATCCTTCCAACAGTTCCGCGCGCAGAGATTATCGTTGTACCTAAAGAAAGAATTCGGGCCGAAGAGTTCTCGATCCCTTCCGAAGTAATCGTCTTTTCTGTGGCCACGGCCCAAACATCCGCCCCGCCCGGAACATCTACTACCGAGAACCACGGAATGTCCCCACCCCAATACTCGGCCACAGACGTCTTCGGCGTCCCACCACCAATGATTTCGATGGTGTCTGCGAAAGGCTGGACCTTCCACCCCTCCGGAATCTCCCCCAACTCCGAATCCACAAACGAATCCGGAAACAAGTCAGCGATATGCTGGGGCAGCCCGGCATCACGTCCTTCGGCCTTGGCGCGCACAGGATCGAAGTCCACGAACCAAGACTTGAACAGCGCCCTTGCCATCGCTTCCAGCGTCTCGTTCATCCGCCGGTTCAGTTCGATCCTGTCGTCCAGCGTGCCGAGGATGTGGGCGATGGCGCGTTGTTCGGCTTTGTTCTTTGGGGCGCGAAGTGGAGCCTGGGTCATCGTAGCTGCACTGGCATTGGGCTGGGCTGACTTGTCGCCTAAAACACCATGGATGAATGTCCAGAAGTCTTCCGACCTGAGATAGTATGCGAGGAAGCGCGGATCGAATTCATTCTTCGCCTGTAAGCGAACTAGATAGGATGCAAACACTGCGGGAGGCGGAGCTTTGACATAGGCACTTGATCCCGTAGATGCACCTGTCCGCGCAAGCACAATATCGCCATCATTGAGACGGTACTTACCAGCTGTCTTCGCATCTGCGGCCACATGCGGTACAGAATTCCAGTCTATGTACCCAGAAACGATGTCGGTGATTCGGAGAAACTTCGGACCCACCTCGATATCCGTCGCGGACGCCGTTAACCCGTAGTCAATCGAACTACATGCATCGGCAAGTATGCAATCGATCCACTCACCCGCCATACCCCAGCTCCTTCAGATTGGCGGCAATATCGGCATCAAGTATCGCGGCCTCGGCCTGCTGTTCCCGTAGCGTTGCAGCAAGCCGCTGCATCTTCTCTGCAAACGGCTCCCCATCGTCCTCGACCGCCTCCGCCCCGACATAGCGGCCGGGCGTCAGCACATGGCCGTGCTTGCGGATGACGTCGAGTTGAGCAGCCATGCAGAAGCCCGGCACATCGGCGTACTCCCCCGCTCCCTCGTCCCCACGCCAGGCATGGTAGGTGCCAGCGATCTTGGCGATGTCCACGTCAAGAAGCTCTCGGTGTACACGGTCGGCCATCGTTCCGAGCTTACGCGCGTCAATGAACAGTGTCTCTCCCCGCCGATCGCGAAACCGCCCGTTCTTCTTATTGCGGGCCAGGAACCATAGGCAAACCGGGATCTGGGTCGAATAGAAGAGTTGGCCGGGCAGCGCCACCATGCAGTCTACCAGGTCGGCTTCGACGAGGTTCTTCCGGATCTCGCCCTCACCTGACTGGTTGGACGACATCGAACCGTTTGCGAGCACGAAGCCCGCAAGTCCCGTAGGCGCTAAGTGGTGAATGAAGTGCTGTACCCAAGCGTAGTTGGCGTTACCCGGAGGCGGCGTCCCATAGACCCAGCGTTTGTCGTCCTTCAGCAGATCACCACGCCAGTCGCTGTCGTTAAACGGCGGATTGGCTAGCACATAGTCGGCCTTAAGGTCCGGGTGGCGGCCGTTGTGGAAAGTGTCGCCGTGGCCGATCTGCGCGTCGATCCCGCGGATAGCGAGGTTCATCTTGGCCAGCCGCCAGGTCGTGTAGTTGGATTCCTGGCCATAGATGGAGATGTCCCCGAGCTTCCCGCTGTGGGCTTCGATGAACTTCTCGCTCTGAACGAACATGCCGCCGGACCCGCAGCAGGGATCGTAGACGCGGCCCTTGTAGGGGGCGAGCATCTCAACCAACACCCGCACCACGTGCGAGGGGGTGTAGAACTGCCCACCGCTCTTGCCTTCGGCGCTGGCGAACCGGGCGAGGAAGTACTCGTACACCCGGCCCAGCGTGTCCTTAGAGCGGTCTGCAACGCTTCCCAGCGCGACTTCGCTCACTAGGTTGATTATCTGTCCGAGTCGCTGCTTATCGAGGTTAGGGCGGGCGTAGTCCTTGGGTAGGACGCCCTTCAGGCTGGGGTTGTCGCGCTCGATGGCGGCCATGGCGTCATCCACCAGCGTCCCGATGGTGGGCTGCGGAGCATTGGCCTTGAGAAACGCCCAGCGGGCCTCCTTCGGCACCCAGAAGATGCTGGCAGCGCGGTACTCGTCGCGGTCCTCGGGATCGGCACCCTGCCCGCGCTGAGCCTCCAGGTCGGCGTGCTTCGCCTCGAAGGCGTCGGAGATGTACTTCAGGAAGATCAGGCCCAGGACGACATGCTTGTACTCGGCCGCATCCATGTTGTTGCGCAGCGCATCGGCGGCGGCCCACAGCTTGGCCTCGAAGCCGAGATTGGCGGTTGTGCCGGAACTCGCCTTGCTCTTTGCCATGGGATCCTTTTCGCAGCAACGGGTTCATAGATAAGGACTTAATCAGCCCGATATTTAGACAGACGTAACGATTCTACACCGGATATACCCAGTGTGAAACCACGAAGGCAGCGGTTCCGGAGGTCTGCCCCTGGTGCTGGCCCCCAGAAGCAAGCCGCGCCGCCTCAATGAAGAAGCAGCGCAGCGCCGGGCGAGGCCAAATCCAGATCCGTCCAATAGTGAGGTGGCTTACGCTCGATACGTCCCCCGTGAAACCCGCTTGATCGCCCTACTGGTTGATATCGTCCTCCGCAGGACATTCGCAAAGTTGGCGCTTTTCGTCTTGATCAGCTTCCTTTTCTGAATCGTGGCCATGATCTCGGGGAAGGCCATGGGCTTCTTGTTGGCCTTGAGCAGGGCGATGACTACGGACTCGACGGTCTGGCGGGGGGGCTTGTTCGCTGCAGGCCGCCCGCGCTTCGTCACTACCTGGACCTTCGGCTTGCGACCGGGCTTGGCCTTGGCGGCGGCGACTTTCTTCCCTACCTGGACGCCTGGCTTCCGTCCCGGCTTGGCCTTGGACGACCTACCGGACGCCTTGGCGGCCGCTGACGCCTTCACCCGAGACGCGGCACCACCGAGCAGCCCTGCCGCCAGTTGTCCCGTTGCGGCCTGGAGGGCGGCGTACTCTTTGTCGAGGGCGGCGAGGCGGGATTCAAGCTTTTTGAACTGGACCTGAGTCGTGGCCAGCTGCTTGCGCTTGGCGGCGGTCGGGGCCGTAGCTAGCTTTGATTTCTTTCTCGGCATGGGGACTCCTTTCTTCCTTGTAGGATTCATGCAGCAGAGTATGCTTCGTGGCGCCGGAAGTCAATATGCTGTGACTGTAGCCGCATGTTCACGAAAGGAAGAGTATAGCGATAATCAATGCCATTGGAGGAATTCAGTGGAGTTTCTATAAGCGTCAGGTAGAGTTGACGCCACTCACCGCGTGGGGTCAAGTTACCCTTGTTGCCATACTACTAAACTGTCATTCGCATGCTATTACACAGTTGCCAGAGGTTGACCAAGAACGACATTGACTGAGTAACGCGGAGATCCCCATGAAAGATATACAACTTGACAAGAATGGCATACCGACCCTCTCTCGTGAAGACATTGAGACTTATGCTGAGAGAATCCTTGCACATTACGATCCGATATGCCTTGATGCACCATCCCTCACGCCTATTTCAGCAATCGCGGGCTCACTCCGGGAGTCACACAACATTGAATTTGTATTTGATCATAATCTAGGGTTTACACCAGACGGCCGTGAATATCTTGGCCGCTGTAATTTATCAAAAGGAATAATCTATATAAGCTCGTCTCTCGACCCGAACGATGTTTATTTCGCATTTACATTGGCCCACGAATTGTCTCACTACATACTCCACAGGAAATACAAGCCAGCATACCGCAACGACTCCGAAGAGGCAGAGATATCCGACACCAATGACGACTTGAATCTTAATAGACTTGTCGGCGACAATCCCCGAATGTGGGCTGAATGGCAGGCGAATAAACTAGCAGTATCACTACTAATGCCTCGACGGACAGCCCCCATCGCAGTGAGCGACATCCAAATCGGCCTCGGCATCCTGAGGAATCAGGGTGTCATATACCTCGACAATCAGAGCTGCAATATCAGCAACTACAAAGCGGTTGTTCAACAACTAATAGCTATCTACAATGTGTCTAAAACAGTAATCCGATACAGACTCCAGGAACTTAACCTTCTACATGACATCAGCGCCTTAACGGGAAGCGGCCCCTCGGCAGGACCTATTCGGTTAAATGAAATACTGCCCGAAGTCTTTAAAAACTGGTAAGTGCGATTCATATCTGCAACACTTTGGCGAAATCCGCGCTTATCGTCTTAATCAGCTTCATCTTCTGAATCGTGGTCATGATATCGGGTGATAACCGCACTCCGCATGCCCTCTCTTACTTGACAAATAAGATGTGAACGAAACTGCCCCATAGCAGTCCGTGTAATGGGGACACCCGTTGTTAACCAAGATGGTCCCAAGACAACCTTCGAGGATTTGGGCGGAGAATACTCCTAATACTGCCTAGTCAGCCGCCCGGCCGCGGCCCAGGTAACAAGGGAAGGGCGGCAGATCCGTCTCGTTGCCCTGGCGGCCACCCCGATTCATCCCTTACCAGGACCGAGGACATTCCAAGGATCAGGTCATGGGTACTAGATACTATTCGATGATGCCGTCACGCCGCCAGGCTTCCTGCTGATGCGCCCATTGCATTAACCACCGAACAGCACCCATAACCTCGGCTCGCTGCTGCGAATTCATCACCTCGGCACCGATCGCGATTGTTCCACGATCGCCTGTATCTGGCTGACGATAGCCTCCTGAGGCTTGTTCAATTATCTCGATCATCGAACGCACATCATCTGTTTGATGCTCATCATCTAGAACATGTAAGCCGACAGCGCACTCGAAGAGACCCGCAGCCATACCATCGACCTGGTATTTAAAGCCTTCTCCCGACATGTAATTGAGTGCCTTCTTACACTGACTAGCTAAGTACCTGAAATCACATGCCATCATTCCCAAAGCTAACTCCTCGATGCAGTTAGATACCATGATAGAGTCCTGGTAGTGGATGCTATTTATGATATCTACAACCCCAATTCTCTCCCCCTAGCTGTGCCGTTTACATTACTGAGGACGATTCAACAGCACGATATTATTACTTTCCCTGTTTCACCTCATTTGACGGTTTTCATCACAGCTCCGAGAGCAGCAGAGAGCCCTTCACGCGTTAGAATGAGGTCGCACAGTTTTTTTGGTTCTTCATCACTTCCTAATGTCATTACAGATACCGCGATATATTCTCCATCGCGAAATGTTCCTATTGATGATTCCGGAAACTCAAGCCACCTTGTAGACACTTGGCATTCGACAAGTCTTGGTCCCATAGACCGCTTACGACGATTGAATATGCTTGGAAATCGAATCATACTATTATCCATTTAATTCCTCCGCATTTTGAACATTGCAAATCATCGCATGTCTTTGTTTGTAAAATCTGCATCGTATTCCATGATAATATTTACAGCCGTTACACTATCTGAACATGTGTAATACAGGGATGATAGGGTAGCTTCAAAATACATCATGATATCCCGTTTCATTGCGCCCCCAAAGATCAATCAATGAACTATAGAGCTGATCAACCCACGGATCGGATTGAGCGGCATCCAAACCCACATAGCCCTTACCTTTTGAAAATGTTTCTAACCGAAACCTCATGCGGCCCGATAACGATTCAGTGAAGCTAGCTGGAGAAATCTGGTTATTAAGTTGATCTATATGTACCTCCCCATCATTATCAACCCATATAATGTGATGATTAGCACTGTCGTCATGATTTCTTAAAAGATCACGAAGCTGCTCTTTTGTGGGATGCATGTTCAAGTTCATATCACCCTCCGTGATAAAGAAAGCGTCAAGAGGCCACATTAAACCTTTTCACCGTCTACAACCATGATTGCATCAGCACCACGGCTGAGGATATTTGCCACTGCATCACTCCTATACTACAGCGAATGTAAGATCCTGCATATACTCTTTATCCCGGTTGTCGACTAAATGGACACTAAGCGTATGAATACCTGGAGTTGCTTGTTGCGGCACATTCACTGTGCATGAGTAAAACCCGAACCCTTCACGCCTAACCTTGTAGGCTACCCGGGCCTCATTCTCAGCGATATTGATAAATTCCTCACCAGAAAAATTCATCCCTTCATCCTGTACTCTAACGAGAATATCTACTCGCTCCCCTGGCGTTACAGCTTGTGCCGAGAGCCAATATGCCACGATATGAGGTCGATCTCGATCTCTAGGGATTCGGCTAATTCTCTTTCCACAACAATATGCGATACCATGCTGCATTTGAATTAGCATGCGGAGCACGTCTTCAATCATGGCGGCCGTAACCTGAGCCGGATACTTCGACTTTTTAAAATAGTATCTCGATACAAAAATTGAAACTCCAGCACCGATCACAACACCGATGATCTGGATGCTAGCAGAAGCCAAATCCTCATTGCCCATCATGTACTCCTAGCCTATGTCGACCTGTGCTGATCTTTGTTAACCTGATAGTATCGGCATTGGATTCTGTGTCTGAAATAGTTACCTCCGACCAGAGACCGTCATGAACTACGCTGGTTACTTATCACAGCAGTCACAGTCCCAGCCATCGCTTCTGCCGGTCGGGGCTGACATATTATAGTTCTCAGAGTCACTCGCTATCGGCGCAACCAAATAATATTGGCGCTTCAGTAGTGCCTTCAACTCTTCCATTATTAACACCTTTCTAGCGTATGACCAGAATTGTCAATGCCAGGGATTGCCTCATCAGCCTGCCACTTCATCCATAGCATACTGCAGCCTCCCTTACAAGTATTCCATAACTGGCAAGTGACACATTTCAGAGATGGGGCCTCAGAACGAAAACACTTTGTAACACGAGCTTTATGGGCAAGAATGGCGTCCACTCCATCTCGGCGTAAGTTGCCAAGACTGATATTGGGCATATGGTTGCAGACCAATATATTGCCATGAGGATCTATTGAGATTGAATCAGACCATAATGAACAAGCATAAGTGATGCGGCCAGCTTTAATGAGAGGTAGTGCACGATCGATGTCGTACAGACACAAGGGAACAAGACCATGGAAGCGAACGCAATCATAATGCTCTGCAATTGAAGTTGCAAGTGAGGCATATTGAGTCATTTCGATCATCTCATGTCCGGAAAGGCCATACTCGTTAATATGTGGAGTGCACATATTAAACGTGAGACGCCGCACACCTAAAGCCAAGAGAGTATTAATCATGATCTCGATCTCACCACAATTGTTCTGATCTATTGTAGTAATTGTGTTTAAGGGGATTCCCTGATCAATACAGTTAGCAATTCCCTGGATAGTAGCGTTATAAGCGCCGCAATGACGAACCGTCGAGTCATGTGTCGACGCTGATCCCTCAATGGACACTGAGCATGAGCTAAGACCTACTTCTTTGAGTTGACGAACAAGCCGAATATCCGCGAGGTTGCGCCCATTCGAAACCATAAGTGCCCGAAGTCCGCAGCCAGTAATGTGCTCGATGAGTTGTGGTAGCTGAGAATAGCAGGTAGGTTCTCCGCCAATAAGAATACAATCGCGGGCTCCGCGGGAAGCAATTAGGTTTACAGATTCTTTAAGTTCGTAGAGTGGCGTATCGTATGAAGTGTAAGCCCGAGACTTAGCATAGCACCATGCACACGCGTTGTTGCACGCATAGGTCGGCATCAACCAGAAGGTAGTGATGGACTCTGCACCACACACTTCAGTCTCCTCTGTACTGACTCAGCGGGCGTGGAGCGGAATATCTAAGGAACACAACACGTGGGAACGATAAATTGAGCATGGACGAAATTGGAATATAATTCAAGCACTGACCTCTATCAAAGTTGTTTCATGGATAATGGGGCTAATGTACTCGTGCATGCTGAGAGGAATCTAAGGCCGAGCTAGCTTACCTACTTTGGAATCCGCATACTGCACTTGGGGACGCCTCTCGAATACTGATTTAACCGCGAACGTTGGCTAATTGAGTAACAGAATCAATAATACGACGACGAGGATTATTCAGCCACAAAGCCAATTTAACCACCCGGCCTTGATTACATATTCGAGTAGTCGATTGTCGCAGAACGTCATGCGGGGACGAGCAGAGATTTACATCAGGCAGGCGTTGATCCAGGTAGCCCCGGGGAGATTCCTCCAGGTCTCCATAAATCCAGCTGAGGGCGTCCACGCGAACCACAGGCGCCTGCACTATGGTACGGCAGGGAGGCCCATAAAGCCCCCGGCGCCCACCAACCCGCATCAGCTTTTACCCGCAGAAGTTAGCTTACAAATGCGGCTTTTCGCATATGAGGTGGCGGACCCCGATTGGCTGTCAACGAAAGTGAAACCAGGATGAAATCGAGAGTCAGAGATGGTTTGCGGCGACTTTCACCCCCTACCGGACCTCTCCCCCGACCTCTCTGTTTTGCTACTTCCGGCACCCCGAAAACCCGTCCCGTAAGTGTCGCAACCCCAACCAAATACAAAGGCCCCGATCTACATCAGACCGGAGCCTCCGTCAACATCTCTGTAACTCATTGCTAAACATAAACTTGTTGGCTCCCCAGGCTACACAGTATTCGAAATTGCTACTATCAGAGGCACAACGACCAAGCGGTGCCTACTGTTTCACAATGACTCTGCGGCGATACAGAAGCCCGGCGGCCCGCTGGCGATAGCAGACTATATCTGTTGGTTTTCGGCCTGGAATCAACTTGTCGGTCTACTGGACGATAAGTGCGCAATCGTGCTAGCTTGAGCTGTGGTGGAATGAGGTATCTACGGAGAACAGGTGTCCCGCCCTATTCTCCTCCATTGACGTGAGGCTATGCACTGGCTGCACGAAAATCGTGGCCCAGCCCATCGCTATTTTATTGAGGAACAGGAGGGGACATGGGAGCTATCGACACTAAGAAACATCAGATATCATTGTGGCAAATTTGCACTCTGAGCGCAGCATTCATTGTTGGACTTATTGTCCATGCACAGATATCCAAACTCGTTGGAAAGGAAGCGTTATCCTTCACTACAATTGAACTAATTGCTTTTACCCTGTCGGTACTTCTCGCTGGCGCCTCAATTATTCTCGCGATTGTCGCCATCAATCTTGGCAGGTCATCGGAGTATGCGATTATACAAAGAAGTGACGAAAGTATTCGCCTCCAGACAGACGTGTTTCAGAAAACTATGGAAGCCCTGCAAAGAATTGAGTCCTCTACTGGAGTAACTGAAAAGCGGATTGAAGACATCATTGCTGGGCGTGCCGGGGAAGTTTCTGCGCGATTGGCAGAACTAAGTACGGGCAAGGGCCAACATGATATCTCAAAAGAGGAGTTGGAGAAGGTGATTCGTGCGACGTTGCTTCGTAGCTCAGGTGCTACCTCAGAAGAAGATTCGGGGAAGAAACATAAAGAGCGAATGGCGTTGCTAGCACGCTATAAGAAGTATCAGCAGAAGGTGCTCCTAACATTTGCCAACCTCCCGAATGCAATCGCCCTTAAGCTTGGCGATGGCTCATTCCAAGGCGAGGGATTTGAGCTACTTGATGGCGTGTTTCAGATTAACAATCATACTATTGGAATCTCAGTATTTACAGGCACGGACAAGCTACCCATTGAGTATATAGCAGGGATAGCGCGGTGCTTAGCGGATAAGCAAGTTGATCGCGTAGTATTCGCCTTTGATGGAGATCCGAATAGTGTAGCTGATATTGTCGAGAAGATGAAACAGGCTCTCTCACAGTTTAAAGGGGATGTCGACCAAGCTGTAACTATTTTAATTGGAACGGAAGAAACGATCGGGGACAGAATAGCTGAAGTGACATTCCGAGATCAGTAAGTCGCAGGTTTCGTCGCTTATCTAAAATAGCGGCCACAACGAGGCCAAAGTCGGTCATAGAATATCATTGTCGTCATTGAGCATAGTGGCAAATGACTTGTGCCGGGGAGCGCACTGCGCAGCACGTTGCTGGACCGAGAGGGACAGAATGAGCCTAGGGCAAGGCGACATTGCGGCTGCTGTGACGCGGTTTGAATTTCTTGACGACCTGGGCTCCTACCTGGCGATGCCAGGGGTAGCTCCAGACTGGCCGAATTCGGGAATGCACGCACTTCACGAACTGTATAGAAATGCGCCGACCGATGAGGATGGTGTAGGAGCACCATATATTGTGCGCCTTGCGCGCCGGCTGAATGCCTTCATGGATGCCGACGAGGTGTTCCGAGATGAGTTAATGGCGCGGGTGGTGCGGATGATACACCGGACACGGCTACCAGATCAGCTCGGGAACCTGAGCGAGGGGATTTGGTCCAGAATCGTTGAAGAGCGCGCGATTGTCTACGACCTAGCGTTCGTTTTGAATAACGGCATAGGAGCGAGGGCGTTGATTGAGGCGGCCCGATTCGGGGATGTGGATGCACTGTTCAAGCTGGTTAAGGTCGACAAGTCAATTCTGGGCGCCCCGTGGGCGAGCGCCATCCTGGAGGAGCGGCAGTATGAAGGGGATTGGGCCTTTTTCAAGCGCTTGGGGTATTGGGTGTGCCGAAACCCAATCGACAAGGGTGCCGGGTATGCCAGAGAAGTGCTGGTCGTGGCGCTGTTCTGGCAAGAGCACTTCCGGCACTGCTCGCTGGAACAGACCGTGGTGCTGCTTAAGCCACACTTCGCAGTATTTGAAGGCGCGTCGGACTACGACTCCTTCCGGAAGCAGTTGAATCGTGCCGGATTGAAGAAGCCGCTCCACAACCGGAAAGTGGGACAAACCAGCTAACACCAGACGTCCTAGTTCGGGGTAAAGCCTACCGATAACGTCGGTCGCATGGAACGCGATCGACAATCAATCGAACTGACAGAACAGCAACACGTCGCGGATTTTTTCCGGCTAGTGGCGTCATGGGATGCCGTGGAACGGAAGAAGCTGGGAGGTAGTCGTGCGCGGCGACGGCGACCTAACAGAAGAAAATGTCAGGGAGACCCCGACACTGCTGTTCTGGGCGAAGACGACCGGGGAGCGGCGTGATGCCCTCTCCCCCTTCACTTGATACCAAAGAGAACAATCGAAACACGTGGGCATGCGGCAGCAAGGTGATAACGCGGGTAGAAACGACCGATGGGGCCAGGAATCGCGTCTATAAGCGGATCTACTGCAAGACCTGGGGCTGCTCCTACTGTGGGCCAATTCGCGCATGGGCCCTCTGCCAAAGCATCGCTAAGTGTGCGGAACAGCACAAACTCGACCGGCTGATGACGCTGACCCTCGATCCCTCCAAAGTGGGCAATCAGAATCCCTACAAGCTCATTCGTGGAACCTGGGCCAAGTTTCGAGTCGCAATCCGACGGCATACCAGCCAAAAGGTGTCCTTCATTGAAGTGCTGGAGCTACAGAAAAACGGGATGCCCCACCTTCACGTGTTGATCAGCCATTACCTCGACCAGAAGTGGATTTCGAATCGGTGGCAACGCCTTGGCGGCGGCAGGATCGTCCATATCGAACGCGTGGTGGAACTGGACCGCGTGGGCTACTACCTCGGCAAGTACCTGTCCAAGGACGCCATCCTCGGCGTGCCGAGGGGCATTCGCCGGTTCAGCTCGTCACGAGACATTCATCTGCGCGAGAAAGCCGAGCCGGGAGTCTGGACGCTTCTACCGGGCACAATCGAGTCGGCCTATGAACGTCATAAGCGCAATATCGTCACCGAGAAAACAGACTCGAACGGCCATGTTGCCCTGTTCGCGGTCCCTGGTGGGGTTGACAGGCCGAATGCGGAAGCGGCAAATGATGGGCCGAACTTCGGCCCGTTCACGGATGCGGACGTACCGCCGGAGTTTGCAGGCAGAGGATTCGAAGTCATAGCAACGTACACGGAGCAGGAAAACCATGAAGAGTTCTTGCGTGATCTACTTGCGGGTTTCGAGCAAGGAGCAAGCGGAGGAAGGCTTCTCGATACCGGCACAGAAGAGACTTCTTGAAGAATATGCAAGCCGCAATGACCTGCTGGTGGCGCAAGTCTATGAGGATGTTGAAACCGCCAAGCGTGCGGGCCGCACTTCGTTCGGCGAAATGATTCGCTATCTGAAGGCCAACAAGAAGTGCCGGACTATCCTCGTGGAAAAGACCGATCGCCTCTACCGCAACATCCGCGATTGGGTGACGGTCGATGAACTGCACGTTGATGTCCACCTGGTCAAAGAGGGCACAGTCCTGACGGACAAAGCGCGGTCGTCGGAAAAATTCATGCACGGCATCCGCGTCCTGATGGCGAAGAACTATATCGAAAACCTCGGCGAAGAGACCAGCAAGGGGATGCTGGAAAAAGCCCGACAAGGACTCTACCCCTCACAAGCGCCGCTCGGGTATTCGAACAACCGCGAGACTGGCAGCATCGAACCCGACCCCGAACGGGCTTCGCTTATAAAGCAAATCTTCGAAGCGTACGCGGTGGGGAATCTGTCCATCCAAGGCGCGTCACAGTTAGGGCACCGTATCGGACTACGTTCCCGCAAGGGCGCACTGGTCTACAAAGCCGCAATGGCGATCATCCTCGCTAATCCGATCTACACCGGGGAATTTCGCTGGCGTGGTGTCGTCTACCAAGGCAAGCACAAGCCGATCATCTCGCGGGAACTGTTCAACCAGGTGCAAGACCTGCTTCATGACCGGCACCGGGGCGGTCCCAGCAAGCGGGATATCGCCTTCCGTGGGCTGCTGAAATGCGGGCAATGCGGGTGCGCTATCTGCGGCGAGGTGAAGAAGGAGCGGTACGTCTACTACCATTGCACCCACAGCAAGGGAGATTGCCGCCAGGCCGCGATTTCGGAGCCGAACCTGTCGAAGCTCTTGGGCGAGCCGTTGAAGCGCCTACGAGTCACCCAGGAGCGCGCAGAGTGGATCCTGCAAGCCCTCAAGGACAGCCATACCGACCAGCAGAAGTCCCGTGAGTCGGACCTGCGGCGGTTGAGGGCCGAACATGACGAACTGGAACGGCGAATCAGCCTCGCCTATGAGGACCGGCTAACGGGAACGGTGCCGGAATCCTTCTGGAAAGCGAAGTATGCGGAATACCGTGAGCGGCAGGAAGGAATCGCGGCCATAATCGCGGCCCTGGACTCGGCAGAGGACGGCTACCTCGAAACGGCGGGAAGAATCCTAGAACTCTCGCAACGTGCATATTCACTATACGTTGCGCAGAATCCGTCCGAACAGCGCAAGCTTCTGGATTTGCTACTCTCGAACTGCACACTGCGCGACGGTACGGTGACCTATGAACTGCGCAAACCCTTTGACCTGATAGCAGATGGCGCGGCAGCCGAGGAACAGCTACCGCGCCGAAATCGCTTCCAAAATGCCGGAAATGAAATTTGGCTCCCCGGGTGAGGCTCTCTGCGTGACGGAAAAGAGAGGGGTCGGGAATCGCGGCGCATATGCGATTATTTGCAACTGCGGTTTCTCAGCCGATTCCATGGCTTTCTGCTCCCGAAGGCGGAAGAAACCTCGAGAACCGGTGGAAATGCCTGCAGCGGGGCTGTGGGAAAGCGTGGGAGCCACTGAACCCTAGATCCGCCCGCCCGATCCCCAGCCAGCTGGCTTCCCTCCATCAGGCGCCACAGGGAAGGAGCGGG
>JADHEF010000939.1_pt1 | contig 22699 bp, 17 predicted proteins | sample 8952391 | NCBI WGS metagenome assembly JADHEF01 (sample SAMN16124439, study PRJNA663245) | bioreactor sludge metagenome | isolation source: sludge (nitrite) | place: India:Bengaluru | collected 2019-02-28 | reverse complement strand
AGCTGGGAGTTGGAACCGAACACCAGATCGACCCGGGTTCCGGTCCACTTCACCTTGCCGCTCTGGCGATCACGGCCTTCATAGACTCCCTGGCTGCCCGCCGCCGGCTTCCACTCCGTGCCCATGTCGAGCAGGTTGACGAAGAAGTCGTTGGAGAGGGTGCCCGGGGCGGCGGTAAAGACCCCGTGGCAGTTGCCCGCGTTGGTGCCGAGCACCCGCATGCCACCCACCAGTACCGTCATCTCGGGGGCACTCAGGGTGAGCAGTTGCGCCTTGTCGATCAGCATGGTCTCCGCGAAGCCCGCGCACTCACCCGCGTAGTTGCGAAATCCATCGGCGAGGGGCTCGAGCACCGCGAAGGAGTCCACATCGGTCTGGGCCTGGGAGGCATCCATTCGGCCCGGAGTGAAGGGCACGGTCACGGCGACACCGGCTCTCTTCGCGGCCTGCTCGACCCCCACGCCGCCCGCCAGCACGATGAGGTCGGCGAGGGATACCCGCTTGCCGCCGGTGGCGGAAGCGCTGAAGGTCTGCTGTATCCCGTCGAGGGCCTGAAGCACTTTCGCAAGCTGGGCAGGCTGGTTCACGGCCCACTCCTTTTGCGGAGCCAGGCGGATGCGGGCACCGTTGGCGCCACCGCGTTTGTCAGAGCCACGGAAGGTGGACGCGGAAGCCCAGGCGGTCGACACCAGCTCAGCCACGGACAGGGAGGTCGCCAGGATCTGCTCCTTGAGCAGGGCCACGTCCTTGTCATCGATCAGGGGATGATTGACGGCGGGGATGGGGTCTTGCCAGATCAGCTCCTCTTTGGGCACTTCCGGCCCCAGGTAGCGGGCAATGGGGCCCATGTCGCGGTGGGTCAGCTTGAACCAGGCGCGGGCGAAGGCATCGGCGAAGGCCTGCGGATCCTCGTAGAAGTGGCGGGAGATCTTGCCAAACTCGGGGTCAAAGCGCAGGGTCAGGTCGGTAGTGAGCATGGTCGGCTTGTGGAACTTGCCCGGGATGTGCGCATCGGGAATGATCTCCGGCGCATCCTTGGCCACCCACTGCTTGGCGCCGGCTGGCGATTTGGTCAGCTCCCACTCGTAGTTGAACAGATTTTCAAAGAAGTTGTTGCTCCACAGGGCCGGTGTCTTGGTCCAGGTCACTTCGAGCCCGCTCGAGACGGTGTCCTTGCCATGGCCGCTGCCGTAGTCGCTCATCCAGCCGAGGCCCTGGGCCTCCAGAGGCGCGGCTTCCGGCTCTGGCCCCTTGTGGGATTCGGGCGCGGCGCCGTGGGCCTTGCCGAAGGTGTGGCCGCCCGCGATAAGGGCGACCGTCTCTTCATCGTTCATGGCCATGCGACCGAAGGTGGAACGGATGTCCTTGGCCGCCTCCATGTAGTCACCGCTGGCGTTGGGCCCTTCCGGGTTGACGTAGATGAGGCCCATGTGGGTGGCCCCGAAGGGAGCCGTAAGCTCGCGATCGCCCTTGACCCGATCGGGATCGACCCCGAGCCAGGCAATTTCATCCCCCCAGTTGACGTCCTGATCCGGCTCCCACACGTCGGGCCGCCCACCGCCAAAGCCGAAGGTGCGAAAACCCATGGTCTCCAGGGCGACGTTGCCGGCGAGGATCAGCAGATCGGCCCAGGAGATCTTGTTGCCGTATTTCTGCTTGATGGGCCAGAGCAGGCGACGGGACTTGTCGATGTTGACGTTGTCAGGCCAGCTATTGAGGGGGGCGAAGCGCTGTTGGCCACGGCCGCCACCACCGCGACCGTCGGTGGTGCGATAGGTGCCCGCAGCATGCCAGGTCATGCGGATGAACTGGGGGCCGTAGTGACCGAAGTCCGCCGGCCACCACTCCTGGGAATCCGTCATCAGCTTGACCAGATCTCTCTTGAGTGCCTTGTAATCCAGGCTGGCGAAGGCCTTGGCGTAGTCAAAGTCCTTGTCCATGGGATCGGCGCCGGGGGAATGCTGGTGCAGCAGATCCAGCCGCAACTGGTTCGGCCACCAATCTCGATTGGTTCTGCCGACGCCGGCGGTGTGGTTGAAGGGGCATTTGCTTTCTTCACTCATCTCTGTCTCTCCTTGGCAGTCATGTGCAATGCAGACAACTCAGTATGGGAACTTTTCCTGCAACCGGCGGGGCATGTGACAGGTTGGGCCTTGGACCGGCATCGGGGGGTTATCAATAACTCCTCATATTTCAGCTAATTGATTAAGGATGGGATGACCGTATCACGAAAAGATGAATCGGTGCCATCGAATTTGGCTGCTCCTGGACAAGGGATAAGAGAAGGAAGGAGCGCCCTGGCAGCCGTGTTATCAATCTTTTTATCCATAACACGATGGATCAGACCTGGACTTGCGCTGGGTCATGGCATGAGGAGGGCTTGTCTTGAGCGGGGCAGAAAACCCCATTTTTGTGACGGCGGTCTGGATTGCGTCCTGAGCAGGGCACCGAGCGCCAGAGGATGGGGTGGGGGCGTTGCGCCAAAAAGCGGGCGGCGCAGAAACAAAAAGACCGGCCAGTGGCCGGTCCAAACAGACAGCGTGCTGCTGTCTCATCAGGCTGATCCCAGCCTGGAGGGGAATAATGGGGTGGCTGATGGGGCTCGAACCCACGACAACCGGAATCACAATCCGGGACTCTACCAACTGAGCTACAGCCACCACTGAAATCTGCCTTCGATACAGCTATCAAACTCATGTGTATCGATGGCGCGCCCTGCAGGATTCGAACCTGCGACCCACGGCTTAGAAGGCCGTACCTGTTAATAGAGTTAAAATGTCATCAGAATACGTCAAACATCAAATAAATATAATACTTTAAAATCAATGTCTTATTGCTGTTAAGTCTGTCTAGGTTAGCTGAGGAAATTTTATGTTGCCAAAATTAGCACTTCAGGCTTCTGCATTTTTAGTTGTTTTTTTGATCTAAAATGGATCATTCACTCGCTCGTACGCAAAAAAAATGAGCCTCGATGGAGGCTCATTTGGGGCGATGCAAGAGGCATTTGTCACATTGGTCAATTATCGTTTTAAGCGTTGCGCTTTCGAACTGAGTCCACCCAAAATTGAATCTGCAATCTCAGTGGGAAATGTATCAGGCAATTGCTGACGAACGATTGATATTACCTCATCCAGATTATCCGTCAGTTCGCTGATGATTTTTTCCATCTGCACTTGTTCAAAACCAATCGCCTTGGCCGTTTGATAAAAATGGCGAGGAAATATCTGCTCTATCGCGTATTTTTTGCCCTTGGTTGCAGTAAGCCCCATGGCCAACTTGGCATCACGGGGATGTAATCCTTTACCACCAAATGCAGGATACATGGAAAGGATGTCGTAAAACGGTGTAAGCCGGAAACGCCCTTCAGGTTCGATAAACACCGAGAAATTCTTGGCATGGCCATCAGTGGCAGCCAGCAGCCAGAACAACACCTGAGACTTCATAAACAGGTACCGATCCTGCTCCGGCGTGGCCGATCCCAGCAGGGTCGTCATGATGTCAGCAATGCCCGGTCCACCATGGCTCTCGTACTTGCGTGCTGACGGTACATTCAACACCTGGCAGAAGTCCTCTTGGGGCAGGCGCATGATCCAACTGCGATCCGTGGCGTAGCGCCGATCGAAGCGTTCCACCGCCAGAGCCTTGACCTTGCCGACCTGCATGATGAAGCAATGGGGAACCGGAAGACCCAATGCTTTGGCGATCAGGGTGCAGAGATATTCGTTTTCTACGCTCTGGGAGAGGTCTATCGAGTAGGAGTGGCTTTCGATCTTGCCAATGGGCAGCTTGATAATGTGGGTGGTTGGGGTCGCTGCATGCGGTAAGCACCAACGGTTGTCGAGGTAGAGTAACGCGGTCTTTTCCTGAGCCCCGGCGATGGATATCCGAAAATCGTCCTCTTCCCTCACCATACCAAGCGGGATCCCTTGCTGGTAGCTGGTCATGATCTGCTCCAGTTCGGCGTCAGAGAGCGGCTTGCACTCAATGCGCTTAACGTCTGGCACAGGTCTGCCCTGAGCCACCAGTTGCAATGCCCCCACGCTGTCCTGGCCAATGCAACTGAGCAGATCAAAGGGTTGGGTGGAATCGGCTTGATAGCGCGCCACCACCCGGTTTCTTACTTCCGGGTTATCTGGCAGCAGATTATCGAAGAAGTTATAGGCCTCATCGCCCTGGTAGCGCTGCTGGCGTAATGGCATGGAGAGCGAGATGGGGCGGCTGCCTGGCAACTTCACCCACGATTCATCGTACTGAAATTGGTGAGCACCATTGGTCGCCTTGGTAAAGGTACCTACCCGGTATCCGTTCATGTAGACCGTCAGGCTGGCCATTACCACTCCTCCTTCCAGCCAGGCGTGGCGTTTTCCGCAGGATCGGTGCGGGGCCTGATATCGAGGGAGAGTTCCAGTGCGGCGAGGATCTTGAACAAGGTCTCCAGCTTGGTTGACTCGGGATTGAGCTCGAAGCTGGACACCGTGTCCTGCCTGATCCCCACCTTGCCGGCCACTTTGCCTTGGGAGAGCTTTTGCGAAAGCCTGGCATCCTTGAGACAGGCACTAAGTTGCTTGGCGCTGGTTACTTTCATGATTTGACTTACCTGGTAGCGTAATTTCTTTTAATTTACACGCTGTGGCAGGTATATCAATATTTACCTGCTTTAGGCGGTAAATGTTTTTCACACGCTAAAGGCGGTATTTAACCTTGATCCTCAGGTATGGGTGTCGCACTTTCGATTCAAGGGGCCATTAAAACAAGGTGTAACGAGTTTCAGCAGGAGTGCACTGGGGTTGGCGCAACAAAAGCCAAGGCAGCGATGGTGCGTCGGTTGATCGTCTCTGTCAGTGAGTCCATGATTGTTGCGATCGCTTCACGGGAGCTCACAAGTTCGCACCCGCGTTCGCTTCTTTAAATACCTTCTTGAATTGATGAGCACGAAATTTTGCCAATCTAGCCGAGGTTTCTCGGGAAAATTTGCAAATGCAGTGATGGTGTCATACCAAGCAGCCACCTCCATTGAAGATCTAAACTGGACAGGTCCCCAGTGTTATCGAAAACGGGGGGGCGCAACCAACAAGGTAACTCTGACATGTTGAAACCCATTCTGGTACAGCTCCGAGAGGCCTTGGCCGAGCTGCCCTACTTCACCCATATCGACAACCAGCATGACTACGAAAGTGCGCTGGCACTGATAGATGAGCTGGTGGATGACTACGATAACAACGTCCAGCTGTTAGACCTGCTGGCGGCCAGCATTGAGCGTTGGGAAGATAATGCTGAAGAGTTTGCCGAGTTTAACCGGCGGGTGGCGGCCATCCCTGCGTCATCATCGACATGAACCACTAGGCTAACGTCTTGCCGCCGGGCGCAGCCTACCGCATGAAGTCCGAGCACGACAACAAGCTGCTGATGGATCTTCGATCCAAAAATCGGATGGTTGCACACACTCCAGGGTGGTCAAAATTGGACGCTGAAAACCCCGGATGGATGAGTCAGACAGGAATGCCGCCTGACGGCCTTTGCTTTTCAGTGGTTCGTCTCCATCGGAAGCGCCCAAGTGAATTCCCCTTTACAACTACACCGGGGCCCAGATCAGCAGGCGCTGCCAGTTCGCTCACACAATGAGGGGAGGAGGGCCATGACGCGACTAATGCTGCGATGACAATAAGGGGCATCGTAGCGTTGATCTCCAGCCCGCGCTTGATCAACGTTGACTTGCAAGAGCTGAGGGTAGTGATGTCAAGGATGGGATTCTAAATCATAGGTCCTCCAGGTTGACGCTGACGAACTCCGACCGTTTGACTCGCTCATCGACAATACGGTTCAGCTCGGCATCTTCGGCCAGTTCCAGATAGTAGGCGTAGAGCTCAGGCGGCACACAATAGAATGCTGGCTCGTTACGATAGAGGATGGCGACGGCATCGCCTTTTCCCTCTTTGATGGTCCCCATTGGATTGCGTCTGAGCTCTGTGATATTGGCAGTGGTGGCTGCCAGGCTTTGGTAACTCATGATGATGTCCTCGGCATAGAGCACCGCACTATGGAATACCTTAATAGATACTCAACTCGACGATTGTCACAGTATCAATCAGCGCCCATGTTGCGCTTTCCACGCGATAAACTCCGAGGGCCGTAAACCATAGCGTGCCAGAACACCTTCATGCAGCCTTCGCAACTCTTCAACAATCAGTGCCTGTACGGCCGATCGCTCTTGCTGCGGGACGTTCTCTGACACCGCTTGTTCAATGGTGCTGAGTGGATCAAGTTGGATCGACGTGACGACCCCACGGACAGTCTGTTTGATAAGATCCCGCCATGCTAGGCGAAGTGGGTCAGGTTCGGCGAGATCCCGCTTGATGGCAAGATATTCTTGGGTTGAACGTTCATAAGCCCACACGTACAGGTCGCGTAGCAGTTCGATGCGGGCCATTTCGTACACACCGAGGGTGGCGCGGCTGTAGGCCTGTTCTGGTACATCGAGGAAGGTGAGCGGGCAGAGGTTGCCACGAAACAGGGGGAGATTCGCGGCCAGGCGGGAAGTGCGTTTATTGATGTCGGCAAAAGGTTGTAGGTAGGGCAAGTGCACCATCATGAAAAACGATTGTTCAAACGGATCGTGGATCTGATTGGCTTTGCTCAGCACCTCGTCCAGCACCTCTTCGATTTGTTGTGCCGTGGATAACGGGCGATAGATACTTTTACTGATGTCGACAGCATGTTGGCGAATGCGCCCCTCATCGGCAGGGTTGGGTAGCAAGTTTTCCGCCAGGGCGCTGTGCAAGTTCATCAGGGTGTAGCGGTTAAATTCGGCACTGTCGATGTTTTCGACCAGTAACTCGATCGCGGTTTTATGGTTCAGGATCATCTGCGTTTCGATGGCTCCCTTACCCCGCGCGGCCTTGCCGTGCTCGATAAGTTCACGGGTGTCTAGCCTGCTATAGGTATTACCTTCCAGGTGGCTCGATGCCCATGATAAGTCGATCAACAAACGGTTCAGGATCGCTCGACTGTATGTGCCGGCAGGCTCATCGATGTCTGTGGTCTTGCCCATGTTGTGCAACTGACGGCGCAGTGATTCGGACAGGTAACAGGTTTCGTTGGGATGATATGCCTGCAAGAAATCATGCTGATAGCCCACGGGCTTGCGGGCTGGGAGGGGCTGGTCGATATAGGCAAGGATATCCAGGCTGTCGGCAGAGAGTGGGATGAACGCGGGGAAACTGTCCACCTTGGCTATCCGGGGCTCGGTATGGCTCTCGGAGTCAGCATGATAGCGGCGAGCCCGTCCTTCGCCTTGGGCTGTGATGTGGCCGCTTTCAATCAGCTTGGCTATCAGGCGCTGTGCGGTGCGTCTGGCAATGCTCGGGTGGCGGCCCAGCAGTTCAGCCAGCGTCAATCCGCTTTCGGATCCCCTGATAGTCTCTAGTAGGTCTGTGGTCGCTGACATCGTGTTTGTTGGCGCGTTTTTCATATATATGGCGCCATTTTGGCGCAGTTAACTAAACTGCGCCAGTTTTAGTGGCAAGTTTGGCGCAGTTTTGCGGTGGCTTCATAGGTTAACGTTTGGGGTTTGAAAGAGTCCTGCATCGTTGATGGTATGGTTTAGATGGGCTAGTTTAAAGGCGCAATGATACAGGGAGCCGCCTCGCCATGTCCTACGCTGCTTATCGTTCTGTTCGCCAGATCCGCCAACCGAAGGGGCTGATGGCCTCGCTGGCCTTGCCCCAGGAGCTTGTGGGGGCGCATCATCTCATTGTGGCTGGAATGGCTCCCTCCATCGTCAATGAACTGGCTGCGTTGCTGGGCTGCGACGTCAAGATAGTCTGTCAGCTGGTTGGCATTGACCGCTCGACGGTGACACGCAAGCGCACTGCGGCGGCCCTGCTGTCCCGCGCTCAGAGTGCCCGTATCTATTCATTCGTTAGTGTGATGGAGGCTGCGGAGTCGCTGTTCGAGGGGGACAGGGGGAAGGCGCTTGAGTGGTTGAACAAACCTGCCCGGGCGCTGGGAGGAAACCCTCCTGCTACTTTCCTGACGACCGCTGTCGGAGCTCAGGCAGTTATCGATCTCATCGGTCAGATTGAGCATGGCGTCGTCGTTTGATGGCGACCTATCTCGCTGAAGGCGTTACCGCTCGACAGCGGTGTCCAGCATGTGCAGGAGAAAGCCAAGTATTGTTCAATTGACGTCACCCGAGTCAGTCACATTCCCCCTTGCATATCGGCTAAATGATCCCGCTCCCTCGACGATTACCCACTTGGTGAATTGCATCTCCATTCCTGACTTCATTCACAGTACCTGCCTGCGGTAGGCCTGCCATGCGCAGGTTCAGAGGTTCGGTGTGTGGCTGAATCGGTTTATCGCTAAGGAACTGTTTGAAAACAAAATACATTTTTATGTAATGTGTTAGTAACGGGTGATACACGGGGTTTACATGAGGACGAAGGAGTCAGGGAACTATCAGATCCATCCGGCGTTAGTCGCGTTTCGTGAGGCGTGGTTGGAGTTGGGCTTCAAGACTGGGCTGCCGATTGCCGATCAATTCCATACGCTCTGGGAGTCAGCCATTATTCTCTATCGTCCCTTGTCGTCAGGCGATGATGTGGGCAGTGCGCTTATGATCGTAGGGCCATTGTTGCCAGTATTGTCTTGGCCGTCGCCAATCAAACCGCCGCCTGGGCAACGATTGATCCCCTGCGGGCTGAATGATGGTGAGGTCGAGCAGCATCTGGCCGGGGAGTGGCTGAGGTTGATGACGCTGTTAGGGGAGCCCCGTCTCATCGAATGCAGCCGACGAATTTTCAATCGCGTTCTGACAGACGAGCAGCGTCTTAACTGGTTTCAGAAGAAGCGGTTGTCTCAAGACTATTGGGCCAAGGTGTGCGGGTTGTCCCGGGAACAGCTGGCGCATGCTCAGGAGGCGCTGAGCAAGTCCCGGCAAAAAGACAAAAAGAACGGGATGGTATCGGTGCCCGAACCTAACTTCTTCTTGCAGAGGTTAGCCGATGAGTGATGACCTTTCGCAGGAGCAGGCAGTGGAGTGTCTTGACGCTGAACCCGCCCGTTCCCTTACCCGACAGCTGGTGTTTCCGGAGGCGTTGGCCGAGTGGCACCGGCAAATCCTTGAATCGTTGCAAGCCTGCTGTCAGGGGATCCTGGGATTGGATCCAACACTGACCTCGTTGTTGGCCGCCGAGCTGCAGTGGATCGATTCTGTCTCATCCAAAGAGATGCTGCCCCCATCGCCACTCTCTGCCATGCAAATGCGTGAGCGGTTGAGTAAAGATCGGAGACTCAGCCAATTCTATCTCGTTGACGCCATCTTGGCGGAATTGCGTAGTGGCCATAGCCTCAACGGTGAGCTATTTGCTCAGCTCAAGTCCGTGACGATCCTGGCCGTCTTGGCGTTATCACATATCAATTTTTCTCAGGGTATTGCCGAGCGGGACCAAACGGTCGAAGAGGCGCTGCGCAACGTCAGGCTGATGGCGAACAATCAACGTGAGGTGATGATTAAGGCCCTGTCTGAGGTCGATTTTACGCAGCCGATACTGACGCTATTGCAAGCCATCAAGATCCAGAGAGAGCAATATGCCAATAACAAGCAGGTGAGCGTCAATACAGGGGCCTTGGAGGCCCTACTGAGCCGACTCTATAAGGCGCGAGCCAAAGAGATCAAAACGGGTACCCGGTCAACCGGCGAACGCCAGCGGTTCCAACTGGAGGCGCGTTATCAAGAGCAGCTCGACGAGCAGACCCAAATCCTGTTGCTACGGGAGGTTCTGCTGCAGCGCGGCAAAGTCAAACTGACCGAGTGGGAGGGTGAAGAGGAGCGAGGAACCCTCCCTGAGCAGCAGACGCTGCTGGTGTCCTCTCAGCCACAGGGGTTGATGGATATTCAGGCGAGGGTTTTGCAAAGCGCCTCGGTAGCGCTCTCCATGTCGATGCGTCATCTGCAGTTGCCGGCCAACCTTTGGATTGCCACAGCGTCACAGATCACACGCCTCGTCGATGCCTTGATGCCTCAGGCGGTCGATGAAACGGCGTTGCCGGCGCTGTCGATCCTGCTGCAACTGGTGATGGGCACGAGTAGCGAGGACTTGCACAAGCTGCCGGTCTGGCCGAGTACTGAGATTCAATTGCCTGCTCCTGGCTCTCGATTTGCCGATGACGACGGACCCTCAAAGAATGCCAGTGGTATTTGGCGGCTTCCTCATGGGGCGTATCTACAACGCTATGTAGAGGTTGCCCACAGCCGAGTGCATAGGAAATTGCACTCTTTTTTGCCAAAGAGCGACTTATTCTTGCAGCTACCTTTGCCAAAATGGGCCACTCATTTATTGGTTGGACACGGTTGGAGGACATTGAGTAGTAGCGCGCAGGTGGATTGTTTAGCGCGAGCAAATGAGCGAGCTGGCACGGCCTTGACCATGCGACAGCTGCAAAACTACCAGCGTGCTTGGTTGCAAAGAGAGGGGATTGATAGCGCCATTGCCGGTATCCTGCGTGGCAAGGCGGCTCAGCAATGTTCCCCTATGGCCTACAGTCATGTGCCACGTAAAGACGTGTTGCAGATCTGGTGCCGTTATTTGGCCTCCATGGGGATGACCGCGGTGGTGCTGGCACCGGAATTAGAACAAGGAGCTGTCGGATCACGCCTCTATCCTAGCGTTGGCGAGCTTGCTCGACTCCTAGGAAATTATCAGCAGTACCTCTGTGCACGACTCAGTGGGTCACGGCAGCAGCGTCCAACGCTGACGCAATATCATAACCTCCTCGTGCGCCACAGTTTGTTGATCCTCCATCTTTCTACTGCCGCCAGGCCCGTGACGGAGATGTACGGCAGGCGTGGCGATTACTGCCTCATCAGTCGCTTTATCCGGCTGACAGACAAAGAGGGACGATCTGTGAGCTCGGCCAGGTTGGTGCCATTGTCAGCGTTGGCAGTGCAGCAACTGCAAGCCTGGGAGCGCTATTTGACATATTTGGCATGTCAGCGTGAGCCGCTGCTGGCGCCGTTAGTGTCGGCGGCGGAGCAAGCATTGAGTGGAGCTGGAGCGCTCCTGTTCTGGGCGGTCGAGGCCAAAGATGGCAGCCTGGAAGGCACAGAAATCGTCACCCCAAATTCGATGATGAGGCAGTTCGAAAATCTGTTGCCCCTGGCGCCAAACTGGCATCGCCATTCGGTGCGCAGCCACCTGCTGGAGCAAGGCGTGGCCACCGAGTTTATCGATGCGCTGCTTGGTCATGAGGAGATGGGGACAGAGTTCACAAACCAGTACAGTAGTGCGGCGTTGAGCGATCTATTTACCCTGACGGACGTGCTGGACAAATGGCATCAAACCCTCGGGTTGAAGGTGATGGGCGAATGGACAATCCACTGATCGATTGGCGTGAACAGCTTCGAAAGGAAGATGAGCGTGCAGCGAACGTTCTTCGGTCTGGTCGGGCTATGCGTCGGGATCGTCTCAAACGTGCTCAGGTGCAAATAGAGCGTCGAGCACTGGATGCGCTGTTGCAACATTTGCCCGGCCTATTCAAGGAGCCAGCCGATGTCCGAGGGTTTGAGTATCTGTGGCCATTGGCGATGAGCACGTTGACGGGCAAGTATAGGCGACAGTCTGAATTCAAGGCTGGGCTGCGAGCCATCCTGCTTTGCCTGCAGCAGGGCAATACCAGCGGGTATTGGCAGTTGCCGTTGCCGACAATCCCCCTGACGGTGCTTCGGCGCCCGCTACCTTACACTGAAAAGTGGTTTGACAAAGCGCAGCGCTGTAGTCAAGCGCTGCTGAACTGGCATAGACAGATCGAGGCCCGCGACACTAGCCTGATCGAAGCTGAAGATTTACTGGCCGACATTCTTCATAGCGCGGTGTTTTACTGCGGTGTACACCAGACGGCGATTTTGCACGCACTGATGCTGGCCATCGCTGAGCGGCGAAGATTATGCACGAATGGCTCAGTTGTTTGGTTGCCTTTGACGTTAGAGAGCAAGGCGTTGGCCACCAATGCGCACGATAGAGCAGGGAAGGGGGTTACCGAGCTCCAGATTTTCCTAAGCCTGCCGACTCTGGGGTTGGTACAGCGCTGGTATCGTCGGCGCGGCAAAACGTTTGAGCTTGCCGTTGAGCTCGACACATTCAGCTTATGGGCCCAGAGACATCTGACTGCACCCCTGCGCGGGATCAAAGAGTTTTGCCAAGGGGCGAGTCTGGTAACCGGTGGGCAAGCCGGGGTCCGCTGGCCACAGATCCTGACTCATGTGGCATCTGGGGCGTTACACAGTGTACCGCTGCCTCATGAACACTGGCTTTCACTGCATCATCCGACGGTTGCGGATGGTCACCAAGTGGTGTGTTTGGCGCAGGAGGCGAGTACCGGATTAGTCGATAACCTGACGGCAGGCAGTTCCAAGCGTCGGCGCTACCATGGCGAAGACCACCCTTATTCATCCTTACTGGCTCGGTTGCGAACGGTGTTGGCGGAAAAGGAGAGCGCGACTCGCAAGCAGACGAAGGCAAGCTGCCTCGCAGGACTGAATCGGTTGCGCAATGAGCAGACCCTCAGCAAGTCAGAGCAGATCCTGGTCGGGTGGCTACATCAATGCATCGCAAAGAACAAAAACAAGCCTTCGACGCTGCGCAGTTACCTTAGTCGCGGTGGTCAGCAATGGCTTGTTCGGTGCTTTGATCATGATCTCGGCTTATGGGATGGCGATCGTTTTCTGAGCTGTTATCGAGCATTGCTGGAAGAGTATGGGGGGACTTCAAATCTGGTCGTCGACCCGGCGCTCTCTGGTGCGGTTGAACGGACGGACCTGGAAAGATCCTCCTCCGCAGAGCCGGAAAGTTCCTCTTCCGAGGCGCCCGTTAGCCAAAAGAATGCTGTCAGCTACATGGCTGCACGCTTGACCAGCCTGCACAGCTATGCGGTGGCGAGTTACCACTTGGCCCCATTGCCGGAGGAGCTGGTCCCGCGCGAGCGCCAGCGGCCCCATGTGCGTGCCACCTATCTCAGTGAACCTCTCTTTCGACAGTTGCTGCGTGGAATGGAGCGGATGACGCACACCTCATCGAGTTACCGAGAGTGTCTGAGCGCGTTATACATCGTGGCTTATCGTGCTGGACTGCGCTTGAGCGAGATCCAAAAGCTCAGGTTGAAAGATATCGAACGCAGTCCAGAGTGCTGGCTATATATTCGCGATACCCGGCTTGATGATGGCAAGAGTGACAGTGCCACCCGCAAGATCCCCCTGGGGGTCTTGCTGACCCCGGAAGAGCGTACTCGATTGGATGCGTACTTGTCTGGGTTATGGCCGCGAAAGGCGAAAAACGCGAACGCGCTGGCGTTTCCCTCACAGAGCGGTTGGTTGATACCGATGTCGGATGAAGAGATCAGGGGGCCGTTAACCAGTATCCTTCGGCAGGTTGGTGGGAAATACTATACCTTCCATCATCTGCGGCATACGGCATTGAGCCGCCTGCAACTGCTGCTACATCACGAAGCTCTGGCACTGCACAGTTTGCCAGGGTGGGCACATTTCCTGCCTTGGTCGGCCGCACAGTGTACCGCTATCTACCAGACCATCACACACTCATCCACTCAGGGGGATTATTGGGCGCTGGCCCAGTTTGCTGGCCATCAGAGCCCGGAGACGACGTTGCACTCATATTTGCATTTTACCCACTGGGTCAATGCAGCGTGTCTGTTGCAGGCCAAGTACGACTGGTCTTTGTCACTGCGACACCACTTCACCGGGCTGTCTCGTGCAAAGCTCACACAGAACGACTGGTTGGAGGGGCCCTTTACATGGCAGCGCTGCCGGGAGGCCCTGCTCCAGTCGCTTTCGCCTTATCTTCAACAGGTCTCCTGGGTCCTGATGGAGTGTGCACCTTACCCTCCCTTGGTTAAACACAAGCTGGATTTTGATGCCGCTCTGGAGCTGATCGCACGGTTCGCACGACATGAAGATATCACCGATCAACTCAATCGTTATCAACTCACACCCGCTATGGTCGATGAGTTAGTTGAAAAAATTCATTTACTTAAAGCATTTAAGACTCAGCGGGGAGCACAGCGATTGCTCTACTCAACGTCACATCATCTGAATTTGCTTCCTGGAGCCTTGCGCAGTCATAAGGAGCAAGTCGAACTCCGTAAAGTGGTTAAACTGGCTCGCCAGGTCTATCGCGAGCAACGAGCGGCTTTCATCGAATGGATTGGCTATCTGCTAGTCCGAAGCAATACTCGCAACACTGGGATCCCCTTCACGGATCCACAGATGTTGCAAGCCTTCCTGAGTGTGACGGTGTTACTGCTGCCAGCGACACGGATTGCGATCGAGGTACGATGTGGCGCCAAACGGAGTGAAAAATCCCCATGGCGGGAGGTCATCTCACGCTATCGCGTGAAGAGTGAATTCATTGAAAAAAGTGGGGCTAACCGGGCACTACTGCGAATAATTCATCCTGACGAGGCGGGTATCTGTCAGCGTTCTACTGAGCGGCAGCAAAATGCTGACACGGTAAAACCAATGGCGCGCTACAGCACTCCGTTGCTGCGGACAGTCGCCTATGTCGTGGCGCTGAAAGTAATGAGCATCCAAGAGCTGGTATCGCTAGGTAACAAGAAGAAAGCCGACTTTGCACGTCAAACCGCGCGTGAGCTTACAGATTGAACGTGCAACATGCTGAAATAGAATAAAAATCTATTTGCTTCGCCATTTTGCCAGCTGCCTGACCACTGCGCGCTGCGCATCTGATGTGGATAGGCCTTGAAGGGGCAGGAATTGCTCTGCTTGCCGGCGCTGCTGTCGAGGGCTGAACCAGCTTTTCCCATCCTTATCCATGTTCCAAGGGCTCGAAACGGCGCGTTGGAGTATTGGCAAAAAGTCATCCGTCGTTGCGTCGCGTGATAGCTGGCCACGCAACTGAGCGCGCCAGCGTTTGTGCCAAATCCGCTTGTCTTCAGCTTCAGACGTCGCTGTTGTGTAGCCAAACATGGGGGTCTTTCGTCGACTTCGGCTCATTTTTTACCTCATCTCAGGGGGGATGAAAATTTATCCGGAGTATCGATGGGAAAGTGCATATTGATGAGGTGAGGAAGGCTGGGATGGTCAGATTGACTACCACGTCACCGTTCCCCTGACCTCGTTAAACCAGACCTTTTGGGTTCTCTCGTAAGAGTCTTTTGTTACATTCCACCGAGATTCTCGGGAGGGTGACCCACCACTTCAAACAAATCACCAATCTCAATTCTTAAATGGTGGCATAACTGTTCTATTACTTCTAACTCCACTCGCGTTGCCGTCTCATTGTAGAGACGATGCAAAGTGTTTCGATTGATACCCGTATCTCTGGCAACTTCGGCAACTTTGAGTTTCCGTTCACCCAAAATTCGGGATAGATGGCACTTAATCATCACTCCTCCATAGAAAAAAGACCTGCAGGATGGCAAAAATCGTTGCACTAACGATTTGTGGTGCTAAAATCCCTCCTGTGGTGCATTTGTTTTTTTTGAAGAGAAAAAAGAGAGGATATGATTATGGCATACACCTACCTGACAACAGAAGAGCTCTCTGCTCGCATCAAGTTCGATCCACGTACTATCCGCAATCAGCTGAAGGACTCCGTCCTGCTCGAAGGGCTGCACTATATTCGCCCGTTTGGCGGTCGTAAGTTGTTGTTTCTTTGGGAGCCTATCGAAGAGGAAATGCTCAAGCACAGCGCAATGTTCGAGTCGTTTCAGGGCTAGGGGAGGTGGATTCTTATGGCAACAGTATATAGCCTTAACCAATTGCTTTACCTCGATTTTTGCTTCAAGGGGAAGCGCTGTCGTGAGCGCACTGGGTTACCCGATACAAGCCAAAATCGCCACAAACTGAAGCAGTATTGTGAACGGTTGGAGGCACAAATCACCCTCGGGCAGTTTGATTTTTGCAAAACCTTCCCAAACAGCCCGCGTTGTGGCTACTTCACCAAACTGGCCGAGCGGGAAGCCGTGTTGCGGGCTGGGTGCCCTCTGTTGTCTGATTTTGCTGAGCAGTGGTACCAGGAAAAATCGGCCGAGTGGCGAACCTCCCAGCAGGAGACCATCCGCGACATTCTTGATTGCCATCTGCTGCCGCACTTTGGCAATCAGCCGCTGAGCGTGATCGATAAGTCTGCGATCTTGGCATTCAGGACAATGATCGCTCGTTTGCCCGGGAGAGGTGGCAAGCCGATCTCAGCCTCACGGGTCAACCACATCATGACGCCGCTTCGCATGATGTTGGCAGATGCGGCAGATCGGTTCGGTTTTGACTCGCCCTGGCGCAATATCCGAGCACTCAAGATCCCCCGTAGCAACATCATGCCCTTCAGTCTTGAAGAGATTGGTCGACTGCTGGCAGTGGTGAGGGCTGACTTTCGCCCTTATTACACCATCCGGTTTTTTACCGGGCTACGTTCGAGCGAGATCCACGGTTTAACCTGGCGCCACATCGATTTCGAGCGCCGGCAGATCCTGGTGTATCAGGCATGGGTCCGCAATGAACTGATCCCGACGAAAACCGATGGCTCCTATCGCGCGGTGCAGATGAGTGAGCAGGTTTATCAGGCATTTCTCACTCAACGCGACCGCTACGATGGCAAGGTCTCACCAGATGGGTTTGTTTTCTGCACGAAGCACGGCAGCCCGTTCGAGGATCGCAATGTGGCCAATCGGGTGTGGTACCCATTGCTGTCGTTGTTAAAGCTGGAGAAGCGCAAGCCCTATCAGACAAGGCATACCGCCGCCACGCTCTGGCTCGCGGCAGGTGAGAGCCCTGAGTGGATAGCAAAGCAACTGGGCCATAACAGCACTCAGATGTTATTCCGGGTCTATTCCCGTTACGTGCCTGATCTGTCGGGTCGGGATGGGCATGCCTTTGAGCAGATGTTGGCGGGATTCGAGCAGCAGCGGCTTGCCTCGAAGGCGCTGGCGGAAAGGTGGGATTCACACGATGGGGAGGTGGGTCATGGTACACGTCACTGAATATGCGGATTGCGGCGAACTGATGTGGGCAACCAGACTGGCGGATAGCGAGGGCGAGTATGAGTGTTGGGAATTGTTATCGCCAAAGGCCGTCCATCGAGTCTCGGTCTCAGATAAATGCATGGCAACTATTGCGCCGTCGGGGCAGCTGGTACTGGCAATGCTGGGGATGGAGCAGCAGTCTGTCACATTGCGCAGTTGTCGCGCTCTGGAAGGCATCACAGGGGACGAGGGGCGTCAACTGTGGGAGTTTCACCTTGGTTTGGCCCTCAATGAGTCGCATGGCCAGATGATCCAGGCACTGTGGCGCTTCTATGCCATGTTACCGCCCGGCGGGTTACGGCGCTTTTCCCTCGGGATCCTACGTGACCGGCGTTTTATCACCGGGTTTTATCGAGGCAGGGCGAGCCATCACCATCATCATGACCATGTGGGTGGCTTGCTGGAGCACAGTGTAGAAGTGGCGATGACAGCCAGGATGTTGTGTCGTCAATACCGGCTTGATGGACGCACCGCCGACGTCGCCTTCCTAGGGGGATTGCTGCACGATGTGGGCAAACTCTACCTCTACTACAACGTGGAAGCCGGAGAGGGGATCTGCTCCCAGCATGAAGCCCTGAACTTCATGAAGTTGGAGCCACACCTGCAAAGTCTGATGAGCCAGGATCCCCGGGCATTTGAAGCCCTGTCGGCCTGCTTGTCCGCATCGATTGGCAAGCCGCTTATCCAGTATATGCCGGAGACTATCGTCAAGATGGCGGATCGATTATCGGCCGAAGTATTCAACTGGCGCAGGGTGTTTGCAGGATTGCCCGATTTTTACTGGTTTCGGAAATCGACCAGCGATACGCGGATTTACAAGCGGCTGGATTGATGGCGTGGTCGTGGGCTTAAACCGGTTTTAAAGAAGAGCTGGCAAGATGGCATCACCCACAACGTCCGATGGGGCTCTTGCCGGGGGTAAACAGGTTGCGTGTTGAGATAATGCGGGAGGCAATATGTTGGTAAAAGCGATAGTTCCGACGGAGCAGGTCGTAGATGTTATCTGTGATGTGTGTGGTGACAGCACGACAAAGACAATGGCACAGGAATACGGCACATTGTCAGCCCACTGGGGGTATGGCTCGGTACGGCACGATGGCGAGAGATACGAAGTGCATCTCTGTGAAGATTGTTTCTTTGAGACGCTCGCGTCTTTGCGTCAAAGCCATCGCTCGCAGAATATGTTTGAGGACGATTATGTGCCAGCCGACCCTGATCGTTTTGGTCGGGTGGAATGACGGATAAACAGTCAGGTGCTCGTAGTGGCGTCGTGAGCTGGGCCACTACAAAGCACCAGCCCGCTATGAAATTTGCAAATCTGCATTCTTGAGCTTAAAGGCACAGCCTTGCCGGATCAGCTCCTCCCGGTTGGCGAGCACCAGTGGGTAGAGCAGGGGATTATTAGCATGTTCCCCGTTGTAGCTCACCTGCATCCGCTCCAGGGCGTAATGCATCAAGGGGACGCGCTGTTCTATCAGCAACTTGCCGTCGGTCATCGCATAGTCGCTGGCGATAATGGCCTGCTGTTCATCACCCAGACAGGGATTGGGGGTCACCACAGCGACCACCCGATTGTTCCACTCCAGATCCTGATCTCGACCGTGGGCCGAAGCGTCGAGTAGCTCCGGCTTGCCCCGAAAGCGGCTCATCACAAAGTCCAGATAATCCCTCTTCTTCTCGCAATACGCCCGCACATGCCAGCGAATGCCGTCATAGACCAAGGTATGGGGAACTATATTGCGCCCGCTACGCTCGGCCGAACTGAGCGACACATAATCCACATCCACCCGTAACTGGCTGCGGGCCGCCTGCACCAGACCGCGTACGATGACGGGGTCGATATGGCGGTTAGGCACATCCAGGATCTCGATATGGCCGTAACGCAGGTCCATCAGTGGCAGCGCCAAGACACCTGCCTCATGCTGGCGCTGATGCTGCTTCTCTCGGTGCAGCAGCAACAGATACTCATCCACCTTGCCTTCGCTAAAGCGAGGGCTGAACTGGGCGGTAGGTTTGTATCCCTTGAGATTGCGGTCGTACTCCAGCCCTTGTGGCGAGACCTCCTGGATATAGCGGTTGATATCCCTCGACGCCTGCTGGCGGCCAATGTTGAAGGCAGTGCAGAGGTGGTTGGTGGTTAGGCGGCCTTCCCACATCAACACGATCTCCAGCAGTCGAAAACGCAAAGTCTGATCCCAGGTGAGCGCCCCAGCGGTCATATGTGCTCCAAAATGCGACATGTGAATGTAACCAGTATCGGCATGAGTATACAGGCGACATATACTGGCAGCACCAATTGTGTAGAGCAAAGGAGAGGGAAAGTGCGAACAAGTATCCCACGAACAAAAAATGAAAATTTTAGTCATTTAATATCAATGGGTTACCAGTAAATGCTCTCGTGCCATATGACTTATTCGCACCTTCCTTAGGCGAATGGGTCGCTAGGCTGGAGGCCGGCCATCACCATCATGTGGTCCTTATCGCCTTGGCCAACAAGATAATGCGAATTTGCTGGAAAGTACTGACATCCGGCAGGGATTACCAACCCTATCCCAACGCAAGCGCAGCCGTTTAACAGATATAACTCATACCCGGTTTTGCGAGCCAAAAACAGATGACAGAAGCGTTCACCCCACGACGTTGCAGCCTGGCTAAAAAAGCAGTCTCTCATGACTGGTAGCTTTATTAGGACGACGACGTGCGGATCCCATCAAGGCCAGAGCCGGAAAACGGCTCACAGATAGGCCGGATACATTGACGCAAACGACTTCTGGAAATCAGTTCAAGCTTGCAGATAAGGAGCAGACCATACATTTTTTAGAATGTCCTTTTCGCGCTCGAGCCGGTTGATGCGGGCTTCCAGCTCCTGGATTTTCTGCTGCTCCGGGGTCAGCGCTTTGCCGATAGGGGTGGTGCCGGTTCGTTCGGATTGAAGCTGCTGAACCCATCGGCGAAGTATGGTTTCACCGACATCCAGTGAACGGCTGGCTTCGGGGACAGAGTATCCCTGGTCGAGCACCAGGGATGCGGCTTCGAGTTTGAATTCAGCAGTAAATGAGCGACGTAATCTTGTCATTGAACACCTCAAGTCATGGTGGCGACTGTACCACCTAAAACGGTGTCCGGGATGATTAGACCACTACAAGGAAAGAGTTTCGGAGAGTTGCTGTTGTTGCTGTTTATGGTAGCGTTTAATTTTAAGCTTTGGGAAATCAACAAGAAGGCATAGCGAATGATCCCCTCTGGCAAACCAAGCCGACTGTCGCCGAGGCTAATCCCTCTTGTGGTTTTTTTGATCGGCCTGTGCTCCACCGTAGTGCTTTACCAACTCATCGTCGAGTCCGTCGATCAACGACAACAGGTCTACTTCGACTTCCGCGCCCGGGAGGCTGCTAAGCGCATCGAGAACCGCATGGCCACCTACCAGCAGGTCCTGCGGGGCACGGCCGGGTTCTTTGATGTGCATGATGATGTCGGACGTGAAGATTTCCGAAGGTATTTCGATCGCCAGGCTCTGGACCAGTACCTGCCTGGCATCCAAGGCGTGGGCTTCGCCAGGGCCATCCGGCCTGCCGATCTGCAAACCCACATCGATCAGGTCCGCGCCGAAGGCTTTCCCTCTTACACGGTGCAGCCAGCAGGCCAACGAGACCTGTATTCCTCGATCGTGTATCTGGAGCCGTTTTCGGGACGCAACCTGCGTGCCTTCGGCTTCGACATGTATTCAGAACCCGTGCGGCGCGAGGCCATGCAGCGCTCGGTAGATACGGGTGCCATCGCGCTTTCGGGGCGTGTGCGTCTCCAGCAGGAAACGGGGGGTCAGGAGCAGTCGGGGTTCCTGATCTACCAGGCGATCTACGCTACTGACCAGCCAGCGGCAACCGTAGCAGAGCGCCGGGAACAACTGCGCGGCTGGGTCTATGCACCGTTTCGCATGACAGACTTCCTGCAGGGTCTCCTCGGAGAGCAGGAGCGTGACCTGATCATCGACATCTTCGACGGCGAAGAGATGGTTGAAGCGACACGAACTCACTTTGGCAGTTCAGGGCGTACCGATATCCGTCCAGGGTTTGAATCGGTGCATCGGCTGCGCATGATGGGACAAACCTGGACCGTTCGCGTGCATGGCAGCACGAGCCTTCTGCAACGGGTGGACAGCGGGCTACCGATCGTGATCGCGGTAACCGGTGTCTTGCTCAGTGCCATGCTGGCTGGGCTGATGTTTTTGCTGGTGTCGGGTCGGTCCCGGGCAGAAGCGGCGGCCCGCGCGATGACAGAAGACCTGTCTCTGGAGAGGTCTCGATTGAGTGCCATTCTTGAAGGCACCCGGGTCGGCACCTGGGAGTGGAATGTCCAGAGCGGTGAAACCGTCTTCAATGAGGAATGGGCGAGGATCGTTGGATACAAGCTCCAAGAGCTTGAGCCGATCTCCATCGTCACCTGGGTAAAGCTCACGCATCCGGAAGATCTGCAAAAGTCAGAACAGCTGCTCAAGCAGCACTTTGCGGGGGAGTTACCGTTCTACGAGTGTGAGGCCAGAATGCGCCACAAGGATGGGCACTGGATCTGGGTGCTGGACCGCGGGAAGGTGGGGAAATGGGATCGGGATGGCAAGCCTCTCATCATGTACGGTACCCATCAGGACATCAGCCGGTCCAGACAGGAGCTGGATACCTATCACCATCGAGCGCATCATGACGTATTGACCGATCTACCCAACCGGGTCTTACTCGGTGACCGCATACAGCAGGCGCTTGCATTGGCAGAGCGCGAGAACACGCATCTGGCTGTGCTGTTCATGGATCTGGATGGGTTCAAGTCGGTCAACGACACCCATGGCCACGAAGCGGGGGATGTAGTGCTAAAGACCGTGGCCCGCCGTCTCCTGTGTTGCATCCGTGCCTCCGACACGCTCGCCAGGGTGGGAGGCGATGAGTACGTGGCCTTGCTGCAACACGTCAGCGACGAACAGGAGGCGCTCAAAAAGGCCAGCCTGTTCATCTCGGAGGTCCGCCGACCAATCCCCTTGCCTGCGGGTGGCGAAGCACGAATTTCCATTAGTGTCGGTATCGCGCTCTACCCTCAGCATGGAACGACCATCGAGGTGCTCAGCGAGCATGCCGATCAGGCGATGTATCAGGTCAAGAAAGGCTCCAAGAATGGAGCCTTGGTGCATCAGGATAGCGGCTCGGTGTAGCTCTGCGTTCCCGTAGCGTTTAAACGCACCCTGATCGACAACTCCAGATCTTGTGTTGCCGGCGACAGCGTCCACGCATGAAGTTGGTCCATCACGACCGATCAGGCATTGACCGCCGATTGCTTCGAGCAACTGGCCCCACAGATGACCGCCAAGGGCTGGAAAGGGAAGCCGCAGAATTCGGGAAGAATCGTACGCTAAGCCGACTTGGCTTAAGTGCGTTTCCTGTTCCACTGCTCCCTATTCGGGATTTGGGGAGCAATGGAACCAAAACCCAACGTAGGCCCGCCGCGAACGTCCAGTTGAAGTACGCCCTAACTAGGCGTCAGGCCGGAACCTTGGGCCGCGTCAGGATAGGGCCGATTCCAGCATTTTCTGACGCCTCGCCGGCAACCTCTAAATAACTGATCCCAATAGTGCTACACCTTCGCTGTGCCATAGCCATTCCCC
>JADHEF010000937.1_pt1 | contig 22815 bp, 21 predicted proteins | sample 8952391 | NCBI WGS metagenome assembly JADHEF01 (sample SAMN16124439, study PRJNA663245) | bioreactor sludge metagenome | isolation source: sludge (nitrite) | place: India:Bengaluru | collected 2019-02-28 | reverse complement strand
CAACGTCGTGCGCGCTGAAGCCCTGCAACTGCGACAGGTAGTTGGGCACCAGGAACACCAGGCCGAATGTGGCGGCGCCAAAGATGAACATCGCCACGCTGGCGACACCGAAGTTGTAACGGCCAAGCAGCCGCAGGTTGATGAACGTACGCTGGCCGAACAGTTGCGTCAGCACGAACACCACCAGTGCGATACCGGCGATCACGCTCATGCCGACAATGAACGGCGAGCCGAACCAGTCCAGCCGGCCGCCTTCTTCCAGCACGATCTGCAGGCCACCCAGGCCGACTACCATGGCCGCGATACCCGGCCAGTCACCCTTGCGCAACAGTTCGAGCTTCATCGGTTTGGTTTCGATCGACCAGGCGATGGCGCACAGCAGCGCAATGCCGGGGAACAGTTGCAGGTAGAAAATCCAGCGCCACGACCAGGCGTCGGTCAGCCAGCCACCAATCGACGGCCCGGCCGCTTGCGCCACGCTGTTGGCCAGGCTGAACAGCGCCATGCCCATGGCCATCTTGCTGGCCGGCAGCTCGGTGATGATCAACTGGAACGACAGCGGGATCAGCACCGCCCCCGCAGCGCCCTGGATAACCCGAATGGCAATCATCGCCTCCAGGTTGGGTGCCCATGAGCAGGCCACCGATGCCAGCAGGAAAACGAACGAACCCGTCCACATGACCCGGCGCAGCGAGAACACCTCCACCAGCCAGGCGGTCAGTGGAATCATCACGATTTCCGCCACCAGGTAGGCGGTGGAAATCCACGAGCCTTCCTCGAAGCTGGCGCCCAGCGAGCCGCGGATTTCCGGCAGGGCAGCGCTGGTGACGTGCACGTTCATGCCGGCCATGAAGCAGCCGAACAGGCCACCCAGCACCGCCACCCAGGCACGCAGCGAGACCGGTTGTTCAGTGCGCATCGGTAACCTCTGCGGGGCGGGTGTCGACGGTGGTGACCACCGACATGCCGGGCAGCACCTGTGGGCCATCCAGCGGTTTGTCGAGCAGGATGCGCACCGGGAAGCGCTGGACGATCTTGGTGAAGTTGCCGGTGGCATTGTCGGACGGCAGCAGGGCGAAGACATTGCCGGAGGCTGGCGAGAAACTGGCCACATGACCGTGCAGTGGCTGGCTGGCGAAGGTGTCTACACGTATTTCTACCGGTTGCCCGGCGCGCATGTGGGCCAGTTGGGTTTCCTTGTAGTTGGCCACCACATAGGCCTGCTGCAGGGGCACCACGGCCAGCAGCGGCTGGCCCGGCACCACATACTGGCCGGCGCGCACGCGGCGCTGGCCAACCACACCGTCGATGGGGGCGCGGAGCACGGTGTCCTGCTCATCCTGTTCGGCCAGTCGCTGGCGGGCCAGCGCGTGGGCCAGCGCTGCTTCTTTCTGTTTCAACGTGGCGTCGGCCTGGGCGGATCGTGCCTTGGCCATGGCCAACTGCGCGTGCTGTTCGCGCAATGCGGCCTGCGCGCCCTGCAGTGCGGCCTGGGCCTGCGAGGCAGCGGCACTGGCGCTTTCCAGGCGTTGTACCGTTGCGGCATCGTCACGCACCAGGCCACGGTAGCGTTGCATGTCCAGCTCGCTGCGCCGATGTTCGGCTGCAGCGCCCTGCACGGCGGCTTCTGCCTGCAGGATGGCTTGCTGCTGTTGGTTGATGCGCTCGGCCGCCACTTGCTGGCTGGCCTGGGTGGCGGTCAGCGCCGCCCGGGCTTCGGCCACGCCGGCCTGGGCCTGGTCGAGGCGGGCCTGATAGTCGCGGGCTTGCAGGCGCACCAGTACATCGCCGGCTTTTACCGGTTGGTCGTCATCGACCTCGACCTTGGCCACGTAGCCGGCCACACGAGGGCTCAAGGCCACCCAGTCGGCACGGATGTAGGCGTCGTCGGTGGTTTCCAGGTAACGGCCGGTGGTGAGCCAGTAGCTGGTGAAGGCCAACAGGGCGATGGCTGCCAGGCTGCCACCTGCGATGTATGCCAGACGGCGAGATACGGCCTTGCTCTTTTGCTCAACGGCGGTTGACGCGGTTTGTTCTACAGCAACATTCATGATCTCTATCCATTCTTGATGTTTGGAACTACCACCGCCCGCCCAAAGCGCGAAACAGGTTGACCTGTGCTTGTGCCAGGCGCCCTTGGGCCTGGACATGGCTACCCCGCAAGCGGATCAGTTCACGCTCGCTGTCGAGCAACGCCAACCCGTCCACGGTGCCGGCCCGGTAGTTGCTTTGGGCCAGGGCAAAGCCGCGCTGGCTGTGCGCCAGGGCCGCGTCCAGTGCCTGCAACCGCTGTCGCTCGCCGTCGTAACGCGCCAGCGTCTGGCGCACGTCTTTCAGTGCCCGCAACGCCACACCTTGGTAATTGGCCACCTGCGCTTGCTGCAATGCTTCGGCTTTGCCGACCCGAGCGCGGTTGGCCTTGACGTTGGGGAACTCCCAGCGGATCAGCGGGCCGATGCCGAACATCACCGCACGGCTGTCGCCCAGGTTGGCAAGGTGGTGGTCCGAGGACGTCAGCGACGCGCCGAAGCTGACCTTCGGGTACAGGTCGGCCCGGACGATTTCGGTCTCCAGCGTGGCAGCTTGCAGTTCCCGTTCGGCCTGGCGCACATCCGGGCGGCGTGCGAGTAACTGCCAGCCGTCGCCAACCGGCAAGGGCGCCGACAGCGAAGGGATGGACGTGCAGGTGCTGGCCTCGGCCAAAGAGGCCTGGCCGCTGAGCATGCCCAGCTCGTACAGCGCCATCTGCCGTCGGGCCTCCAGCATCGGCAACCGCGCCCGCACCTGTTCGCGCAGGCCCAGCAGGCGTTCGCTGTCCAGGGCCGTGGCAACGCCGGCCTGGTGCTGGCGCTCGCTGAGTTGCACGCTGTGGTCGAGGGTTTGCAGAGACTGGCGGGCCTCGTCCAGGCGAGCCGTGTAGATGCACTGGTCGATATAGGCCCGGCTGGTCTGGGCCACCACCTGCAGGCGCACCAGGTCCAGCGCGGCCTGGGTGGCTTCAGCCTGCACCTGTGCACGCGCAATGGCGGCGCGTACCTGGCCCCAGACATCCACCTGGTACGCCAACTCGATGCCCGGGTTGAATTGCCATTGTGATGGCGCGTGGCTGTCGGTCGCTTCGGCCAGGGTCTGGTCATCGGCGCTCTTGCCGTACGTCGCGGCAAGGCCCACGGAGGTGGAGGGCCAGCGCCTGGCATCGAATTCGCCGATGCCCGCCAGCATGGCCTGCACATTCGCTTCGGCCTGCTTCAGGTCCTGATTGTGCGCCAGGGCTTGCTGCACCCAGTGGTTGAGCTGTGGGTCCCGGAACAGTGCCCACCAACGCTCGGGCAGAGGTTGCTTGCTGGTGCCAGCCGGCAGGCTGGCCAGCGGGTCCGCTTGCAGTGCGGTGGGTGGCTCGGCCAGTGTGGGTTGCCGGGCACAAGCCGCCAGCACGCTCAGCATGCCGATGGCGGCGCCAAGCCGGGCAGGAAAAGGGAATGATTGCAGTAGAGGCATCACACACGTCGCTTCAGGGGTGGTGATGCGAGGTTAACGATGGCGAGGCAGGCCTCGCTGCCGCAAGCAGGACAACCCTGCGCGCAAGTGGGACAACCTGTCAGTCAGTACCCGCGCGCGCAGCCGTTCTGCCAGTCGCTGGGGGCGTAGCCGAGGATGCGCTTGAACATGGCGGCAAAGGCGCTGGCGCTCTGGTAGCCATGTTCCAGTGCCACATTCAGGATGGGCTGGCCGTTGGCCAGGCACTGCTGGCTGAGCATCACCCGGGCCCGGGCGCGCCATTCGCCATACGACATGCCCACCTCGCGCTGGAACAGCCTTGCCACGCTGCGGGCACTCATGTTCAGCTGTGCGCCGCATTGTTCCAGGGTCAGGTCCTGAGCCGGGTCCTGCAAGAAGCGCTCGCACCAGGCACGCAAACGCGCCTGGTGCGGCAGTGGCACAAAGGCATCGATGCGCCTGGCAGCGGCCAACTCACACTGAATCAACGCCCGCACGTGTTCGCCGTCTCGCAGGTCGAGCAGGCGCGCTGCAGCCAGGATCAGCTCGTGCAGCAGGCCGGACACCACGATCACCTGGCAATGCGCGACGCGTGCCTCAAGCAACAAGGTGCGCATGCTGACCACGCCCTCCATGCGAATGGCATGGCTGACACCGGCGGGCATCCATAACGCATGCCCGCCGGGGATCACCCAGCTACCGCCCTCGCTGCTGACCCGCATCACACCGCTGGCGGCGTAGATCAGCTGGTCTTCGGCGTGGCAGTGGCTGGCGACTTCATCACCGTGCCGGTAATCCATTCCCAGTGCTTGCATGTGGGCATCCTCGATAGTGGATCCGAGTATACGGTGGTTGAGTGGCGCCCGGTTGCGAAGGGTTGCCGCATATTGGAAGTAGATTGTGCTTGTGTTGCTATTTTTGCGTTAAATAAGACTTAAAATTGTTGGTGCGTAGGGATCTGCGAGTTTTCGTAGCAATGAGTCCAACGCATTTGATGCGGCGTCTTTGAGATCGAGCGCCGCCCGCGCGGCGCTCGTTTTCGTAGGCGCTGGAGATGTTGTGGCACGCACCTGGTGGCCCTGACCCGATCCCGTGGCATACGCCTCAAGGCCATCACCCGTACGACATTTCTGAACATGAAACCAATTGCTTCAGAATCAACCCGCTTAGGAATTATCCTACGCGTGCCGCTGAAGTATCGCTGTTGTCGGGGAAGTCCCTCAGGGATAACGTTTTCGCGTCGCTCCGGTGACCGGGCATGAGAACCCGACAGTCAAGCTAGCAGCACCTTCATGGTGGCCGTACGTGGGCGGGCTTTTGCCTGGCCGGGCCTTTGCTAGCTTCTGCCCGGTTTTCTCACACCTGCGTACGGCCGCCGCCTTCAATCCATGAGAAAGATTCAGGTGGTGGTTCCTTCCCTAGAAGCTGGAATTACGCAATGAAAAAGATTGTCCCCGATCTACCCCGTCGCTTAGCGTTCACGCCATGTTCCACCGTCATATCCGAAATCTACCCACCCCATGCCATCGCGCACGCGCGGCTGTGCGGCCAAAAGGAAGAGGAGTGACAACATGGCAGACGAACCCAAGGTCATCCTCACCATCGGCGCAGAAACCTTTCTCGAAGTCGGTAACCCGCCAATCGATCTTCTGCGGGTCCAGCCCGGCATTCCGATCGATGATGCCTACGAACAAGTTTCGATCCTGCTGAGCTACATCAAGCATCTGCTGCGCGAAGGCGATATGGAGGACGACCACAAGTTCCTGGGCGCCGCCGATTACCTTACAGCGTTGGCCAAGGCATTGATGAACGAAATAGAGCTGACCAAAAACACCTTGCGCTGAACGGCTTCTCTCGTGGCAGCAGCTTTGCCGGGGCCGCGTTGCGGCCCTTTGTTTAAACAAGGGACTGCCCCTTGCAATGTGTGCGTTGCGATCACGTCCTCCTGGGCAAGCTCATGTGCAGCAACGGAAATGGCCGGCCCTCGCCATCCAGCGGCGAACGGCCTGTCTGGATGAAACCGTAATGCCGGTAGAAGCCCACAGCCTGCGGGTTTTGCTCGTTGACGTCGACACTCATTGAATGGCGCGATTGGCGGCCGAAGTCCAGCAGCGCGCGGCCAATGCCTTGCCCATGAAGGCCGGGGTCGACGAAGAGCATTTCCACATGCTGCTCGTTGAAGCCGATGAAGCCCAGCGGCTGGTCATCCGTGTCGACTGCTACCCACAGCTCGACGGCCGGGAAGTAGATATCGCGCAGCTGTGGCAGCAACGCGTCGATGTCGGCGGGCTTTAGAAAGTGGTGCGTCGCGCGAACGGCGCGCAGCCAGATGTCCAGCAGCTGCGGGTAGTCGGCAGCGATGCCTTGGCGAATGATCATGAGGTCATCCTGAATGTATTGATGGCGGGTGGGCGCGCCGTTGGGGGGCGGCCATGCAAGGGTCGGCATCATGAATGACCGCTTCGCGAATCAACGCCTGGGCGGTGCACGGCAGGGGAGGCCGGAAGGGGAGAGAGGGTGAGGGTACCCGGATTGTGTTGTGTGGGGCAATGAAGCCTGAGCTTGGGCTTTGGAAAATAGGTTGCCAGTGCCGGCCCTTTCGCGGGTGAACCCGCTCTCACAGGTACAGCGCTGCCCTCAAACTGGGCGCGGTGCCTGTGGAAGAGGGCTTGAAGGCTTACTGGCCTGCCCGCCGATGATAGGCCGCCAGGTAGGTGTCGCGCGACGGCTTCAGGTGATCGCTGCACAGCTGCGCCAGCCGCTCGACATCGCCTTGCTGCAACGCTTCGATGATCTGCCAGTGTTCACGCCGCGCCCGCTCCAGCTGGTCAGCCACCACCAGCGATGAAGAACGCACCGAATGCGCACGCTGCGCATGGTCCTGAATGGCAGCCAGCAGTACCGGGTTGTCGGAAAGCCCGAACAGCAACTCATGAAACCGCATGTTGGCGCGAAAGGCGCCGCGCAGGTTGCCGGACTGCACCATGGCATCGTGCGTGTGTTGGGTAGCAGTCAGTGCTTCCAGGGCGCTGCTGGCCACCGGAAACTTGATCAGCCGCACGCATTGGCATTCCAGCAATTCGCGCACGGCATACAGGTCTTCGACTTCTTTGGCCGTATACGCCTTCACCAGCGCCCCGATGTTGCGCTTGCGCTCCACCAGCCCCATGCGCTCCAGCTCCACCAGTACCTGGCGCACCACATGGCGCTTCAGCCCGAAGCGTTCAAGCAGGTCGTCCTCGACCAGGCGCTCACGCGGGTGCAGAAAGCCCAGGACAATCTCTTCTTCAAGAATGCGCACGGCCTCTTCAAGGCCGGTAACGGGGGTGACGGGGTCAAGCAGGTGCATGGGTCGGTGCCTTGGCGTTACGGGCTGATCAGAGGCTGAGACTGCCACAAATCGCGCCGATTCGCAGCAGGGCTGAAACGGAGGGGCGATGAAGCGCGCTTGCGCAGGGCTGTCGATCGTGCTCTCATGTGCTCAGACGGATTATCAATAATCATGTCGATGATAAATCCAATAATGTTCTGGTAGGTGAGCCATGCCTGATAAATCCCCTGTCATCAAGCCGACCGGCATCCGTAAAGGGTTGACCAACTACGGTGATACCGGCTTCGCCTTGTTCCTGCGCAAAGCGTTCATCAAAGGCGCCGGCTACAGCGACGATGCGCTCGACCGCACCATCGTCGGCATCGCCAACACCGGCAGCGGTTACAACCCCTGCCACGGCAATGCGCCGCAGCTGATCGAGGCGGTTAAACGGGGCGTGATGATGGAGGGCGGGCTGGCCATCGATTTCCCGACGATTTCCATCGCCGAGAGCTTCTCGCAACCCACCAGCATGTACCTGCGCAACCTCATGGCCATGGACACGGAAGAAATGATCCGCGCCCAGCCCATGGACTCGGTGGTACTCATCGGGGGGTGTGACAAGACTGTGCCGGCGCAGCTGATGGGCGCGGCGTCGGCCAATGTGCCGATGATCCAGCTGGTGACTGGCTCGATGCTTACCGGCGGGCATCGTGGCGAGCGCGTCGGCGCCTGCACCGATTGCCGCCGCTTCTGGGGCCGTTTCCGTGGCGAGGAAATCGACGAGCAGGAAATCAACGAAGTGAACAACAAGCTGGTGGCCAGCATTGGCACCTGCTCGGTGATGGGCACTGCCAGCACCATGGCCTGTATCGGTGAGGCACTGGGCATCGTACTGCCAGGTGGCGCCACGCCCCCGGCTGTTACCAGCGACCGCATCCGCATTGCCGAGGAGAGCGGGCGGCGGGCGGTGATCATGGCGCGCAATGGCCTGACACCTGACAAGATTCTCACCGAGAAGGCGTTCGAAAACGCCCTGCGGGTTTTGCTGGCAATCGGCGGCTCCACCAACGGCATCGTTCACCTCACCGCCATTGCCGGGCGCATGGGCTACGAGATCGACCTTGAGGCGTTCGACCGCATGAGCCGCGAAACCCCGGTGCTGGTCGACCTCAAGCCATCAGGCCAGCATTACATGGAAGACTTGCACCGCGCCGGTGGCCTGCAAACAGTACTGCGCGAGCTCAAGCCGCAGTTGCACCTGGACACCCTGACTGTCAGTGGCCGCACGCTGGGCGAAGAGCTGGAAGATTTCCCTGCGTACAAGCAGGACGTGGTGCGCAGCTTCGCCAACCCCATTTACCCCGCAGGTGGCATCGCCTTCCTCAAGGGCAACCTGGCGCCAAACGGCGCGATCATCAAGCAGTCGGCGGCTGACCCGCAGTTGATGGAGCACGAAGGCCGTGCCGTGGTGTTCGAGAACTCTGAAGACATGGCCAGGCGCATTGACGACCCGGAGCTGGACGTGAATGCCGATGACGTCCTGGTGCTGAAAAACATTGGCCCGATTGGTGCCCCGGGCATGCCCGAGGCAGGGTACCTGCCCATCCCGAAAAAACTGGCCAAGGCAGGCGTGAAGGACATGGTGCGTATTTCCGATGGCCGCATGAGCGGCACGGCGGCGGGCACCATTGTGTTGCATGTCACCCCCGAGGCTGCACTCGGTGGCCCATTGGCCCTGGTGCGCAGTGGCGACCGTATCCGCCTGAGCGTGCAGCAGCGCAGCATCGAGTTGCTGGTCAGCGAAACGGAGCTTCAGGCGCGTCGCCAGGACCTGCAGCTGCCCAAACCGGTGGATGCCGAGCGCGGCTACCGCAAGCTGTTCTACGAGCAGATGACCCAGGCAGACAAAGGCTGCGATTTCGAGTTCCTGCGGCCACCGCACATGATCGCCCGTGTACCCGTGAAGTAAATACCACGCTTCGACCTGCTGGCAGCCTGGCGCGGCTGTCAGCCTCACAATAACAAGAGGCCTTTGCCATGATTGCGCGTCCTACCCGTATTCGTTACATCATTCTGCTGTTGCTGTTCCTGGTGACCACCATCAACTATGCCGACCGGGCAATCCTGTCCATCGTCGGTTCGTCGATGCAGAAAGAACTGGGTATCACACCCGTACAAATGGGCCTGTTGTTCTCGGCCTTTGCCTGGGCTTATGTGCTCGGTCAGATTCCCGGTGGCTGGCTGCTCGACCGCTTCGGTACCAAGCGGGTTTATGCCTGGAGCATCTTCCTCTGGTCCACCTTCACCATCCTGCAAGCCACTGTTGGCTGGTACAGCGTGTCGGTCGCGGTGGTGGTGATGTTCGTGCTGCGCTTCATGGTCGGGCTTGCCGAGTCGCCTTCGTTCCCCGGCAACAGTCGCATGGCGGCAGCCTGGTTCCCTTCGGCCGAGCGCGGTACTGCCGCCGGTATCTTCACCTCGGCGCAATACTTCGCCACGGTGTTGTTCGCCCCGTTCATGGGCTGGATCGTGTATCAGTTCGGCTGGCACTACGTGTTCGTGGTGATGGGTGGGCTAGGCGTGCTGATGACTGGCGTATGGCTGAAGACGGTGTACGCACCGAAGCAGCACCCGCGCATCAACGACGCTGAGCTGAAGCATATTGCCGAAGGCGGTGGCTTGATCGACATGGATCAGGCAGGCAACAAGCAGGATACGCCGAAACCGACCTGGGCCAGCTTCCGGCAACTGCTGACCAACCGCATGATGATGGGTGTGTTCATCGGCCAGTACTGCATCAATACGCTGTCGTACTTCTTCCTGACGTGGTTCCCGGTGTACCTGGTGCAGGAGCGCGGGATGTCGATCCTCAAGGCCGGTTTCATCGCCTCCATTCCTGCGGTGTGCGGGTTCCTCGGTGGCGTGCTGGGGGGCATCATTTCCGATGCGCTGATCCGCAACGGCCATTCGCTCACCTTCGCCCGCAAGGCACCGCTGGTGCTGGGCATGCTGATGTCCACCTGCATGGTGGCGTGCAACTACGTGGACGCCGAATGGATGATCGTCGCGATCATGGCGCTGGCCTATTTTGGCAAGGGCTTTGGTGCGATCGGCTGGGCCGTGGTGGCCGACACGGCGCCCAAGCCCATCGCCGGCCTGTGCGGGGGCGTATTCAATGCCTTTGGCAATACGGCCGGGATCACCACGCCAATCATCATTGGCTTGATCCTGCAGGCAACCGGTTCGTTTGAAACAGCACTGGTGTTCGTGGCAGCCAATGCGCTGGTGGCGATGTTCTGCTACCTGGTCATTGTCGGCAAGATCCAGCGCATGGACCTCAAACAGGAGGACGCGCGGGTGCCGCTGTCCAGCAGCGCGTCCTGATTACAGGCATGCGTTCGTTTTCAGGTTTTGACTCGACTGTAGTCCCTGTCGATGCTGGAATGGAATCCGCACGACAAGGCCATGGCCGGGAGCGCCAATGAACCGCAACGAACTGCGCAAAGCCGATATCAACCTGATGGTGGTGTTCGAAGCCCTGATGCAAGAGCGCAACCTCACCCGTGCGGCAGAAAAACTGTTCATCGCCCAACCCACGGTCAGCGCCGCGCTGGCCAGGTTGCGGGCGATGTTCAACGACCCGTTGCTGATCCGTGTGGGCAACCGCATGGAACCGTCGGCCAGGGCCGAAGAGGTGATCAAGTACCTCACCCCGGCGCTGGATGCGATGTCCATCGCCCTCAGCCTGTCCCATGACTTCGACCCGGCAACCAGCAACATGACGTTCCGCATCGGTTTGTCCGATGACGTGGAGTCGGGCTTGCTGCCGCCACTGCTGCGGGCCCTGCGGGTGGAGGCGCCGAACGTGGTGGTGGTTGTGCAGCATGTGGATTACTGGCGCATACCGGATTTGCTGGCAGCAGGCGATGTTACGGTTGGCATCAGCCAGACCAGAGGGCTGCCAGCCAACGCCAAGCGCAAGGTGCTGCGCACCATGCAGGGCAGGGTGGTGCGGGCCGACAAGTCAGTCAGCCCACTGACACTGGATGAGTTTTGCGCCCGCCCGCATGTTCAGGTCTCGCCCACCGCCAATACGCAGGGTGTGGTCGACGACTGGCTGAAAGAAATCGGCCGTGAACGCAAGGTGGTGTTGTCGGTGCCGCAGTTCAGTTCATTGCCAGCAATTCTGGCCGGCACCGACCTGCTGGCCTGCTGCCCGGACTATGCCGCGCAAGGCATGGAACGCTGGGGCAACCTTCAGGCCGAGACGTTGCCGTTCGAGACGGCTGCACTGGAACTGGCCATGGTCTGGTTGAGCACCACCGATAGCGACCCTGCCGAACGCTGGTTGCGCAGTCGCCTGGAGCAGTACATGGGCGGCGAGCGTGAGGTGGCCATCGGGCTCTAGCCGCGATCATTTGCAGAATCAGGCAAGCATCGCACGGGATCACACTACTGCTCGACGCATGTCGATCGGGAGAATGGCCCTCACCATCTGCAGGAGGGTCGAATCATGCTCGTCAATGCTTACGGCGCACACGCCGGCAACCAGCCTTTGCAACCGCTGCGCATCACTCGCCGCGCGCCAGGCGCTCACGATGTCCAGATTGATATCGCGTTCTGCGGCATCTGCCATTCCGACTTGCACCAGGTGCGCTCGGAGTGGGAAGGCACGCAGTACCCTTGCGTACCCGGCCATGAAATCGTCGGCCGTGTGACTGCGGTAGGGGCGCACGTTGCCACCTTCAAACCGGGCGATCTGGTCGGTATCGGTTGTATCGTCGACAGCTGCAAGCACTGCGCCGACTGCGACGAAGGCCTGGAAAACTACTGCGACGGCATGGTCGGTACTTACAACTTCCCGACCGCCGATGCCCCTGGCTGGACGCAGGGTGGCTATTCACAGGCAATCGTCGTGCATGAGCGCTACGTGCTGCGCATCCGCCACCCGGAGGCACAACTGGCCGCTGTCGCCCCGTTGCTGTGTGCGGGCATCACCACCTATTCCCCCTTGCGCCACTGGCAGGCCGGCCCGGGCAAAAAAGTGGGTGTAGTGGGTATCGGTGGCCTGGGCCATATGGGCATCAAGCTGGCCCATGCCATGGGCGCCCATGTGGTGGCGTTCACAACGTCGCCGAGCAAGCGTGAAGCGGCGCTGCAACTGGGCGCCGATGAAGTGGTGGTATCGCGTAATCCGGAGGAAATGGCTGCTCACCTCAAGAGCTTCGATTTCATCTTGAACACCGTCGCCGCACCCCATGACCTGGATGCCTTCATGGTGCTGCTCAAGCGTGATGGTGCCATGACCCTGGTCGGTGCACCGGCCACGCCGCATGCGGCACCCAACGTGTTCAACCTGATCATGAAGCGCCGCACGCTGGCAGGCTCGATGATCGGCGGCATCCCGCAAACCCAGGAGATGCTCGACTTCTGTGCCGAGCACGGCATCGTCGCCGATATCGAGCTGATACAGGCCGGGGACATCAACGAGGCCTACGAGCGCATGCTGCGCGGTGAAGTGAAGTACCGCTTCGTGATCGACAACGCCAGCCTGACGGATAGCAATGAGGTAACGGTATGAGCAAACGGGTAATGGAGACAGTACTTTGTGTTGCAGCGCTGCAGGCTGGCGGCGCGGATGCCGATCAGTCGCGTACGGCCGGGCAGCAGATTTCCCGCGTCGGTGAGCAGCATTCGGTAGCGGGCCCTGAGGCGTTTTTTACCGGCCAGGTGCGGGTCGATCCGGTGTGGCCTGCAGATGAGCACATCAATGCGTCCGGTGCGCTGGTAACGTTCGAGCCCGGCGCCCGCTCTGCCTGGCATACCCACCCGGCCGGGCAGCGGTTGGTCGTTCAGGCTGGAGTCGGGCTGACACAGGAATGGGGCAAGCCTGTACAGGTGATCCGCCCGGGCGACGTGGTGTGGTGCCCCGCAGGTGTCAAACACTGGCACGGCGCTGCGCCGGGTACGGCCATGACGCACCTTGCAGTCACGGGCACCCTGGACGGCAAGAATGTCGACTGGCTGGAGAAAGTAAGTGATGAACAATACAACGCCACGCTTGCTGACTGACTCACGTATTGCCATCGGTACTTTCACACTGGTGCTCGCGTTGGGCACCTTGCTGTCATCGGCCATTGCACAGGAGGCCCATGCCATGAGCCAAGCGTCAGAAGCGGGCAACACCACTGAAACACTCACAGTGCGTCAGCAAGCGATCATCCCCATTGCAGCCTTCGCCGCCGCTGGCGAAATTGCAGGTTTGAATCGCGCACTCAATGATGGCCTTGATGCCGGCTTGTCCATCAGTGATGCACGGGAAGTACTGGTACAACTGTATGCGTACGCTGGCTTCCCTCGCAGTCTCAATGCGCTGGGCGAGTTGCTCAAGGTTGTGCAGGCACGCAAACAGCAAGGTATTGTAGATACTCCTGGCACAAACCCCAGCCGTGCTATCCCTCAGGGCGAAGCCTTGCTGGCGGCCGGCACTGCCAACCAGACCAAGCTGGCTGGGGCGCCGGTTGAAGGGCCTCTGTTCGACTTCGCACCTGCCGCCAACGAATACCTGCGTGCTCACCTGTTTGGTGCCATCTTCGAGCGCGACAACCTCGATTGGCAAAGTCGCGAATTGGCGACCGTAGCGATGCTCGCTGCGCTTACAGGTGTCGAACCACAGCTGCGGGCTCATATGCGAATGGGCATGAATACAGGGCTGACTGCCGGGCAACTGCGCCAGGCTGGTCGGGTCCTGGCTGAACGGGTTAGCCCTGAAGCGGCGCTGCGTGCAGAGCAAGCGCTTGCCAGCCAACTGGCGTCTTTGTAGAAACAGTGAGCTCAGCGCTTGGCCTTGAGCGCTGCCTGTGCCAACCCTTCGATCCAGTCCTGATGGCCATTGATCATGGGGTTGGGCTTGGTGCGGGCCAACTCGGCAGCAGGTTTCCCTTTCTGCGTCTCCTGAGTGAGGATGCGCACCCGGTTGCCGGGCAGGTCTTCGATCAGCCAGGCGTGATGCACGTCCAGGCGCGTCTCGGTATCGCCCACGACCCAGCCATGCCAGGCCACGCGTGCGGGTTGACCTGGGGCAGGTGGCACATGCTCGGTAACTTGAGCCTCGACCGGGAAGCCGAACGTGGTGAAGCGAAAGCGTGCGCCGTTGCTCAGGTACGGGCCGGAGCCATCATGAAAGCGGATGTCCGCTGCATTGCAGTAGTACGTTGGCCACGCCCGCGTGTCATCCAGTTGTTGCCAGACTGCTTCGGCAGTGAGGCCGGCGATGATGATTTCGTTCGAGGCAAAGTTCTCGGTGGTGCCGGGCAGGTATTCGTCTGGCCATTCGATGTGATGCATGGTTGATCCTCGGGTAAGGGGCGCCTTGGCGGCTTTGACGAAACCATGGTGCGCGGCCACAATCCATAACGCCAATCACATCTCCTGAGCTAACCCATAAGCATGCGTAATATCAGGAACCTCGACCTGAACCTGCTGCGCACGCTCGATGCCTTGCTCGACGAAGGCAGCGTCACCCGAGCAGCAGAGCGTCTGGCGCTGACCCAGCCTGCGGTCAGCGGCATGTTGACCCGCTTGCGCGACAGCTTCGACGACCCGTTGTTTGTCCGTTCCCAGCGCGGACTGGTGCCCACTGCCCGTGCACAGGCGCTGGCCATTCCGATCAAGCGTGTGCTGGGCGAAATCGAAGGCATGCTGCAGCCGCCCGACTTTGACCCTGCCCAAGCCAGCCTCACACTTGCCGTGGCCGCCACCGACTATGCCCAGCGGACTTTGCTGATGCCTTTGCTTGCCGCGTTGCGCGATCAAGCCCCCGGTATACGCCTTGCCGTGCGTGCAATCGAAGAGCCACGGGTCGCTCAGCAGATGGCATCAGGGGAACTGGACATGGCCATCCTCACCCCCGACAGCGTCAGCCCGGGTTTGCAGGCCATGCACCTTTACGATGAGCAGTATGTGTGCGCCATGCGCGTCGGGCACCCGGCTGCCGGGCACCTGGACCTCGACACGTTCTGTGAGCTGGAACACGCGATCGTCTCGCTGGGCAGCGGCGCCTTTCACGGCGTCAGCGATGAAGCGCTGGCGCGTATCGGCAGGGCGCGGCGGGTATGCCTGTCGGTGCCGAGCTTTCTGATGCTGCTGGAGGTGTTGCGCAGCAGTGACCTGATCGGTGTACTGCCCAGCCGCCTGGTGCAGCCGGGGGATGGCCTGCAGCTGGAGGAGCCGCCGCTGGCCATTGCGGGGTTCAGCAAGGTGCTGGCTTGGCATGAGCGCATGCATCATGACCCGGCGCATCAATGGGTGCGCAAGTTGCTTTCGAGCGTTTCGCACAAGTGAGCCAAGGCTCGCTGAAAGACCGGGTGGCAATCGCTGTAAGGCAGTTCGTCGAGGTATGCCCAGAAGAACGCGAACGGGTGGCCATGGTCATCCTGTGTCTGGTGGGACCAGTGCTCGGGCAGGGCATCCTCCACCTGGCACAGGTGAAACGACCACACCTGGCCAAGATGGCCGGCATCCCAGCAGCCCAGGTCTTGTATGACCCTGGCATTGGCGATGCCGGACTCCTCGGCCAGTTCGCGCAAGGCGGCAGTGGCAGGGGTTTCGCCTTTTTCAATGGTGCCTTTTACCAACTGGACGCCGGCCTGAGGGTGGCGAAACAGCAGGATCTTTGCAGGCAACGAGGATGAAAGGACTACGGGGCAAGCCTTGTTGGGGCGCATGGAGGCTTCCATTTCAGTCAATACGGCGCGCAGCCGTCCAAGAATGCGCTGCGCAACAGGGTAATGGCTTCGTCCACTGAATACCCTTGTATCGCCGGTGGTTCAGGGCGCTCACAAAACTCGCGCCAGACGTATAGCGTCAACTCGGCGCCGTCGGTTTGCGGCTGCACGCTATCGGTCCAGCCGAATGCCTGCAGCGCCCGGTATCGCTCGTCTGCCCAGAACAGCGCTTCGACCCAAGGGTAAACAGGGATGAAATGGAAGTGAATGGCATACCCCGCGTCATGGCCATACCGGCCCATGTACAAATGCGCCGGTTGCAGCTGCGCTTCCATCACCTGCTGCGTGCGCGCCATGAGAATGCCCAGCTCGGCCTGGGCCTCCACGGGTAGGGCGGCCAGTGAGTTGACCGGCGCCCGTCCGCTGAGCATCAGGTAACCGGGCAGGGCGCTGTTCATGCGGTGGTTCAGCACCCAGTGCCGGGTTTCGTGGATGATGAAGCGGGAGGGGATGTCCATATGGCTTTCCATGCGCGCCTTCGTCGCATCCTTTAAGGCCCCGAGGGCAAGGCGGTAAGGCTACAGCAATGCTGATGCTTTTCGCGATGCCCCTGGTTGGTCAGCCTCAGAACGCCCCTTGCAACGTCACCATGAAGTTACGCGGTTCGCCATAGAAATTACCCCACGCCGGCGCGCCGATGGTGGAATAGTACTTCTTGTCGAACAGGTTGTTGCCGTTGAGGGCGACGGTCCAGTTCTGGTCAAGCCGGTATTGCACGCGGCCGTTCCACACGGTGTAGCCCGCCTGCTCGACGCGAGTGCCGCGCGTGGTGCGGAAGTTTTCGCTCTGGCTGTTCAGGCCGGCGCCGAGCGTCCAGCGTTCAAGTGCGCCGCCCAGTTGGTAGTCACCCCACACCTTGAGCATGTGCCGCGGGATGAAGCTGGAGGTGAAGGTCAGCTCGGTGGGGTCGGTGTCCTCGATGGTTTTCAGGTACTTGGTCTGGGTGTAGGTGTAACCCGCCAGCAGCTGCAGGCGTTCGATCGGTGAGCCGCTGATTTCGGCTTCGAAGCCCTGCGCACGGACCTTGCCGCTGTCGGTGTAGCAATAGCCGTCGCCTGACGGGCACGTCTCGACGAAATCGGTTTCCGCGCGGTGGTTCTCGATCGTGCGGAACAGGTTGAACGCCGTATTCAACGCACCCTCAAGCAGCTCGCCCTTGATGCCGATCTCGTAGTTGGCACCGGTCTTGGGCTGAAGTGACTGTTTTTCGGCGTTCTTCTTTTCGCTTTGCGGCTGGAAGATGTCGGCGTAGCTGGCGTAGGCGGTCCACTGGTCGTTAAGGTCATACAGCACGGCGGCGAACGGCGTGACCTGGCCGTTTTCCTGGCTGCGATTGTTTACCCAGTACTCATAGCGCTGGGTGTAAGCATCGCTTTTGTTGCGGTACCAGCTGACGCGGGTGCCCAGCACCAGGGTCAGCGGTTCTGCCAGTTTCAGGCGCAGGTTGGCGTAGGTGCCATATTGGGTCGTGGTGGAGTCGGTGGGAATGCTACCGCCTCGCAGGGGGAGGACCAGGTAATCATCCTTGGACGGGTGCGGGAAGTCCGCCGATGGGGCGAACGGGTTCTGACTACCGCTCAACCCCATCAGCGCGAAGTAGTCATGGGTTTTCTGACGGCTGGCGTTGGCACCGATGATCAGCTCGTGCTGCAGGCCGAAGGCTTCGAACTTGCCATCGACGTAGCTATCGAAGCCATAGTCGTCCTGGTCGTAGTCGAAACGGCCGGCATAGCGGCCGATGCTGGCGCTGGTGGCGCCGACCGGTACCGAACCTTCGGAATAGCCGTATTCGATGTTCTGGTTGTTGTGGGTGTAGACCGAGGCGAAGTTCAGCGTCCAGTCATCGTTGAAACGGTGCTTGAGGTCGGCAAAGCCGGTAATGCGCTGGCTTTGCAGGTCGTTCCAGCTAGCGCCCAGGCAGGTGGAGCGAGACAGCTTCAGGTCGCTGCCATCAGCATAGCGTGGCAGGCCGTGGTAGCACGGTGTGGCATCCACATCCTCGTAGGCCAGGCCAAAGCCCAGGGTAGTGTCGGGGCTGACATCCCAGTCGATGGCGCCGTACAGAATCTGGTCCTGGCGCTTGGCCGTGTCATAGAAGTACTGACGGTCCTGCAACGCTGCCACGGCCCGACCACGCACCGTGCCGGACTCGTTGAGCGGGCCGCCCACGTCGACCTGGCCGCGGTAGTTGTCCCAGCTGCCGGCAGACAGGGTGACGGTGGTAGCGGCTTTTTCCTGGCCGCGTTTGCGCACGAAGTTGACGCCACCGGCGGAGGAGCCGGAGCCCTTCATCATGCCAGCCGCGCCCTTGAGAATTTCGACGCGGTCGTAGAACGCCATGTCGCTGGAAAAGCTGTTGGCCTGCACGTAGTTGCCACCCACATCCAGCGGCACGCCGTCGTACTGGTACTGGCCGTCCAGGTTGAAGCCGCGGGAATAGAAATACTTGCCGCCCATGGGCGAGTCGTACACGGTGATGCCCGGGGTCTTGTCCAGCACCTGTTCCAGGGTGTTGAGGTTCTGGTCGTCGAGCATCTTGCGGGTCATGACGGTGACCGACTGCGGGGTTTCCTTCAGCGTGTGCACACCCTTGCCGATGGTCACGGCGCGGGCGGTGTAAGACTGAGTGCCTTCGCTGGTCGCATCCAGCCGGTTGGCATCGATGTTCAGTGGCCCCAACTCCATTGCCGAGCCGTTGTCTGACGGCACCAGCACGTAACCGCCATTGGCCTGGCGCTGTGCCCGAAAACCACTGTTGCCCAGTAGGCGCACCAACCCTTCCTCAATGCTGTAGCTGCCCTCCAGGCCTGCGCTGTTCAGGTTGCGGGTTTGTTCGGTGTCGAACGAAATGGTGACGCCCGCCTGCACGCCAAACTGGGTGATGGCGTTGCCCAGTGGGCCTGCTGCAACATGGTAGGCGGTCTGACTTTGGGCCATTGCCTGGGCAGGCATCAGCAGCAGGCCTGGCGCGCTGGCCAGGGACATGCCGAACAGCACCAGGCGCACGGCCTGGCTCAGCGTGGTAGGGGTGGGGTGCAGGTGAGGCATTGGGTGATCCTTCCGTGTCATGGCAGAAAGTCGCTGTCGTCGCGGCTTGTGTCAGGGACGGACGAGAATCAAAATCAGCAAGATTTGAGCGAAAGTTTTTTCACCAGCCGTTCAGGCAGGTTCCACATTCACCCAGTAGCGGCTGAGGTAGCGCACCTTTACAGGCAGGGTTTTCGGCAGGTTGGCCAGCGCGATATCGGTATCGTCGATACGGAATGCGCCGGAAATGCTCATGGCCCGGATTGATGAGGCGCAGCGCAGCACGCCCGGCCGATAGCGGCCCAGCTCTTCGATGAAGTCGCCCAGGCGCCAGTCATTCACGCTCAGCATGCCCTGTAGCCAGGCCGTGGAGTCGGCGGGCAGGGCATGGGCAAGGGTGAAGTCTTGCTGGTCAAAGCTGGTTTGCTGCCCGGCCTGCACGTGCAGCACCCGGTCAGGATGGCGCTGCGGGCGCACATCGACGCTGGCCTGCAACACGCCCACGCGTGTCTGCTGTGCCAGTTTGCGAACGCTGAACTCGGTACTGCGGGCCAGCACGCTGCCGTCGTCGGTGTGCACGATGAACGGGCGCTGCTGAATGTCACTGGCCGGGCGCACGAGGATCTCCCCCTGGTACAGCTGGATTGCCCGCACTTTTCTGTCAAAGCGCACATCCAGCGCGGTACCGACGTTCAGTTCCAGCCGCGAGCCATCCGCCAGCGCTACAGCGCGCCGCTCGCCGGTACCGGTACGTTGTTGCGCCATCAAGGCGCGATAGGGCACCTGCTCGGTTGCCAGCCAGCCACCGCCGCCCATGGCCAGCAGCAGGCTCAGCACTTTCAGCACATCGCGCCGCTGCGTCTGCGCCGCGCCCAGGCTGGTCAGCGCGGCGTGTGGCGGCACCATGGCCCATTGTTGCTGAAGCTTTTCAACGCGCGCCCAGGCAGCGGCATGCTGAGGGCTGGCCTGCAGCCACTGGCGCCAGGCGTGGGTGCGGGCTTCATTGCTGTCGCCATCGTTGAGCTGCACGTACCAGGTGGCAGCGGCTTCCAGGGTTTTGACGTCCATGCCGTTCAGCCTTCGACTGCCAGCAGGCAGCGGGTCATGGCCTTGATCAGGTGATTCTTCACCGTGGTGACCGACACACCGAAGCGCTCGGCCGCAGCGCCGTAGGTCAGGCCTTCCAGTTGCACGGCGAGAAAGATGGCACGGGTCTTGGGGCCGAGTTCGTCGAGCAGGCTGTCCACCCCCATCAGCATTTCGATGATCGACAGGCGAACCTCGGGTGATACCTCCACCGGCTCCGGTCGCAGGGCCAGGGCTTGCAGGTAGGCTTTTTCGATGGCGCGGCGGCGCACTTTGTCGATCAGCAGGGAGCGGGCGATGGCGCTGAGGTAGCTGCGCGGCTCGCGGATGGGTAGCTGGCTGCGGGCCGTCATGACCCGCAGGAACGTATCGTGCGCCAGATCGGAGGCATCGGCTGCGTTTCCCAGGCGGGCGCGCAGCCAGCCTTTGAGCCAGCTGTTGTTTTCGCTGTAGAGCTGGTGAAGGGCCTGGTGATCGAGCGTCGACATGGCGTCAAATTCGCAATATGAATAGGAATTGATCGCATTGTCGCGATGAGCCAAGGTGATTGCAAGGAGGGTTTGTCCATTGGGGCTGCGATGCAGCCCCAAGCACTGAGTTTAGAACCCCGCCTCCAGGCCCAGCAGGTCTTGCACGGTCTGCCGCCGGCGAATCATGCGCAGCGCCCCTTCCTCGATCAGGAACTCCGGCAGCAGCGGCCGGCTGTTGTAGTTCGACGACATCGACGCCCCATAGGCCCCGGCATCGTGAATCACCAGCAAGTCGCCCACCTGCGCCTGGGGCAGGTCCTGTGGGGTCAGCTCCTGGTCGTCCTGGGTAAACACATCCCCTGACTCGCACAGCGGCCCGGCCACCACGGTCGGCTGGCGCGGGCGGTCCACTGGCTGGCCGTTGGCATCGAGCAGGGTCATGCCGTGGTACGCACCGTACATCGCCGGGCGCATCAGGTCGTTGAAGCCGGCGTCGATCATCACGAAGGTATTGCGCCCCACCTGCTTCACGGCGCGCACTTCGGCCACCAGGTAGCCGGATTCCGCCACCAGGAAGCGCCCAGGCTCGATCTCCATGCGCACCGGGTGGCCGAGCATCGCTTCGATTTCCTTGCGTGCCACCGCCCAGGTCTGGGCATAGCGCTGCAGGTCGACCGGTTTGTCGGTGCTGCGGTACGGGGTGGAGAGCCCGCCGCCGATGGAAAACGCTTCGATGTCCACACCCAGGCGGCCAATCAGCTCGATCATCGAGCGAGCCACCTGCTCCAGGTGCTGGTAGTCCACACCGGAACCAATGTGCATGTGCACGCCCACCAGGTGCAGGCCATGGGCCTTGATGCAGGCTAGTGCCTCATCCAGCTCTTCGTGCCAGATGCCGTGCTTGCTGTTCTCGCCGCCGGTGTTGGTCTTGCGGCTGTGGCCATGGCCAAAGCCCGGGTTGATGCGGATCCACACGCGGTGGCCGGGAGAGCGTTCACCCAGCTGGCGCAGCATGTCGATGGAACCCGCGTTCACTTCGATCTTCGAGGCTACCACGCGCTCCAGGGTCGGTCGGTCCAGCGCGTCGCAGGTCAGCACCACGCCGGCAGGGTCGCCGTCCACGCGGGCACCCGCTGCGAAGGCCCGCTCCATCTCACCCAGCGACACCGCGTCCAGCACCAGGCCATGGGCGCGCATCAGGCGCAGCACGTGCAGGTTCGGGTTGGCTTTCTGGGCGAAGCGTACAGTGTCGAACACCTTCAGCTGCTCGACACGTTCGGCGATGGTGCTGGCGTCGTACGCCCACAGCGGCGAGCCGTGCTGGCGGACAGCTTCGGCCAGGAGGGAGAAAGGTGCGGTCATGGTGGCGCTACTCATATAAGGATGACCACGAGGATGAGCCAAACAAGGAATTCAGAAAAATAGCTATTTTTCTGCCAGTCATTCATATCTGATATACCCATTGCCGACTTTGCCGGGTACTGCTGTGAAACTGTCCGTCCGCCATATCGAAGTGTTCCGCGCCATCATGGCCGCTGGTAGTGTAACCGGTGCCGCGCGCCTGCTGTTTACCTCGCAGCCCACTGTCAGCCGCGAGCTGGCGCGGCTGGAGCAGGTAACCGGGCTGAACCTGTTCGAGCGCGAGGGTGGGCGCCTGGTGGCCACTGCCCAGGCGTTGCTGTTGATCGAAGAGGTCGAGCGCGCCTATGTCGGGCTGGAGCGGATCGACCGTTTTGCCCAGGCCATTCGCAATTTCGAGCAGGGGAGGCTGGCCATCACGTGCCTGCCGCTGTTCTCCCAGACGTTGCTGCCCAAGGCTTGCCAGCGTTTCCATCAGCAGCATCGGGGCGTGAGCGTGAGTATCCTGGCGCAGGAATCGCCATTGCTGGAAGAGTCTCTGGTGGCCCAGCAGCACGACCTTGGCCTGACCGAGGTCGAGCAGATACCGCGGGGTGCCTATGGCGAGCTGCTGTTCAGCGCCAACATGGTGTGCGTGCTGCCCGCGCATCACCCGCTACAGGCAAAAGCCGAGCTGGAACTTGCCGACTTTCATGAGGTGGACTTCATCAACCTGGCCAGCCTGGACACTTACCGCCAGCGCCTGGACCAGCACTTTCGCGCGGCGGGGGTAAACCGCCGCACGGTGATCGAGACCACCAGTGCCGCCTCGGTGTGTGCCATGGTCAGGCAAGGGTTGGGAGTGGCGATCATCAACCCGTTGAGCGGGCTGGAGGCGGCGCAGGGCGGGTTGCCGATTCGCAGGTTGCGGGTGTCGGTGCCGTACCAGGTGATGCTGATACGGCCAGACCACAGGCCGGCTTCGGCGGCGGTGGAGCCGTTTTGCGAGGCGCTGCGGGTGCAGGCCAAAGAGATGCAGCAAGCGTTGGCGTGATCCTTGTGGGAGCGGGCATGCCCGCGAAGCAGGCGACGCGATGGATGGCACCGGCTGTGCCGGTGTTCGCGGGCACGCCCGCTCCCACAGAGACCGCGCTGGTGTTCAGTTAATCACAGCTCGCAGACGAAGGTCCCGGTCCCGGCCAGGATGTTCTCCAGGGTTTCTTTCACTTCATCCAGGTCGCTCAGGTCGCTGGTCAGGTTGATTTCCAGCACCTCACCCCCCTTCAGCGCATCGCGG